>Ga0208960_1000110_pt1 | contig 42554 bp, 42 predicted proteins | sample GreLakmeON33MSRF_FD_187703 | JGI IMG/M metagenome (GOLD analysis project Ga0208960, IMG submission 187703) | Freshwater lentic microbial communities from great Laurentian Lakes, MI, USA - Great Lakes metaG ON33MSRF (SPAdes) | ecosystem: Environmental > Aquatic > Freshwater > Lake | place: Great... | reverse complement strand
CTGTAATAGTTAAAGCAGTATTATTGGAACTTACAAAAGAAGAAGAATCTGCATTAAAAGGTGAACAAGGAGAAATCATGCAAATGGCATATAGAATTTTAGTTGCCACCGGAGAGGCAACCGATGCAGATAAATTAATTCCAATAGAATGGGCACATCTTTCTGGTGTAAATTATAATACAATTGGAGATTCTGGAGAGGAATTTTTATCCGGTATTAGTAAAACCGCAAGAGTCAAAGTTAAAACAACTCTTAATCCCATGGGATTTGATATTGATAATGTATCAAATTATGGTTTAGACGATAATTTTATTTCAAAACAACTCTCAATTAGAAAATCATATGAAGCAATGGGTGTAATTCCATCTTTTTCTTGCATACCCTACGAAATTTTTGATATCCCTAAAGAGGGAACCCACGTATCTTTTGCAGAAAGTAATGCGGCAATTCATGCAAATTCATTTAATAATCTAAAAACGAATAAAGAAAGTGCATTTAGTGCGCTTGCAAGTGCAATTACTGGAAAAAGTCCGTATTCTTTACTACGAAAAGAAGATTCTCCAAATATAACAATTAGAATGAAGGTGGACAATCCAAATGAAATGACATATGGAATGCTTGGATTTTTTGCTGGTAAAGTTGGTAATGATTCTGTAAATATTTCTGGTATAGAAGAAATGGATAGACGCAGCTGTAAAGCCATGTGTGGTGGAATGGGTACTTCAGGCACTTGTGCCAAATTTCTTTTTGGTGATGGAGAATCTAATTGTGAAAAGGTAGATTTTGATAAAAAAGAAATGAATAATATTTACGATGAATTAAACACAGCAGAAAAAGGTGATTTAATCACACTTGGAAGTCCTCAATTGGGTTTAGAAGAAATTTCCGATCTCACTAGTAAATTAAAAGGTCGTTCCTTTAAAAAAAGATGTATGATATTTTGTCCTAGAATAGTAACAGAACAAGCAATAAAAATTGGATATACAAATGAATTACAACGAGCTGGCTGTGAGATTTTAGCTGATTGTTGCACATGTCTTACTCCATTAATTAATAAAAATAATGTTGATTCAGTTACAACAAACAGCATCAAAGGTGCTTATTATTTAAAAAACTCTAACGGTGTTGACGTTAATTTAAAATCTATCTCACAAATAATTAAAGATGAAACAAGATGAAAAAAATATTAGTTAAAGGAAAAACACAAGGAATAATTCTTAAATCACTAAATCCAATTAATTTTTTAGGTACAGTTGATAAACAAACTGGAGTTATTAGTGACAAAAATCATGATCTCTTTGATAAATCAATTAAAAATTGTATTTTAGTATTTCCAAACGGTGTTGGAAGTAGCGTAGGTGCATATACAATTTATTCTATTAAATTTAATAATGTAGCACCACTTGCAATGATTTGTCAAAAAGCAGATCTTACTGTTGCAACAGGTTGTGCTTTAGCTAATATTCCACTAATTATAGTAAATGAGAATGAATTTTCATCATTTCATACTGGACAAAAAATTTTACTAGATACTGAGTCATTAAATCCAATAACCAATATCTAACTTTTTATGTTCATATTTTATTATTGTTTTTGTAAATTAATTTAAAATATTACATTTTTTTCAAGCATTTCCTAAACCTACTTCTGTAATCTGACTTTGTCCTGCTGGAAGAGCACGAACAAAATCATCAATATTTATTTTCTTTGTAATAATTTCTTCTAATTTTAAAAATTCCAATCTAATTTTCTTTGCAATATCTACCATATCCGATCCGTGTGGCTCTATTATTGCATAACAAATAGAATTTTTTTTAATTGGATCTGGAGGACCACATGTTACAACATAATCATCTCCTTGAGGAATTATTCCTATAGCTAATTTGAGAGTGGCAATTTTAACAAAATTTCGCTGTCCTTCTATACTAAATGATCCTTTTGGTAGAAATTGACCAGTAGGAGCCGATTTTTTTACTTGATCTGGATTTACCCAAAATGCACTTACACCATACATGCCTTCTCTCCATGCCCTGCTAAAACATACAGTTGCATGAGCAATTTCATTCAAACTAATTGTTGATGGATTTTCTACATCTTTTAGAATAAAAAAAGGTGATCCAAAAATATCACCATGAAATATTTTGTCGTTTTTTCCTAAATGTTTGCGCACCACAGCTGAATTTGATGGAGCATCTCTGCCACCTATTGCAAGAACCCCATCTGATGTAAAAAACCACCTATATCTTTCATACCAATTCTTTTTCCTAATTTCAGTAACTGAAACTATGTCTTTTTCTATTTCAGCCTTATTTTGTAATTTTACTAATTTTTTCTGTGTATTTATTTTAATTTGTTCAATTGATTTAATTGCACCAGATTTTCTTTTTGCCTCATTAAATAATATTGAAGCAATTGATTGTAATGAAGATTGAGAATTTATCTTTATTTTTTCATCATCAACTACAATGAGTACAATTCCTTTTTCTTTTATTATTTTTGAATTATTAATAGCTAAAATTTCCTCAACTCTTTGATCTAGAATGGATGTTATGCCTTTTAAGATCATTTCAAAAATTGAATTTGCAACATTACTTATATGACTTGATTTTTCTTTAACTACATCTATTGCTTTTTCTTGTTCTGATAATTGATTTTCAAGTTCCTTTATTTTTTTATCCGATCCACCAGTTTGAATTGACTTGCCAATTTCAACAAGATTTTCTGTAAAAACAACATCTAAACCCTCAATGAAACTATTAACAGGCGTACATTTATCGTCTAACTCTCCTAATCTAATTGGAATAATTTCTATTTTTTCATTTCTTATAATTACCGGTTCATGTTTACCTGTAACAACATTTGTTACAATTTTTTTTGTTGTTTCATAAAGTGTTTTTATATTTTCTAATGTTAATTCACTTCCTATGCATTTTGAATCAATTTTAGAAATTTCAAAAATTCCCTCAACATATTTTTTTGGTAATCCCAACGTTCGTCCAAGCCATTTTCCTGCAGACAAATCCGATGTTTTTAGTTCTTCAAAATTAGATTCATTCACTTTAATTACATCCAAACCATTCATAGGAGGTGGAGTATATTCTAGACCTACACCAAGCTTTCTATGTCTTACATCAATAGAGTGCTGCAATGCCAGTATTTTCATTTCATTATTACAAAGTAAAATATTTCCTTCTGCAAAAAATTCTCCAACTATGACAAATTCTTTATCAAATCCGGCAAAAGTAAAGTATGCAATTCTTTCTGATGCAATCTGTTCCACTTTTTTTAGTTTTAATCGTAACAAATCACTTCTTAATCTTTTCAATAATCTATTTGGCTCCATTTGTTCAATTTTTACAGATGTTAGCCAAACACCCGATGTTGATATCATCATATAGATATCTGATTTTTCAGTGTGATGAAGTTTGAATAATATACTGTCTTTTGTAACACCGTAGATATTACTTACATAGTAATCCTGCGTTGCATCAGAAATTTGATTTACTAAATAAGACAGTTCAATTCCTGCAAGAGTCACAATAACTCATTCCTTATCCGAAATTATACTCTTACTCTATTTCACGGTCATTTTTTTACCAAAGATTTTAAACAAGGCTAAATTGAGTCATTTTAGAAATTTACTTGGCAAAATTTAAAAAAAAGAAATCTGAACCAACACCTGATAGTAAAGAATCAATTAATGAAATTAATAATGAAATTCCAAAAATAGAAGCAGGTTCCACTGGTTCTGAATCTTCAGAACCAATAGTAAATCATGAAGAAAAAAGTGAAAAAGACAAGAAATTAGATAAATTATTTTGGTTAAGGATTATTTTTGCAACAATTGCAGGTACTTTGGCAACTTTTCTATTTGAAGATATACAAGGAGAAGACAGAAGATGGGCATCAATCATATTCATGATCATTATTTTTATTGTAACTATATTTATTGCAAAATCAATGAAAATACAATTACCAGCATCTGACAGGAAAAAAATTGTTACACAGGCTATAGGAAGTTATATTTTCATATACTTGTTTGTCTGGATTCTAACATATACTATAGTGCATGCAAGTACTGTTACCACGGGCATTCCTTCTCCACTTTCATAACAATTTTTGATTTTTTATGTGGAATTATAAAACACCTGGAATACCAGATGATACTTTTGAGCGTTTAGAGAATGTACCAATTACAAAAGAAGAAGTGCGTGTTATACAAATAAGTAAAGCAAGGTTGTGTCCTGGGTACACTGTATATGATATTGGATGTGGAAGTGGTTCCATATCAGTAGAAGCTGCAATTCAAATTGAATCAGGTAAAGTAATTGCAATTGATTATGATATAAATGCAATAGAATTAACCAAAAAAAATATTCAAAAATTTGGATTAACAAACATTTCTGTAATTTTAGGTAATGCAAAAGAAGAGATCTTAAAACTAGATGAAGCAAATACCATATTCATTGGTGGTACTGGAGGTGATACCGCAGAAATTGTAAAACTTTGTGAGAATAAACTAAAATCTGGAGGTAGAATCGTTATTGGAATAATCTTAATTGAAACATTATATTCGGTATTACAGACTCTTGAGAATTTACAATTTAATTCATTAGATATTACTCAAGTAACTATTTCTAAGAGTAGAAAGACCTCAAAAGGCACTATGATGCTTGCTAGAAATCCAGTCACAATAATTTCTGCCACAAAAATCTAATCTAGATTTTTAATTGGGACTAAAACTCTGTTTTTTATGCCTGAATTAATTGGAATAGGGGTCGGTCCGGGCGATCCAGAATTACTTACATTAAAAGCTGCCAAGGCAATTCAAAATGCTGATACCATAATGTGTCCTGCCTCAGGGGAAGATAGGGCAAGTATTGCATTTTCTATTATATCTTCATTAATAGATAAATCTAAAAATCAAGAGATTATAAAACTAATTTTTCCAATGACTAAAGATAAAGATATTCTTGAAGCAACATGGAAAAAAAATGCCAAAATAATGGCTGAAAAAGTTTTAACCGGAAAAAATGTTGTGTATTTGACAATAGGTGATCCATATTTGTACAGTACTTGGATTTACATGCATAAAGATATTCAACTAAACCATCCCGAAATTAAAATCAGTGTAATTCCAGGAATTGTCTCAATGTTTACATTTGCAGCTAAAGTCGGTATAAGTATTGCAGAAGGTTCAGAAAAAGTTGCTATAATTCCATCATGTTATGATTTAAGTACAGTAAAGGAAATTGCAAAAAATTCTGAAACAATGGTTTTTTTAAAAGATGGTAGATACTTCGATAAAGTAATTGATTTACTCAAGGAATCCGGATTTCCAGATAATTCTATCTTTGCAATTGGACAAGATCTTGGAACTGAAAATGAAATTATTAGAAAATTAACACTAGGAGAAGTAACTGATGGAACTTTAACTACAAAATATTTTTCAATATTGGTGGTAAAACGTGTCTAAAGTTTATTTTGTCGGATGTGGCCCAGGTGATCCAGAACTAATTACAATTAAAGCTAAAAAATTAATTCAAAAAGCAGACATTGTAGTTTATTCAGGATCTTTAATTCCACCGCCAATTTTAAAATTATGTAAAAAAGGAGAATTACACGATGCTTCAGGTTTAGTTAGAGAAGAAATTTTTAATTTGTTGTACAAAAATGCAAAAAATGATAAATTAGTTGTTCGACTGCATGATGGAGATCCATCAATATATGGAGCAATAAAAGAACAAATAGATAATTTAGAAAAAAAAGGAATTGAATCAATTGTAATTCCTGGCATTACTGCATTTTTAGCCTCAGCTGCTGCCATAGGTATGCAGCTTACTCTTCCAGGTGTCACTCAAACCATTATTGTGACTAGAGCTGAATCTAGGACCAAAGTACCAAAACGAGAAAAAATTTCTGAACTCGCAAAACATAAAGCAACTTTAATTTTTTATCTTAGTATCCATTTACTTTCAACTATTGTAAAAGAATCTATTGCAGGTGGATACAAAAAATCTACACCTGTTGCGGTAGTGTATAGAGCAAGTTGGGATGATCAAAAAATTATAAAAGGTACTTTAGATGATATTACAAAAAAAATTAAAGATGAAAAAATAACACGAACTGCAATTGTAATTATTAGTGACGTTATTGATCCAAAAACTTACGAGTATTCAAAATTATATGATAAAAAATTTAGTCATGGATATAGAAAATCTAAAATTAAATAGTAAAAAACTTCACTTTATGTTTTATTCCAAGTAGACGTAGATTTTTTTCAAATAATTTTATATTCCCTGATGTATATATTTTTATTTTATTTTTAGTCGATTTATTTTTTTTTATATTTTTCAGAATTTTTTGTACTACACTATCTGATGGATCAATAAATTTTATATGTGGAAATTCTGAACTTAATAATGATTTTAAAAATGGTAAATGTGTACTTGATAATGTTGCAACATCTATTTTATTTTTAAAAGTGTTTAAAAGAATTTTTTTGATAATATTTTTACAGTATTTTGTATTTTTTATAAATTTATTTGATTCAACTAAATCTACAAGTAGTGATGAATCTACTTTGTATATTTTTTTCTCATTTGAAAAATTAAATTGTTTAATATAATTTGATAAATTTTCACTTTTAATTACTACTTTTGTTGCAAGTATTGCAATATTTTTTGTCTTTGATAGAATCATTGCTTCCTCTATCGGAGGAAATACCCCAATTACTTTTTTATTTGTAATTTTTACTATTAAACTTGGAGTATTTGATGCCATTATGATCAAATCCGGACTGAAATTATCTTCTAATTTTTGTATTGTATGTTTTATGATTAGTTCCAATTGTTTTTTTGATTTCCCTCCATATGGAAAATTCTTTTGATCTGCAAAATAGATAATTTCAGATTTACAATTTTTTTGTATGGCATTTATTATTGATAATGAGCCTAGACCTGAATCAAAAACAGCTATTTTTACCACGATTTGTTGAATTTATCTCTAGAATTAGTTTGTTAGCTAAATTTACTCTAATGTTTATCTAAATTTACTCTCTCCATTAAGAGCTAATTTCTAAATGACTCGACATGCCAAACTTCGATAAGACTTGGGCTCGTCAAGAGTCTCCAGGTGTAACCGACAAACTCCGTGAAACAATCAAACCACAAGGTGCATTAAAACCACGAATCCAAACTGCAGTAAACAAACTACAAGTCCAAATATCTAAAATGGACTCTATGCTTGGTAAATTGCATGAAAGAGACGCGCAGCTCTTCCAAAGAGTCGTGACTGCAATGCAGCAACATGACACAAGTACAAGCAGAGTTTTGTCAAACGAATTAGCTGAAATTCGTAAAGTTACAAAGATGCTCGGCAATGCAAGAATGTCATTGGAACAAGTCCAATTAAGACTGACAACTATTCATGATCTAGGCGATGCTATGGTAGCAATCGGCCCAGCGATGTCAACAATGAAGGGATTGAAGTCATCACTAGGAAGATTTATGCCAGAAGCAGACTCAGAATTGAATTCCATGACACAGACACTCAATGGTTTAATGATGGACTCCTTAGCCGGAGACTCATTTAGCATGGAGACTGGTGCTTCAAGTGAAGAAACAGAAAGAATCTTACAAGAAGCATCTGCAGTAGCAGAGCAACAGATTGGAGAAAAATTCCCATCTGTACCAACACCAACTGGACTATCGTCACAATCCTCTTCTTCTACATATTAGAATTAAGGAAAGACGACTGTCACTTTTTATTTTATTTATTAAAAATCTCTATTTACAAATTTTTTGTAAAAGTAAACACCAATTACTATTAAATTGTATTTTAGAAAAATTATGGATAACCTGTAAATTGAGAAAGAATTAAATCAACTTCTGAAATCTTGATTCTTTTTTGTTCCATTGAGTCTCTACTACGTAATGTTACAGTTTGATCCTCTAAAGTTTGATAATCAACAGTAATCGCAAACGGTGCACCTATTTCATCCAATCTTCTATATCTCCTTCCAATTGCACCGGAATGATCTAAAAATACATCATACTTTCTTTTAATTTGAAGATATATTTCATCAGTTTTTTCTTTCAAGCCATCTTTTTTTATAAGTGAAAGTACCCCAATATGTATAGGAGCCAAATATGGTTTTAGAGATAACACTGTTCTTTCATTTTCTTTATCCTCATAAAGCGAATGTTCCAGGATTGTGTAAAGACTACGATCAATTCCCATTGAAATCTCAAAAACATGTGGCAATACTTTCTCATCATTATCCATAACTTCAAATTTTTCTTTACTTTTCTTTGCATGACTAGATAAATCATAATCTGATCTGTAATTACATGCAACTAATTCAAGCCAACCTATTGTAGTTTCTACTTCAAAATCAAATGCAACTTCTGCATAGAATGCCTTTTCTTTATCATCCAATTTTCTGAATCTACTTTTTGTTATATCAATTCCTGTTTTCTCATAAAATTCAATTAAAATTGCTAAATAATATGCTACAAACTTATTTGGAATTATTTTTGAATTAACTGCTTCCTGACATGTCATAATTTCTAATTTAGAATCCACTTGAATTCTAATTATTGTATCTGCAATTTCTAAAAATTTTTCTACATCATCTAATTTTTTCGGATTACAAAACACTTCAATTTCAGCCTGATAAAATTCACGAAGACGCAACAAACTTTGTCTTGGCGAAATTTCATTTCTAAAACTTTTACCTACTTGAGCAATTCCCAAAGGTAACTTTCCTCTCATAGTTTTAAACAATCTTGGAAAATCAACAAAAATGGATTGACATGTTTCGGGTCTAAGATATGCAATTTCTTCCTCAGGACCAATTCCAACTTTAAACATCATATTAAATTTTTTTGTATTTTCAAAATCTCCTTTGCATTTTGGACATTTTATTTTATTTTGTAAAATTGCTTTATCGAACTCTTCTAAATTTGCATTTTCAGGAATGTTAATTTTTGAAATATCATAAATTGTTTTGTCTGCTCTAAAAGTAGATTTACATTTTGTACATTTAATTATTGGATCTGCAAAATTTCCCAAATGTCCAGATGCCTCAAATACAGATTTTGACATTATCTGTGAACCATCAATTTCCATCATACCATCTCTTCTAATTAGTTCTCTACGCCATAACTCTAGAAATTTATTTTTTAAACTTACACCACAAGGACCATATTCCCAGAAACCTGCTTGTGCATCTGCATAAACCTCACAACTAGGAAAATAAAATCCACGTTCAAGTGCTAACTTCATTACGTCTTCATAATTCATTGTATCATTTCACCAATAATTCAGTAAATTTTTAGACTAACTCTTTAACTTTTCTTATATTCTCAAAATCATTTCTAACATCATCAATAGGAGTTTCTAATATTATTGGAATTTTTTTATTATTGACAATTTTTATTACTTGTGATAATCCTTTTTCTCCAATATTTCCTAATCCAATATGATAATGTCTATCCAGATTACATCCTATCTCTCCCTTTGCATCATTAAGGTGTAATATTTTTAAATTATCATATCCTACAAACTTATCAAAGTTTGCAAAAGTATCATTCACTGATTTTTCTGTTCTTAAATCATAACCAGAAACAAATGCATGACACGTATCCAGACAAATACCAAATTTTTTTGTAGGTTTCAATTGATTGAAAATTTTTCCCAACTGTTCAAAGTTTGAACCTACTGAATTTTTTTGACCAGCTGTATTTTCAAGCAAAATCATTACATCATTTTTTGTTTGCCCTGCTCTAGTTAATCCTTTGACAAGCTGTTTGATTCCAGCATCTTCCCCTGTTCCCAAATGACTGCCAAGATGTGTAACCAAATATGGAATACCTAATTTTACACATCTATCAACTTCATCTATCAACGTATTGACTGATTTTTCAAAACCATCTTCTTTTGGACTGGATAAATTTGGTAAATAAGGCATATGTGCACATGTTGCAAATCTATCTATTTTGCTTGTTTTTAATTTTTCTTTAAAATTAGTAATATCATTTTCTGAAAGATCTTTTGCATTCCAGCCTCTAGGATTTCGTGTAAATATCTGAAATGATGAGCATTCTCTTTCAACCGCATTATCTACTGCCTTGTCAATTGAACCCGAGATCGAAACATGGCAACCGATCTGCATATCTTATAACATTAACTAAACATAATTTAAATCAGCTATATTAAAAAAACTAAAACCATATTTTTATGTAATTATCTATAATCATTATTATGCTTGCACTTGGACAGGATGAAATTGCAAAATACCCTTTTTTGGCAGATGCCGGTCAATATCTAAAAGATAAAGGATTCACACTTGAGCAATTTGGAACTGATCCAGATTTAAAATCATTAATTGAAAAAGCATTTAATCGAATTGAAGTAGCTGCAGATGGAAAAATATATCAATCTGAATTAATTGGTGATCAAGCATCAAATCAGGCTGCACTTCCACGAGAAGTGTTTTCTTTTCTTTTAGCAATCGTACTACTAAAATTAAGTGGAATGACTACACTAATCAAAAGATTCGCACTTGCAGAAGCTAGACGTGCAGAAAAATACTTGGAAAGGGATTTGGCAAATATTTCAGATGAATCAAAGAATCAATTAGCAATAAGAATAATTGATGATCTATTTTCAGTTCAAGTAAAAAAGCAAAATGATTTTTTCGTGATACCTGTTTCTGATTATCTTAAACATTCAATACATTTTCATGAGAGAGAATGGAAATTAATAAACAGACATTTAGAAAATGGCCAAGTTTTTCTTACTCCACATGAAACAGTTAGATTAATTCGTAAAGAACTTGGAACATATATCAGTTCAAAAATTATTAATGCTAAAACACCACCTATGATTTCAGGCTTTGAAGATTCAATAAATAAATTAATTTCAATGTCTAAAAAGTTTGTAACTTACACGGTATCTACAGGAGAATATCCACCATGCATAAAACACGCCATTGAAATTCTTGAGAAGGGTGAAAATCTTCCACACTCTGGAAGATTTATGCTTGCAACGTTTCTTTTAGGAAAAAATCAATCAGTTGAAGAAATTGCACCACTATTCAAAAATGCACCAGATTATAATGAACGAGTAACTTTATATCAATTAAAACACTTGGCAGGAGCTTCAGGTAGTGGTACACACTACTCATGTCCTTCTTGTGAAAAACTAAAAACTCAAAATTTATGTTTTATAATACCCGAATGTAATAATATAATTAATCCTAATCAATTTGGAACTAAGAAAATCTAATGCAAGAAAATGATGTAGCGTTTTTGGAAGATACTTTTAAAAAATACTATTTTGATCATTTTGATCTTATACGTGTACCAAATAGAACTTCTGAGAGAGAATTTGGTTTTCAAAAATTCAATTCTGGCATGACACGACATATCTCAATAAAAGACGATAAAGAATTACGTCTTTTATTAATTAAAAATATTCCTTCAGATGTGTACTGTTCTAATGCATGTTACTCTTTCCCAAATTTATCTATGAATGAAAAGGATTGGAAAGAAGCAGATCTTATTTTTGATATTGATGCAAAAGATCTTAATTTAGAATGTAGAAAAAATCATACAATTTCTAAATGTACTGAATGTGATGAAATATCTTTAAACAATAGTAACTGTAGTAAATGCAACTCTACAAAATTAGAAAAAAAATCACTTACATGTAAAAATTGTATAAATGCTTGTAAGAATCAAGTATCAAAACTATCACAGATTTTAATTGAAGATTTAGGCATTAAGCAAAATGATATCCATGTTTATTTTTCTGGTAACGAAGGATTCCACATTCATGTTTATAATTCACAATATCAACAAATTGGATCAAGAGAACGTTCAGAATTAACTGATTATATCATGCTAAATGGATCAATTCCAGAAACTTTTGGTATGAAAAAAATTAAACCAAATCGTTCATCATTTCCAGATTTTGAAGAAAAGGGGTGGCGAGGAAGATTTTCAAAAGAAATTTATGGCTCAAAATCAAAAAGATCAAAAATTATATCTGAATTAATTGAAAATGGTTATTCTTCTTTTCAAAAAACTCTCGATGAAATTGCAAATACAATTGGGATTAAAATTGATCCGAATGTAACTATGGATATTCATAGAATATTTAGACTTCCAGGTTCAGTAAATAGTAAAAGTGGCATGACAAAAATTCACTGTGATAATCTTTCAGATTTTGATCCATATACTGAAGCCTCATTTTTAAATGATAATTTAGTTGAAGTAATTGCTAACTGTCCTATAGAATTTAGTCTAAAAAATAGAAAATTTGGACCTTTTTTTAATGAAAAAGTATCAATTCCAACATATGCTGCGGTATACATGATTTGCAAAAAATTGGCTAATATTTGCTAAATTTTTTATCATTTGATCATCATCGATATAAAAATTAAAGCAAAAATTTTTTTAAATTAGCTAATTTCTGAATTTTTACTGGTAAGACATTAATTTACCGAGTCACAACAAGTATTGATTTTGTATAGCGCCTCTACTGATAAGCAAGCTCCCCCTCCAGATGCAGGAAAACTCGTTAGATTAATCATAGTTGCCATAATTGCAGTTGCAATATTGGCAGTTGCTGGAAATCAGGGTGTAATTCTATCTATGAATTTTGCAGAATTTGGCGACCAATTTACAAAACCTCTCTATTATTCTCTAGTTTCAACTATCATTCTTTCAGCAATTGCCTTGGTACGAGTAAACATCTTTGGAAGATCATCTATTTTTTGGTACGCAATTTATACTGCTATTAGTTTTATTGGAAAAAATACACAACAACCAATTTCAAATCAAATTCAAAACTTTAAGGATTACAAACTAAGTCCAATACAATTTACCATTTGGCAAATTACAAAGATTTTGCTCTTTGGAGCATTTTTTGTGAATATTATGTTTGGATTTGCAGCAGTATCTTTTATTAATGGAAATAACATGGGTATAGAAAATTTATCAAATCTATTTTCTTTACCATTTGTAACTCCAAATACTGATCCTAATTATGCCGTTGAACAAGTTGTTCCAATGATTCCAAGCTTAGTAATTCTTTTACCTCCAATTCTCGCAGCAATTACAATCCGTTTAGTTTTGTATGTTGGTATTCACAAAATACTTAATGTAATTACTTTGTATCTTAAAGATTCAAAAAGTGGAAAACCACGATATCTAAATTATGTTTCAACTATAGAAACCATAATTGGTGTAGGTATACTATGGATAGGTTTTAATCTATTTTTTACTGATGAAATTAATTATAATACACGGTATATTGTAGGTGGAACACTATTAATCGGATTTATTCTTTTATCTTTTTCAATTGTAGATAGAATAAGAGCACGTGTTCTTACTCATATGTTAAAAAGAGACGTATACATTAGAATTTTAATTGTTTTAGTAATTGCAATTATGGTTGGTGGATTAGTAACTGTCAATAATAGTATTGCAGATACAAAAAAAATTGAATATTTGGGACCTTATACTGCTCAACAAATTGGTGTCAATCGTTACATAGGTCAACTTGACGATATTAAAGAAAACACACATGATGTACAATTACAATCTATATCTCCAAATAATATTAAAAATTATGTAAGTAAGAACGCTGATGTACTTGATACAGTTAGAATTTGGGATTGGGAAGCAGCGTTTGCTAAATTAAAACCTGAAATTGGATTAATACCAAATGTAGATTTTGAGGATAATGATATTCTTCGTTTTAATAATACATTATACTGGACTGCCTCAATGAAGCCTGTCCTACCCTCTTCTGTAAGTCTTGAAAATAGATGGTATAATGAACATCTTGTGTATACTCATGTTCCAGATGGATTCCTCACACTTGAGGCGACAAATGGTCAAATTGTAGATAGTGGTAAATTCTTTAAACAAAGAGAAATTTATTATGGTGAAGGAGGACTCTTCGAGCAAACTTGGTCAGCATATCCAAATTCTAGAGGTTCTACCACTGCAGAGTTAGGAGGTGTATTTTATAATGGAAAGGGAGGATTAGATGTTTCTCCGCCACTTAGCTGGAGTTTTGAACCTAACTTTTTACTTTCATTTCCTACAGAATCAGTTCACGTAATGAGATACAAAGATGTTCAAGATAGAATGAAAACTTTGTATCCTTATTTCCTATACGATGTATTTGGTAAAGAATTAGATTCTATTCCAGTAACTGATGGAGAACATTCCTATTGGTTAATGCCACTAATAATTGGATTTGACACTCATGATGTACCATGGTCTTCTGGAAATCCATATCTCCGATTAGTAGGATTTGCTCTCATAGATAGTTACAATGGTGATATTCAATTATTAAAAACAGGCAATGATTTCTTTACTGAAATGTTTACTAGTGAATATTCTGATCAATTCAAACCAATACCCTCTTGGCTTGAAAAACAAATTCGATACCCGGTAGAATTATTTAATTGGAAAGCTCAAATGTATAATATTTATCATGTAAATGATGTTGAAACATTTATCCAAGCAAATGAATTTTATGAAATTCCTCAAGGGTTAGAAACTTATTATGTAGAAGCTAAACCACCAGGGTTTGAAAAGACTGAATTCATCGGTTTGCTTTCATTAGAATTACGAGGTTCACAAGGAAGAAATCTTGCAGGATACATGATAGTTGAAAATGATCTTAAACACTTGGGAGATATACAATTTTATGAAGTTCCATTAAATTCTACTACCAAATTGATTGGTCCTACCGCAGTCAAAGAAGCGTTGGATAAGGATCCAGCATTTGCTGAATTGAAAACACTTTTGAGAAATCCTAGAATTGGAGATAACATTCTATATAGAGTTGGTGAGCATGATGTCTACTTTATTCCCGTATACACTGCTGGAGCTGGTGGAGTAGTTGCACAACTTGGTACTATTGCAGCAGTAGGTGCAGCATTTACTGGAGAGTATTATGTTGGCTTGGGAGATACACAACAAGAGGCATTTGAAGCATACTTGAAAAAGGTATCTGGCGTATCTGCTTCTTCAACTTCAATTGATTCCAATTATGTTGAATTAGGAAGATCAGACAGAATCAATATTGTTAAATCCTTATTCAAAGAAAATGGAATTGAGATTTCTGAACCAACATCAATACAAATTCCATTATCATTTAATGAGGGAGAGATTGCATTTTTTACTGAAAGTGATCGTGCATCTACAAATGATTTCTTGACTAATTTTATAGATACTTTTGTAAAACCAAGAAGTGATAGAGTGTTCGTATGGGAAGAAGACACTAATCTCAATATTGGAACAATCATAGTAAAAGACAGTATCCCTGAAATACATTATATTTCAATTTCAGTCGGTAAATAACCATTAAACAAAAAAATCATAAGAAATTATAGATTTGTAATTAAAACATATAAAATTGTATTATGATAATTAACCATTAATATTTTAGAACATTAAATTAGGAGAATTCATTTTAGTTCACTACTTGCTTCTGGTTATTGATAATGGTTCAATTTATACAAAAAATTTAATTGATTTTTTAAATTGTAAAAAAATACAATTTAAAAAGCAAATACCACACAAACTAGATCTAAAATCACTAGATAATTATGATTCCTTTATTTTATCTGGGCGAAGAAAAAATGAAAAAAAAATTAACGAAATAAATTCTAAAATAATTAATTATTCCATTATAAATGATAAAAAATTATTAGGAATTTGTTATGGTGCAGAAATACTAGCTTTAACTTTGGGGGGAACAATCAGAAAACTTGCATTTGTTCAAAAAGGCAACGAAAAAATAAATATTCAAAAAGAAAACCTTCTTTGTAATAATGATTTAGATGTATATGAAAGTCATGGATTTGAAATTTCTAAATTACCTGATATTTTAATTGTAATTGGTATATCTAAAAATTGTAAAGTTCAAATTATTCAATACAACAAAAAACTAATTTTTGGCACTCAATTTCACCCTGAAATGACTGAGAATGGTCAAAGTCTCATTGAAAAATTTTGCGCTCTTTGATTAATTTTAATTACTCTCAAATTTATCATTTTTATGGATTCTTTGGAACACCAACTTTTACTTCCTATAGTAGAAGATGAAAATATTTGTTTACCACTTCCAATTAACGTAGTTTCAAAATATTGGAATATTGAACTTTCAATCAAAGAAGCTTTAGAAATAGCAAAACAATATGGCGATTTTAATGGGAGTATTTTAATTGAAGGAATAGAATTTGCAGAAAGACACGGATTAGAATGTAAAATTATCAATTCTTCTTTATCTCAATTAAAAAAAATTATTGATTTAGGAATTCCACCAATAGTAATTCTTCCAGGAATTCCTGAAATCACTCAACATGCTTCAGTAATATCTGGATATGATGAAAACGAAAAAACTATTTTTCATTATATTCAAAAAGGAAATCGTAAAGGTGAATTACAAGAAGGAGTTATTCCTAACGAGATTTTTGATAAAGAATGGTCTGAAGAAGCAAGATTATTGATAATTTTAGCTCCTGCAGATATTTTATCATCAATAAAATTAGAAAGTGATTCAAGTGAAAAATCAAATAGATTATGCTTTATTTCTGAAAGATTAATCATACAAAAAAATATATCAGATGCTTTGATAACTCTAAAAAAAGCTATCATGTTAGATGAAAATAATCAGATAGCATTTTATTTATTAGCAAGTTTACTAAACGAACAAAATTCTAATGAATGTGTTCAACACTATGAAAAATGTATAAAAATCAATAATAGATTTTATCTTGCATATAATGGACTTGGTAATTATTATCTTAAATCTAATCAATTTGATAAAGCTGAATTAGCTTATAGTACAGCTATTCAAATAAATCCAAAAAGATCTGCAAAAATTTATAAAAATCGTGCTTATCTAAGAGAGAAACAAAAAAATAATTCTGAAGCAATAAATGATCTTAAAAATTATCTAATGCTTTTTCCAAAAGCTAAAGATAGAGGAATCATTGAACAGGCAATTAGAGAATTATAATACATGCGAAGTGCGGGATTTGAACCCGCGACCTTCAGCTTGGGAAGCTGACATCTTACCGAGCTAGACTAACTTCGCTTAAATAGAATTTAATAATTATGATTAAATATCTTGATTGAAAAAGAATATCATGGATGCACGCTGTCCCGAATGTGAAAAAATAGCAATTTTAAATGATGAAATGACTAAAGTGACTTGCCCTCATTGTAATTTTGAAGCTGATTATGATGCCTATCTTGAAATTATGAAAGATCAAGCAATAAACATGTCATATAATTATATTCCAAAAAGATCTGGCATTTAATTACCAAAAATTTCCTTTATCTGAACAATCTAAATGTGCTCCGCAGTTAGGACAAAACATATGACATGCTTGTAAATCTACCATCTTACTATTACATTTTGGACATAGAATTTCATCATCCATGTGTATTTGATATAATCTGCATTTAAAAATAATGTCCAAAGGTTAATTAGTCGTTCAACTTTTTTTTCTAATAATTGACAAATTTCAAACTTACTATATCCGACATTAAAGGAAAATCTATTACTAAAGAATTGAAAGATAGTGATGCAAATACATTACTAGGTTTACAATTAGGTAATCAAACAGATGCGTCAATAGTTGGATTAAAAGGAAAATTAAATTTAACTGGTGGTAGTGATAAATCTGGTGTACCAATGAGAAAAGATATTCATGGTTCAGCAAGAAAATATGTTTTACTTTCCAAAGGTGTTGGATTACAAGCAACAGAAATTGGACAAAGAGTAAGAAAACTTATGCGTGGAAATACTGTGTCAGAAGAAATATATCAAATAAATTGTAAATATGATGGCGAGTTACCAGTTGAAGTTCCTGTAGAAGTACCAGTAGAATCTTAAAAAAATAAATAAAAAGAATAGCTTAACATATACCGCTACTATATTTTGATTGATGCATTGGAGAGAAACACTTCCAGAATGGTACATAAAAAAATACGGTCATCAACCTTGTGTAAATATTGGAACAGCAGGTCACGTGGATCATGGTAAAACTACACTTATTCAAGCATTAACAGGTTCGTGGACAAGTGTTCACAGTCAAGAATTAAAACGAGGAATTACAATTAGGGTTGGTTATTCAGATGCAGCATTTTACAAATGTAAAAGTTGTGAAGAACCATTAGGATATTCAACAACTCCAACATGTAATAACTGTGGAAAAGAAAGTGAATTATCTAGAGTTGTTAGTTTTGTAGATAGTCCTGGACACGAAAGTCTGATGGCAAACATGCTTTCAGGCTCTGCATTAATGGATGGAGCATTATTACTTGTTGCTGCTAATGAACAAGTACCTAAACCACAAACTAAGGAACATCTTTTAGCATTACAAACACTTGGCATACAACAAATTGTTATACTTCAAAATAAAATAGATTTAATTTCATATGAAGAAGCACTTGCCAATCATCAAGAAATTACACAATTTGTTAAAGGCTCATATGCTGCAAAAGCACCAATTATACCAATCTCTGCACAATCTGGTCTTAACATTGATGCATTGATTGGCGCAATTGAATCTAGCATAAAGACTCCAGAACGAGATGAATCTAAAGAATCAATAATGCATGTCTTACGATCTTTTGATGTAAACAAACCTGGTACAAAACTAAAAAACATCAAAGGCGGTGTAATTGGAGGTAGTTTAACTCAAGGAACTTTTAATGTCGGTGATGAAATTGAAATCAAACCTGGTATGATGGATGAAAAAAAGAAAACATATGAGCCATTATTAACTGAAATTACTTCATTAGGTACTGCTGCAGGCATTGTAGATTCTGTAAAACCTGGTGGATTGGTAGCAATTGGTACAAAACTTGATCCAGCAATGACAAGAAGTGACTCTTTTATAGGATCTGTAATTGGAAAACCTGGAACCCTCCCAGAAAATTCCTCACAAATTAAACTTGAAGTAAATTTATTTGATTCTGCTGTTGGAGCATCAGAAGATACCAAAGTACTTCCAATTCAAGTAGGAGAATTATTACGTCTAAACATTGGAACTGCTCCAATTTTAGGTAAAGTATCTAAAATTAAAACAAACAGTATAGAGGTTGAACTGCGACGACCAGCTTGCATATTTGAAGGAGGTAATGTAGCTATTAGTAGAAAAATTACTGAAAGATGGAGATTAATCGGTGCAGGAATAATTGGTTGAAGTAATTTGCGATACGAGTTTTTTAATTCATTTAGCAAATACAAGAATCAAAAATATTGATAATCTTGATGTAGAAATAGGACAAATTACTTTTGTAGTTCCTCAAGTAGTTCATAATGAGATTTCTGAATTAATTAAAAATCCACAAAAAAATCAAATTGCACTTAGAACTAGAGATTTTATAAAATCTTTTAAAATCATATCAATTTCTGGAAATTTTGCAGATAAAGAATTAATTGATTATGTAAAGAAAAACAGAGTCATAATTGGTACTCTGGACAAAGAATTAAAAAAACGAATTAAAGAATATGGTGGTTCTATCATGTCATTTTCAAATAATAAAATAGTTCTAGAATCATAGTAAAATTTAATTTGTTGAATTTATCTATGATTTGAGTGGATAATTTAATTTTAGAAAGTAATGCTTTTAAAAATGAGCAAGAAATTCCAAAAAAATATGGTTATAAAAATAACAACATAAATCCACCACTAAATATTAAACAAATACCACAAAATACTAAATCACTAGTACTAATAATGGATGATCCTGATGCAATGAATGTTGTAGGAAAAATTTGGGTTCACTGGATATTATGGAATATTGAATCTACAACAAAAGAAATTAAAGAAAATTCTATTCCAACAGGTGCAATTGAGGGTAAAACTGACTTTGGAGAAATTGGTTATGGAGGTCCAGCTCCACCTGATAAAGAACATAAATATATTTTCAAATTATATGCATTAGATAATAAATTAAATTTGAATGTAGGTGCTTCAAAAGAACAGGTAGAAGCATCTATGAAAAATCACATTATTGCAGAAGCTCAATTAATAGGAAAATTTTCTCCTTAAATAATCATTATATATTTTAATTATTATTTTTAATACGAACGTTTTTAATTTTTTTTACACAAAGAGTAATAAGCAAAGTTTTTGGTAAAAATATAATTGATATCAAACAAAACTTTACTTTCAGTAGGAAAATTTGATTTAAAATTACAACATCTTTTGGTTATAGGAATACTTTCTCTGTCATTTTCAATTTCATTTTTAGTAAGATCCCAAGCAGCTGATTATGGTTGGGAACTAAATGAATTTGATCCATTTTTCAATTATAGAGCTACACAATATATAGTTGATAATGGAATAACTTCATATTTTGATTGGAATGACGATCATAGTTGGTATCCTCATGGTAGAGACATTTCACAAACTTCACAAGTGGCACTTCACATGATTGCTGCTTACACTTATTGGATTTTCGGTGGTGGAATGGATCTTTATGACTTTACAATACTTTTTCCTGTAATTTTTGGTTCCCTAAGTGTTATTGTGATTTTTGCACTAGTGAGAGTAATTGGTGGAACAACAGCTGGATTATTTTCTGCATTATTTTTCTCAGTTTCTTTACCAATTATATTAAGAGGAACTATTGGTTGGTTCAAATCCGAACCACTAGGATTATTTCTTGGTATTTTAGCAACTTACTTTTTTCTTAGCGGTATAAATTCTAAAAATAAAAAAATATCAATTATAAAACTAATCATTGCAGGAATTACTGTACCTTTGGCAATATCAGCCTGGGGTGGAAGTCAATTTTTTATAATTCCACTTGGTGTTTTTTTCCTTACACTACCATTTCTAAGATCCGATCATAAATTTATTATCTGGGCAATTCCTCTTTTTACATCTGTAGTGATAATCACATCTCTTGCTTTTGAACGAGTGACAACTTTTATTTTTGGATTGGGTGGTATTGTACTAATATTCCCAACTATTTTTCTAATAGTCTGTATTTTTATTCAGCATAAAAGTAGTGAAATCAAAAAAACAAGAAATGGCTTGTTATTTTTAGCTATTATTTTGATATTTATTATGTTTATTTTTATAATTAATTCTAGTACACACTTTTTACCACTTCCAAGCTATAGGTATCTTAATGCAATTTATCCATTGCTTACAACTACAAATCCTTTAATTGATTCAGTTTCGGAACACGCTACTACAAATATACAACAATCATTCTTTTTTCATTCAATTTTAATGATTTTTGCAGCATTAGGAATTTGGTTACTGCTAAGAAATAATCAAATAAAAAATTCAATTTATTTGAAAAATGATATGATATCATTTTCATTGATTATTGGTTTATTTGGCATATACATTAGTTCTGCATTTATAAGATTAGAACTTTTTGCATCATTATCTTTAATCATATTATCTTCATTAGGATTATCTTTACTTGTAAAAGAAATTTTTAACAGTACTGAAAGAAAAAATTTCAAAAATTCACTTTTTAAATATTCTTTTCTTTTAGGAATAATAATTCTTTTATTAATTCCACTTTCTTTTCCAACAAATAGTAATTGGATTACATCAGCAAAAACTCCACCTACAATTCTTAATGGTGGTTCTATCTATCATGTTTCTACAAATGATTGGACTGAATCTATGGACTGGATAAAAAATAATACACCTAAAGATGCAGTAATAGCATCATGGTGGGATTATGGATATTGGATTTCCACACTAGGGGAAAGAGCGACAATAAATGATAATTCAACACTAATTGATAGTATTATCAAAAATGTCGCACAAATGTTTTCTAGTTCCCCTGAAGATGGATGGAAAATGTTACAAGATATGCAAGCAGATTATATTGTAGTTTTTGTTTCAGGTGAGAGATTAAATATTGATTATAATGAACAACCACTTTACATATTACAAGGTGGTGGTGATGAATCCAAAAAATCATGGTTTATGCATATTGCAGGTGTGCCCTTGGCACAATATTTAGAATCAGATGGTATTACTGGAACTAATTATTTTTGGAATAATACATTACTTGGTAAAATGTTTCCATTTACAGTTATAGAATATCTTAATTTACAAACAAATCAAGAATCTGAAACATATCAGCCAGGATTTATACCAATTTATGTCAAAGATATTAAATATCCATCTGATAGTAACGGTCCATTAAAACTGGTACATACATCTCCAAGTTTCAATGGTGAGAAAGGTCAACCACTGATTGGTGTCTTTGTTTATGAGGTAAACAAGGACTTTGTTTCATTAAAATAATTTTATCTTTTTTAATTATATCTTTCAGCTAATCTATATCGCATGTATTTATCATCTGGTGAAAATTTAGCTGGGTGTGCCGAAACTGTATCTTCATTACATAATGGACACTTTTCTTTTAATGAATAGTGATTACACTTTGGGCATCTTCTTAATTGAAATCTCATTTTAATTCTCTCTTGTTTTTTTAGATTCTTCTCTAGTAAATTTGAATGAACCTTTCTTTTTTTCTATGCTTTCCTGAATTTCTATTATTATTGGTTTTAGAGTTTTTTCAGCAGATTTGAAATCTTCTGAAGTAATAGACAGTCTATATTTTGGAGCACCCAAATAAGTGATATCTATAGTAGGATCTTTTTTTGTTGCATCCAAAAGTGCTTTTTTTATAATTTCAACTCCGTCTGATTTATTATTCGTAATTTCCATAATTCCTCTAATTTCTACTGAAGGTAGTTTAATTTTAGAACATATTTCTTCAATAACTGTTGCAGTTTTTTTAGGAATCTTTAATTCTTTTATTGATTCTATTCCATTTCTTCCAATTTCAATAAATGCATCATATACAGAATCAAATTTTGAATAAATACAATCTTCTAACTTTTCAATGTCTTCATCAGAAAGATCTCCTTTTTCTTTAACATTTTGTAGTAGTGTTTTTCCTTTTTCAAATTTCTTTACTTCTTTTAATTTTTGTTTCTTTTGATCTTTTGATACTTGTTTTAATGAAAGATCAATATCACCTCTCCCCGGGTTTACTTTTTTTACTAATAATACTTTTTTTTCACCATCTTTAACAAATTTACTTACTGATCTAATCCAACCTGGTGCAATTTCTGAAATATGTAAAAATCCTTGAATTTCATTATATTCGTCTAAAGTAACATATGCTCCATGATCCATTACTTTAGTTATTGTAGCAAGAACAATTTCTCCTTGTTCTGGCATCTCTTGGATTTCTGTAGACATTTCTTGTAATTTTCTTTAATCTGTAAATTAATGTTGCTAGTTAGAAATCAATTCCTTTTTTTGCTTTTATGCCACGTTGAAATGGATGTTTAATTTCTCTCATTTCTGTGACTAGATCTGCCAATTCAATTATTTCATCTTTCGCATAATTTCCTGTTAATACAAGATCCAATGTACTTGGTTTTGATTTAATTATATCAATAATATCTTCAATTTTCACTAGACCTAAATTTATTGCATAATTTATCTCATCTAAAATTATAATGTCATATTTTCCTGATTGAATTTTTTCAATACTTATTTTAATTGCATCTTTTGCAATCATTTCATGTTCTTCTCTAGCGCTCTTATCATCCATTATTCCTACAAATCCCTTTCCAATAGCAATCATTTCAAATTCAGGTTCAAGTCTTTTAGATGAATACATTTCACCATAATGCCATGATCCTTTGATAAATTGTATCATGCAGGTTTTTTTCCCATACCCAGTTGCCCTTAATGCAATTCCTAAAGCAGCAGTGGTTTTTCCTTTGCCTTTTCCAGTATATACAATAGTTAACCCATCATTATCCATAGATAACTAATGAGTTATCCTAGTAAAAACATTAAGTTTTATTTATAAAAAATATATTAATTTAAATTAAAACGATTCTAAATATATGAATTGAAAATACCCAGAATTACAATAGCAGGAGCAACAAGTGGGGTTGGAAAGACAACCATCACTTGTGCTATTATCTATGCTTTACAGAAAAAAGGATTTTCGGTACAACCCTTCAAAGTAGGTCCTGATTACATAGATCCTAGCTATCTTTCAAGCATATCGAAAAATGAAACATCAAATCTTGACGTTTGGTTAATGGGAAAAAATAAACTTTTAGAGAGCTTTGTATCTCATTCAAAATCTGATATTTCTGTAATAGAGGGTGTGATGGGGTATTATGATGGATTTAGTGGAGATTCAAACTATGCTAGTACCCAACACGTTGCATCACTAACAAAATCCCCTGTGATTCTAATTTTAGATGCAAGTAAGACTGCTAGATCAATTGCAGCAACAGCACTTGGATTTCAAAAATTTCATAGAAATTCTAGAATTTCAGGAATTATTTTAAACAAAATTGGTAGTCAAAAGCATGAAAATCTATGTAGGCAAGCTCTTGAAATCACGAAACTTCCAATTGTGGGAATAATTTATAAAAATTCTGAATTAAATTTTGAATCTAGACATCTTGGATTGATTCCAGCATCAGAAAAAAATCTTAAATATAAAATAGAAAAAATATCCAAAATAATTTCCAATTCACTTGATATTGAAAAAATTTTAGAAATCATGAAAAACCCTACACCTATTGATAAAAAATATACTATTACAATTAAAAAATCAAAAATTACAATTGCAATTGCACTAGATAGCTCTTTTAATTTTTACTATCGTGATAATCTACAAGCATTACAGCGGGAAGGTGCAAATCTAAAGTTTTTTAGTCCAGTAAATGATAAAATAATTCCAATATCTGATGGAATCTACATAGGAGGTGGATTCCCAGAAATTCTAAGTGATTCACTTGAAAAAAATCAACTTATGAAAAAAACTATAAAAAAACTATCTGAAGATAATACTCCAATTTATGCTGAATGTGGAGGATTGATGTATCTAACAAAATCTATTGATTATGGAAATAAAAAATATAAAATGGTCGGTCTTTTTGATGCAGAAACAAAAATGACTCATAAAATGAAATTAAATTATACTAAAGGTAAAATAATCTCTAAAAATATTATTTCAGATAAAAAACATGATTTACGTGGACACGAATTTCACTATTCCGAATTAGATTCTGTTTCGTCTGATTCGAAATTTGCATATGAATTAGATGTTGGTCAAGGAATCAAAAATCATAAAGACGGAATGATTCAACACAATACCCTTGCCTCATATGGACATCTCTATTTTGACAGTTCTAATTATGCAAAAATTTTTGTAAAAAATTGTATTAATTACTCAAGAAATTAATTCTGCTCTTACAAGTTTGTATAATGCATTAATTATTGCTGATGCTGATGAACTTCCTCCCTTTCTTCCTATATTTGTGATAAATGGTGTATCTGTTAATTTTATCAATTCTTCTTTTGATTCTGTAGCACAAATGAATCCTACAGGAATTCCAATAATTAACGCAGGTTTTACAATACCCTCTCTTACCATTTGTATTACTTCCAAAAGTGCAGTGGGTGCATTTCCAATTGCAAGTATTCCACCATCAATATCTGATAATGCAGATCTCATTGATACTTGAGATCGTGTTTTATTTTCTTTTTTTGCAATCTCCATAATTTCCACATTTGAAATATTACAAACTATCTTATTTTGAAAATCAATTGGATTTTGTTTATTTAATCCACCGATTACACCATTTACATCAACTACAATACTACATTTATTTTTTAGAGCACTCAATCCACTTTCAATAGCTTTTTTATGAAAAAGTATTTTATTTTCTTTTGCAAAATCAAAATCTGCAGTTGAATGAATTACTCTTCTAACAATAGGCCATTCCTTTTCATTATACTGATGAATACCTATTTCATCATCAATCATTTGCATACTTGCATCTTCAATTGATTGACCCTTTCTAGTTTGCATTTTCTACTTCTCTTGTTCTTTCCATTATTAATTCAATCATTTTTTCATCAGTTCCTAAATGTTTTGTGACGTATGTTTTCTTTATATTTGAATTCTGAAGTGCTGGTAAAAGATCATTATTTACATCAATTTTTACATGCGCACCTTCATGTAAGAAATAAAATACAATTACTAGAATCTTAGGATCATTTTTTTCACAAGTTTTTATTCCTTGTACAATATCTGGTTGTTCTATCTCTAACCAACACTTATCCACATTTCTATAACTTTTTTTTAATCCATTTACAACATAATCTAATGACATTTGTGCATTAGGATCTTTACTACCATGTCCAATAATTAATACATCTACATCCTTTTCTGGAATTGTAACATGATTTTCTTGTAAAGTTGTAGATATTCTATTTGCAACTAAATTTATTAGAGTTTTATGCATACTCATTGGTCTAGTAACAACAAATTTTACTTTGGTATCTTTTTGAAATTTCATTACATCTGTAACTGCATTTTTTACTTTTTTTCCAGGATATAGAAAATAAGGAACTATTGTTAAATGATCTATATCATATTTTAGACATTTAGCAATCCCATCTTCGATAAATGGGGGTTCTACTTCTAGAAAACAATATTCTGCAAATACATAATTTCCCTTTGTTTTAATTGCATTACAAATAACTTCTAATTCTTCAGAGGCTTCTCTTTCTCTACTACCTCTGTCAATTAGTAATAATCCACGTTTCAATCTAGTATCCTCGCTATTGCTATAGTTAAATCTGGAGGAAATTTTTGTTTTTCAACAATTAACTTTCCACCTGATACTTTTATTGCTGCAGCCTCTGACACACTTGAAGTTCCTTCAAATGCTCTAACTGTGTCTGATGGATTAGGAATAGAAATTTTTGCTAAATCTTCTCTATTTACATATTCCACAGCAATTCCCATTTCTTTTCCAATATCAACTAGCCCTTTCACATTTTCTGGTTTTTTTATAGAAACTAATTTTACAATTGATTTTTCACTTAGCTTGAATTTTTGTAAACAAAAATCCAAACATTCTTTTATTTTTTCTTTAGATGTATCCCAATGCAATCCAATTCCTACTACTAGACTAGGAGGTCTATAAACTACGGAATTTTTAAGAAAATCCCCCTCAAAAATTCTATCAGAAATTATCAAATACCCACTAGAATTCGAATTTTGCATTTCTTCTAGACTATGATAAATTTTTACATTTTTTGGTAATTCTTTAAACCAATTCATTTTACCTACTTCTTGATATATGGCAATATTTTCCTCATTTATCATATGTGCACTAATTTTAGTTACTGTTGAACCATCATCTATTTTCCAACCAAATTCCTTTCCAACAAGATCAACTGCTATTGTTTTATTGACATCAGCTGCAGTTGTAATTACCGGTATTGAATCTAATTTTTGAGCAATAATTTGCGTCAATTCATTTGCTCCACCCAAATGTCCAGATAAAACACTTATTACAAAATTACTCTGATCGTCAATTACAATTACCGCAGGATCAGTTTTTTTGTCTTTTAAATACGGTGCAATTAATCTTATTACTGCACCTAATGAAAATAAACAAATTATTGCATTATTGTTTTTAAAAAGTTCAACAATTTTTTCAGTTGTAGAATCTGAATACCAAATTATTTGATTGTTTTCACTCAAAAATTTTATTGGCGCAAAAATATCCCAGTTTGGAAAATGTTGTTTTAATTTTAGCCCTATATTTACCCCATTTTTTGTTATTGCAAGTATTGAAATTTTTTCCATAATCAAATTTCATTCAATTAAATAAAATACCTTGCTACTAGAACTTTCTAGCCAATATATTCCCATCAAAATCAAACAATATTACATCCAATTCGACTTTTTCTTCAGAGTGTTTTCTCATGTGTTTGTATGTTTCATTGCATATTTCATCAAAGAATCCACCTACATTATTTTCTATAATAATTTCAGATACATGTCTAGCAGTATTTGCTTTCTTTATGCTTTGAATTATTGTTTCATTTGCATTACATTTTCTAGCTAACTCTGCTAAAAAACTCATATCTACTTTAGAACCTTTTACATGTGTTTGTTTTACACCCATTGCCATTTTAGCTAATTTTCCAATAAAACCTACAACATATGCTTTTTTGATCTCTTTTCTTGCACATTGTTGTATTGTATACCCAGAAAAATCACCAATTTGCACAAAACAATGTTCTGGTAAATCTATTATTTTTTTTACGTAATCTTCACTTCTTCCACCAGTAGCAAGTACTACCGTAGAATTTCCCATCGCAATTGAAACATCTAGATTTTGTCTAATTGAAGCTGCGTATGATGCAGTTGAAAATGGTATTACAATACCACTTGTACCTAAAATTGAAATCCCATTCAAAATACCCAGTCTTGGATTGTCTGTTTTAGGACCTAACTCCTTTCCCTTTGGAACCGAAATTATGATTTTGATACCTTTTTTTAAATTATATTTATCCACAACTTCTCTTAAATTTTCACATATCATTTTTTTTGGGACTGGATTTATTGCAGCTTTATTGATTTCAAGACCTAATCCTGGTTTAGTAACTATTCCTACTCCTTCTCCACCATCAATATCAATTTCATTAATTTTATCTGTAAATGATAATTCTACTATTATCTCTGCACCATGAGTGACATCTGGATCATCTCCACCATCTTTTATTACAGAACATTTTGCTGTATTTTCATTAAATTGTAATAAATGAATTGGAATTTTAATCAAACTTCCTTTAGGTAATTTAACATCAACATCTTCAATTTTTATTTGATTAATAATTGACAATAATCCAGCTTTTGCAGCAGCTGTTGCAGAAGTACCTGTAGTAAATCCAGTTTTTAATTTTTGTTTTTTTATTTCTTCCACATAACTCATGCCTATTTTGATGTATTAACTCTTCTTTCAATTTTTTGATTTCATAGTGAAAATATGTCTTAATTTTAAATTACATTATGTGAATTTCTTTAGAATATATTTATAATAAAAATTAGTCTAGTATGGTAAAGCAAATGCAAATTGTTGTAACAGGAGCAAGTGGTTTCATAGCAAAAAATGTAAGAAAATTTCTTTCTGACAATAATGTAAAATTAATATCAATTTCAAGAAAAGATTTTAAAAAATTTCCAAATGAGACAAAAATTATCACAAAAAAATATGATGAAAAAAATATTGTAACCAAAATTAAAAATTCCAATGCATTAATCCATCTAATTGGAATTGGAAAACAAAATATTGATATTGATTACAATTTGATTCATATCGAACTTACAAAAAAAATTATTAATTTATGTAAAAAATCTAAAATCAAAAAAATTATTTATACAAGTGGACTAGGTGTTTCAAAAAATACTACTCTTGGATATTTTATTTCAAAATATAATGCAGAAAAACAAATAATTAATTCAAAATTAGATTATACAATTTTTAGACCTTCATATGTTGTAGGTAAAAATGATCATTTTACAAAATACCTTAAAAAACAAATTATGAAAGGACAAATTGAAATTCCTGGATCTGGCAATTATTCTTTACAACCTATTTACATTGATGACGTTTCACAAATTATTTTTAATTCTATAATTCAAAATAAATTTAGAAACAAAATTTTAGATCTTGTAGGGTCACAATCTATAACTTTTGAAAAATATGTTAAAGAGTTCTCTGCTGGAACAAATACTAAAATTAAAAAAATTAATCTAGAAAATGTTTACAATAAAGCTATATCTGATCCTCATAGTGATTTTGGAGTAGATGATCTTAATCTCTTAATTGGAAATTTTAAGGGAAATTTTAATAAATTAAAAATTTTTGCTGATATGGAATTTACTTCTATACAAAAAATTTTAAAGTCCGGCAGCCTTTTTTAAAATATCTGCTTTATCTGTTTTTTCCCAATTAAATTCAGGCTCATTTCTTCCAAAATGTCCATATGCTGCCGTTTTTCTATAAATGGGTCTTTTCAAATCAAGCTGTGAAATAATTCCTGAAGGTTTCATATTAAAATTCTTTTTAACTAATTCTTCAATTTCTTTTTCTGGGATCTTACTTGATTCAAATGTATTGATATACAATGAAACTGGTTCTGCCACTCCTATTGCATACGCTAATTGAACTTCACATCTTTCAGCCAAACCTGCTGCCACAATATTTTTTGCAATATACCTACACATGTAGCATGCTGATCTATCTACTTTGGATGGATCTTTTCCTGAAAATGCACCGCCACCATGTCTTCCAAACCCACCGTAACTATCAACAATTATTTTTCTTCCGGTAAGTCCAGAGTCACCATGTGGACCTCCTATTACAAATATTCCTGTAGGATTAATGTAAATTTTTATAAATTCATTCCAAAGATTTCCTAAAACTGGTTTGATCACTTTATCGATTATTTCTTTTGATATTTCTTCCTGTGAAACCTCAGGTGCATGTTGAGTTGAAATTACAATTGTTTCAATTTTTGTTGGTTTGTTATTTTCATATCTAACTGAAACCTGTGATTTTCCATCTGGTCTTATCCAAGGTAATACTTTATTTTTTCTAACTTCTGCTAATTTCTGTGTTAATTTATGTGCGATTAAAATTGGCATGGGCATTAATTCTTTTGTTTCATTTGAGGCGTAACCAAACATCAATCCCTGATCTCCAGCTCCTTGTTCCTTTTCTTTAGTTGCAGTTACTCCCTGACTGATATTTGGACTTTGAGAATGTAATTTTAGTACAATTTGACAGGACTCGGTATCAAACATTAAATCTTTATTGTCATATCCAATATCTCTAATTACTTTTCTAATTAATTGCTCTTGATCTTTTATGCCGAAATTAGCTTTTGATGTTACTTCTCCAGCTACTGCTACAAAGTCAGTTGTGACCATAGTTTCTACAGCTACTCTAGAATCTGGATCTTGCCTAAGAAATTCATCTAAAAATGCATCTGATATTTGATCACAGATTTTATCAGGATGACCTTCGGTAACTGATTCTGAAGTAAATAAAAAATTGTTAGTCATACAAAATACTAGAGTTCGCTTTCTAGTTTGATAAATAATACATTATTTCCTCTTACAATTACTTTACCATAATTAGCAATTATTTTTCCGTCATGTAGTTCTTCTGCATCAGTCATGATTAAATTCATGTAAGAATCAACATTATCCATTTTTCCTTTATACTCAACTTCATTTTTGAGCCTTACCGTAACTTTCTTCTTTGTGCTTTTTTGAAGCGTTGTTAATGGTCTTTTTGCAGTACTCGTTTGTGACATTAATTATTACTTGTTTAATTTTCTTTGTTCTCCAACATAAAAGCCTTGCCAGTTTTATGAATTATGAAATTCTTTAAATTTTTTAATCGTCTTCAATAATTAGAAAATGATTTCAACAGGATTACAAAAATTAGATAAATTTTTAGCTGGTGGAATACCAAATAGTGTAATCACTGATATTTATGGTGCAAGTGGAACTGGTAAAACCCAATTTCTATTTCAAATTTGTATAAATGCAATAAAGAATGGAGGTAATGTTCTATATCAAGACACAACAGGTAGTTTTAGACCTGAACGAATCCTGGAAATACAGAAACAACAAAATTTAACATTTGACATTCTTGAAAAAATAACTGTTTCACGAATTACTAATACTTTTGAGCAAATAAAATCAATCGAAAAAATGAGAGTCTCTAATTTTTCTCTAATTGTAATTGATAATATTACTGATTTATTTTCATTTGAATACCAAAAAAATAATACAATATTTCAAAAGAATTCATTATTCATAAAATATATTCATAATTTATCCTCAGTTTCAATTAATAAAAAAATTCCCATTGTTATTACAAATATGATACGAAACATAGAAGGTAAAGAATTAGAAAATATGAGAACAGCTATTGATCCATTTACACATATCAAAATTAAACTTGCAAAATCATCATCAAAATTTCATGGAGAAATTAAATGGCTTCAATATCAAACTATTTTTTCATATAAAATAATTAGTGCGGGATTATCTGATTATGCTGAAGATATTTAACTGTGAAAAATAAGGTGTACTAGTGGCAGGAATATATGATTCAATTCCAATATTAACTGTAGTTTTATTTGCACTTGGGTTACTTGGTGTAATGATTTATGAAAGATCACGATCAAATACAGCAAAAGAATCAGTATCATAACTCTGTTCTTTTTTACTGTTTTCAAATTTTGAATTTGTAGAACTTAAATAAATTTAAAAAAAGTATTCTCAATAATTTTACAAAAAAAAGATTGTTTGGTGATTGTACCAACTGGTTCTAGTAAAACAGAATGTTGTGTTATTTCACTACTAAAAAATCTAAAAAACTTGGAAAAATTAAAATTATTTGCATTACTCTTTTACGTGTATTAAATTGTGATGTATTTAGAAGAACTATCAAATATACTCAAGGTGATAATCTTTCAATTGAAGTACGACATGGTGACACAATTCAAACTGCAAGACAAAAAAATAACTGCTATTTTTTATTCCGATTATGATCTTCTAAAAATAATACGTAAAAACTATGAATGTAAAAAACTTTCACTGGAAGAAAATCATAAATTTGATCGAGCTTAGAAAGTTTCTTCATTAATAGAAAATTTTGGGAAAATTACAATAACTGTTATTTCTGGATATGGGGTAGGTGCTGATACCGCTGCCAATATATTAAGAAATATGCTGAAAGAGGAATATCTTTTAAACAAATCTATGAAGCAAAAAGACAATATGTTGTAACTAGTGATTTTAGGTTCTTAGTTTTTCTTTATAATTTTTGAAAATGGTGTTAAAACTAATTCAATTCTTCCTTCTAAACCTGCCTTTGCATTTACTGCTGTAATTGAAATTATTTCTCCTAATTCACATTTGGTTATTATTCTAGATTGATTTCTCCATCCTTTTATCCAAATTTGTGCTGTATCATCTTCAACAAACATCTCTGATAATTGAATTGATTCTCCAGTTTTTGTTTGAATTTCTTTTCTTTCTGGAATTTTAAGTATTATAGCTTCAATGCAATAATTTCCATCTACTTTAACATCATTAATCTTTGTTCTTATTTGTGATAATGATGGAATTAATTTATCATTTTCCAATTTTCTTACAAATGAATTATTATCTAATGTTATAGAATTTCCATATACTTTAGATGGCATACATTCAATCACATCTCCTTCATTACAGCTACTAGTAGAATTTGAATAATCTGTAATATTGTAAATATTTTTATTATTATCTACACCTAAAATCATATTTCTTCCATTTTCTGTTGATGCAATTGAAAGAATTCTTGCAATTATTGGCTCTACTTCTTTACCACCATCAATTTCTATTATTGTTGAATCATTTCCGTGAATTTCTAAACCCTGATTACTATTTTTTATATTTACGCCAAGTAATCTAACTTTAGCATTTTGAGAAATCATATTCGGAATATCTGATTCGTCTTTTCCCCATAAAACTACTCTCATGAAAGTTGCTTCTTTTCCCTTTAGCCTCATTTTTAGTGCTTTTCCAGGTTGACCTCGTGAATTTGTAAATTCCATACTACTCACAATACCATCTATCATTCCTGAAATTACAAGATCCTTTTGTCCTTCTTTTAGATCACTGATATCTTTTGTAATTTTGTCTATTGTTGGAATTTCACTTTTGTTATTTATTATTTCAATATTGGAACCTGAACCAATATTGATAGTTGGAGATCCACCAAGATCCGATTTAACATATGCTTTAATAATTTTAATTAGATCTCCTGGTTTAATATTTTCAATTCCAGGGAGATTTGCTTTTTCATCCCATAATTTTACACTAGCAGTTGAATTTGTATCATATACGGTCATTGTTCTAAGATGAAAAGAAGAACCATCTTTACGAGAGAATTCTTTTGCGGGAGAAACGTTAAGAACTCTGGTTTCTAAAGAAATTTCTTTTGCTCCAGCATATAGATCCTTTAAACTCATTTCAACTTTTAATGATCCTGATAAAGAAATTCCAAAATCAGAAGCAATCAAAAATAGAGCTCCCTGATCTGTTAAATACCCTGCACCAATTTTCTCTTTTTTATTTTTGATTTCTTCTTCAATGTTCACTCTTGTTAATTCAGGTTTTTGTTCTAATAATTTATTTAGAAGAATATCAAATTCGGACAATTGTTTATCTCAAACTAGATGTCTTAATAAAAATTTCATCCATACAAGGCTCACATCGATCATATTTTTCTGATCAATCATATTATACCCAGAAGTTATAATTCTATTATGTACTGTATAGAAGTTGAACATTTATCCAAATCTTATGGAGATGTAAAAGCAGTTGATGATGTTGTTTTGTCTATAAAATCAGGTCAAGTTTTCGGATTTTTAGGTCCGAACGGTGCAGGAAAATCAACCACGATTAAACTTCTAACAACACTAATTTTACCTTCAAGTGGGTCTTTAACAATTTTAGGAATAGATGCAATAAAACATCCTCTACAAATTCGTCATAAAATTGGAGTGGTTTTACAACAACCTAGCTACGAACCTACATTATCTGTTGAAAAATCTCTTGATAAATATGGTATGATGTGGAATGTTCCAAAAATTGAACGTAAAAAAAGAATGGAACAACTTTTAAAAGATTTTGATTTGTTAGATATTCGTAAAAAAAGAAACGAAGATCTTTCTATTGGTCAAAGAAGAAGAGTGCAAGTAGCTCGTGAATTCATGCATGATATGGATCTTTTATTTTTAGATGAACCAACTGTAGGGTTAGATCCTAGTGCAAGGAGAAAATTATTAGATTATTTAAAAAATAAAATAAAAACTGGTTTAACCATATTTTACACCACACATATTCTAACTGAAGCTGAATATCTTTGTGATCAAATAGCTATCATAGATAAAGGAAAAATTCTTACTGTAGATACACCTGAAGCCTTAAAAAAAAGATTTGGAAAAGAAAAAACAGTAAAAATACATTTATCTGAAAAGCATAATAAAATAATCCCTTTACTATTAGGTATCCCTGATTGCAAAATTGATTTTGATACTGGAACTAATATTATAATTCATTCAGAACAATCAGAACTTGTGTTATTACAGATTTTACGAATTTTAAATGAAAATAAAATTGACATTGAAGATCTTTCTGCAGTTCCTACAAATCTTGAAGAAATATTTTTAAAAATGGTGAGTGATAATGCATCCAGTAATTAGACTTGTAAATAGAAATTTAACAATATCCATTAATCCTGGATTTTTAATTTGGCAAGTAATTTTTCCTTTAATCTATATTTTTGTTGCAGGTTATGCGTATACGTCATTAATTCAAGAAGTCCCTTTTGGTAACAAAAGTATTGGATATCCAGCATTTTTAGCATCTGGCATGATCGGTTTCAATATTATGAATAGTACTCTTATTTCAGGAATAATAATTTGGAATGATAGGAGACATGGAATGTTTGAACAAATAATGTCAGGTCCATTTACACGAACCAATTATATTTTAAGTAATATTTGCACTATTGGAATTGTTGGATTAGTAAGTGCATCTTTGATTGCTCTTGTTGGATACCCTGTATTTTTTGATTCAATTCAATTTTCTCTAATTACAATTCCAATGATTATTTTTGCGGCAATAGTTGGTTCTATTTTATTTGGTTCAATCGCATCAATAATTTCTACAAGACTGCGTTCTAGTGAAGGATTTAACGTAATTATAAACACAGTTTTTTTATTTCTTGCATTTGTAAGTACTGCATTTTATCCAGCATCAGGTACGCCTGAACCTCTCAGAACAGCTTTTTACCTAAATCCTCTTACTTATTTGGTTGATATTATACGTGCAGGTATTTTTGGTAATATTACAGAATTTGTAATTGTAGAGATGATTGTTTTGATTATAATTGCAATTGTACTTTTTATCATTGCAACAAAATCAATCACAAAATTGAATTTCTAGTTAGTAGAATTTTTAATATCAGAAAAACTCTTGTAGAGTTCATTTATTTTTTTAATTAAATCTAAATTATCATATTTGACTAAATTTAGATTCGGTATTACACAATGACCACCTATAATTCCTGGAAACATTTTTGGTCTATTTCCTAAATTTTTGTGAATCTCATCTGCAAATTTCCACATTTCTTCAAAATCAATATTTTCTTTATCACAAATTATTTTTGTAATCTGAGCATAATTGATTAACCAGCCATAATATGTTGTATCTACTAGAATTTTCGCAAGTTCAGCTGTTTTAGTAGAAGACATCCATTGTATTTTTTGAAATCTTTTTTCTAATTCCAATTTAATTTTAGTACTAATTTCTTTTTTATCTGTAGATATAAATTTTGTATATTTTTTCATATCCTCTAAAAATCTATTATGTACACCACGTACTGGTGAAAATAAAACTGGCAAATTTATTTTATTTTGAATATTTTTTGTAGTTCCTGGTTTTACAGTAGAATGTATAACAATAACTTGTAAATTTTTTATTTTATTAATATTCTTTAATGTAATTTCTATAAATTCATTTAATTCTCCTGGAATACAAACATGTAGATATTCTGGATTTTCTATTAAATTATTTTCATTGTAGTTTTTACATTTAGATTTATCAATGTCTATACCTACACAATTAAAACCACGTTGAACAAGTAAATCAAAAAGAGTAGAACCTACTTCACCCATTCCTAAAATGATATCAGTCATTTGTTACCATCTAAAATTCTAGTGTATTATATTCATGTTACAGTAAATATTTTTTTAAATATGGTAGCCCGGCCCAGACTCGAACTGGGGTCAAGGGCTTCAAAGGCCCCTATGCTTGACCGCTACACTACCGGGCTGCTAAAACGACGTCTCTAATTCCCTTAATGAACTTTTTATTTACTTTTATTCCTTACATAAATCATTGATAATTATTCACTAATAACTTGAATTAATTTTTCAATCGGATCTTCCATACCTCTTAAAATTTTCTTCTGTTTTTGTATATCATTATTATGTGATTCTAGTAATTTTTTAATAATTTTACTAATTTTTTCGGGATTTGTTTCTCTTTTTACTAGATTATTTTTTACTAAATATTTCTCGACTATATTGGGCACTGCATTATAAGAAATAGTTGGAACTCCAAGTAAAGCTGATTCTGCTGTCATAGTGCCCCCTGATCCTATAAAAACATCAGTGTAATTTAGTAAATATTTTCCATCAAAAGACATTTTTATAATTCTAGCCTTTTTACCAAATATTTTTGTTAGATTTACAATTTGCTTGCTATATCTTCCAAGAATCACTATATTTTCGTCACCAAATTCTTTTATGATTTCTTTTATGATTGGAATTATTATTTTTGATTTTTGTGTATATGCAGCCTGCTCTTCTTCTACTCTAATCAAGATATTTTTTTTATCATTATTTTTGAATGGTAAATAATCTTTCTGTATTATCTCTCTCTTTATTGTAACATATGCATCTATTGCTTTATATGAAATAATATTTTTTGTATTTATTCCATATTTAGAAAATTCTTTTTTAGGAATAATCCATGGTATTAATAATTTTTGAATTAAAGGTAATGTTAATTTCATTACTGCGTTTGCATGTGGAGAATCACAAAATGCAATATGTTTAATTCCCATTCCAAAAGATACTCTGGCTGCTTCAGGGGAACAAAAACTTATTGTTAATTCTGGAGAAAATTTATCGATTAATAATGTTAGTTTTTTTATACGATCAGTACTGGCTTTAAGCTTATCATATTTTTCATTTCCACCATGTTTTCCAACATAAACTAGATCAAAGTTTCGAATTTTTGCAAGTCTTGTAATTTCATTATAAGATCGTGAAGTACACAAAACATCGTGTTTTTTCCTTAATCTTTCAACCATTGACTCGGAAAACAATAACTGTTTAGGAGTTAGAATATCAATCCATATTTTCAAGTATTTCTCATAATATAGCTAAGTTCAATAAGTTTTTCTTAGTCAATTACTAGCCTTATGTGTAATGACGGGAGCAAAAGTTGTTGTTTATGGACTAAGTACTGAGGGATATGCTATTGCATGTCAAATGGCAATAAAGGGAGCAGATGTCTACATTATTGATGAATCAACTCCATCAGCAATTTCTCTTAAAGCAGAAATAGCAAAAACATATCCAAATGTTTCTTCCTTAAAAGAAGACGAACCGTTATTGGCTATGGAACCAATCGATGTAGCTATTTCAAAAGCTCAATACCTATTCTTCACACCACGAATTAGAAAAACAGGACAAGATATCAAAACTGAAATTCACTCAAAATTTAAAGATGCCACTACTTCTTTAAAAAAAAATAGTGCTTTGATTTACACTCTACCAACTGGATTTGGTGGAAATAATGAAAATATATCATTACTTGAACATGTAACAGGTCTTGAAGTAGGAAAACAAATTTCATATTTTTATTATCCTTTGGAAGATCTAAATCAACAACCAAAAGTAATTGGTTCATTTAATGGTAAAGAAGATTTAGTTTTAGCCGATCTTTTAACAACTGGAAAAAAAGAAAAAAAATTTGTAGCTATTTCATCATCTGAGCATTTTCATGCAATTAACATACTATCTAGATTTTCTAATCTTACTAGTATTCTAGAGGTTTGTAGATATGTACAAGATGACATAACAAAAAATGATCTTTCTTCAGATAACTTACAAGAAATTTTCTTAGATAATATGGTTAGTGGTTTGTATGATCTTAAATCATTAGGTTCATCATTTGAAGGTGCAAATACATTGATGTATCTAATTAATGGAAGTGTAAAGGGAATTGATGGTTATATCAAGAAACTTATTGATGATATTCGTTTTACATTAAAGAAAAATGATCTTAAAGCTAGTAGAACAAAAATTGCTATATCGTGGACACTTGATCAACATGAAATGCGTGGAGATAAAATTGAAATGTTACAAAATTTAACTTCAAGATTACGCGATTATATTGGTGATGTTGAAGCTTATGAACATCCAAATTTCGATTTATTTCATACAGATAAGACTACCATTATTATTGCATGTTCAAAAACAGATTTTGATAATATAGAAAAAAATAAACATGATAGTAATATTATTATAATTAAGGCTAATCCATTATGCGAAATTATTCAATGATACTATAAATTAGCTTATTTATTATTATATTTAAATTGTCAGAGGAAAATAATACTAATAAAATTCTCAGTAAAAAAATTTCTAAAAATGAAATAAATAATTTAGATGATGAGTTAATTAAATTAGTTCCAGAGAGTTCAACTATTATTCAACTAGAAAATCTTTTGGAAAAAGAAAAACAAAAAGTAAAAGATAATGAAGAAAAAATTAGACATGTATTAGCTGATTATCAAAATTTAACTAAAAAAACACAATCTGATATAGAAAAAGGGGTCAATACAAAAATTGATGACATTATGTTAGATTTTTTAAATATTTATGATGATTTTATCCGTGCTAAACAAGTATTTACAGAAAGTAAGATCAATACGGAAGGATTGAATTCTATTTTAAAAAACATGGATTCTATTCTGGCAAAATATAATGTGACTGTTATCGATGCATTGGGTGAAATATTTAATCCGAATTTTCATGAAGCTATATCCTTTATTACTGATTTTGAGTTAAGTGATAATACAATTACTAAAGAACTTAGGAAAGGATATATTTCTCATAACAGGGTTATTAGACCAACGCTAGTTGAAATATCAAAAAATGAGAATGAAATTAAATGACTAAAATAATTGGAATAGATTTAGGAACAAGTAATTCTGCCGCTGCAGTAATAATGGGTGGAAAACCTACAATTATTCCTGCGGCAGAAGGTGCAACTGTAGGTGGTAAAGCATTTCCTTCTGTTGTAGCATTTACTAAAACAGGTGAACTTTTAGTAGGCGAACCTGCAAGAAGGCAAGCTGTAACCAATCCTGACAGTACTATTGCTGCAGCAAAAAGAAAAATGGGTACTGATTATATTTATAAAATACAGGATAAAAATTACAAACCTCAACAAATTTCAGCATTTATTCTTCAAAAAATAAAAAAAGATGCTGAAGCATTCATAGGTGAACAAGTAGATAAAGCTGTAATTACGGTTCCAGCATATTTTGATGATAATCAACGTCAAGCAACTAAGGATGCAGGAACAATTGCAGGTCTTGATGTTGTTAGAATAATAAATGAACCGACAGCTGCATCTTTGGCATTTGGTTTAGATAAAACAAATCAAGATATGAAAATTCTTGTATTTGATTTTGGTGGAGGTACACTTGATGTTACAATAATGGAAATGGGTGGTGGTGTATTTGAAGTACTGAGTACTTCTGGTGATACACAATTAGGCGGAACAGACATGGACAAAGTTGTAGTAGATTACATTCTTGACGAATTTAAGAAAAAAGAAGGTGTTGATCTTTCTAAAGATACAACCGCAATGGCTAGAATAAGAGAAGCTGCAGAGAAAGCAAAGATTGAACTTTCTACAATTATGGAAACTGACATTAATCTTCCTTTCATTTCTCATGATCCTTCATCAGGTGCAAAAAATCTTGAATTACGAATAACTAGAGCAAAACTTGATGAATTAATTCGACCAATTATTCAACGATGTAAACCTTCTCTTGAAAAAGCAATTGCAGATGCTAAATTAACAAAATCTGATATTAACAAAATTGTAATGGTTGGAGGTCCAACAAGAATGCCATCAGTGAAAAAATTTGTTGGTGAAGTTCTTGGAAAAGAACCAGAATCTGGCGTAGATCCAATGGAAGCAGTTGCAGTAGGTGCAGCAATCCAGGCAGGAATAATTGCAGGTGATGTAACTAGTGATATTGTATTACTTGATGTAACTCCATTGACATTAGGAATTGAAACTTTGGGTGGAGTACGAGAGCCATTAATTGAAAGAAATACAACAATACCTACATCAAAAAGTAAAGTCTTTACCACTGCAGTAGATAATCAAACAGCAGTTACAATTCATATAGTTCAAGGAGAAAGACCAATGGCAAGCGATAATGTTTCTTTAGGTAGTTTTAATCTTACAGATTTACCACCTGCACCAAGAGGTATTCCACAAATTGAGGTAAAATTTGATATTGATGCAAACGGAATAATTAATGTTGCAGCAAAAGATCTTGGTACAAAAAAAGAAGCAAAAATTACTGTATCATCTAATTCAAAATTATCAAAAGAAGAAATTGAAAAACTTAAAGAAGATGCTGAAAAGTTTTCTGATGAAGATAAAAAGAAAAAAGAAAAAATTGATTTAAAAAATGAGTCTGAAAGTTTTATTTACACTGTAGAAAAACTTGTTAATCACGATCTTAAAGATAAAATTTCTCAAGAACAAGGAATTAAAATATCTGAAGCTGTAAAAGAGGTTAAAGAGTCACTTGATAGGGAAATAGATGAACTTAAACCAAAACTTGATACTTTAAAATCTATAGTCAATGAAGTTACTACCGAATTATATAAAAATGTCACAACTGAATCTGATTCAACTCAACAAAATTCTGGAGCAAATGAACAACAAGATCAAAATAACACTCAACAAAATTCTGAATCACACTCAACTGATGAAACTAAAACCTACTAAATTCTACAATTTATACGTCAATTACAATTAAATGATAATCTATGTCTGCAAAACGTGATTATTATGAAGTTTTAGGTGTTTCAAAAGATACTCCAGCTAGTGAAATCAAAGCACAATATAGAAAATTAGCATTAAAATTTCATCCTGATCGTAATAAATCAAGTGAATCTGGAGAACATTTTAAAGAAATTTCTGAGGCATACGGTGTTCTTTCAGATCCTGAAAAAAGAAAAGTTTACGATCAACAAGGACATTCTGGCGTAGATGGAAGATACAGTAGTGATGATATTTTTGAGGGTGCACGTGGTGATTTTAGTGATCTATTTGGAAGGACTGGTGGATTTGATTCAATTTTTGAATCTATTTTTGGTAGAAATGGAGGATCTAGTTATGGACAACAAAGAGGCTCTGATATTCTTTATGAAACTTCAGTAACTCTTGAAGATGTACTTCATGGAAAGAAAATGGAAATTAATTTACAAAAGGAAATACAATGTCAAATATGTAATGGTTCTGGGTGTAAACCAAATACAAAAAAGAACAAGTGTACAGCATGTAATGGTCAAGGTCAGGTACGTAAAACTAGAACTATGGGATATGCCTCATTTGTTACCGTAGAAACATGTTCTGCATGCAAGGGACAAGGTTCTATCATACAAACACCATGTAGTGAATGTAAAGGACACGGTAGAAAGAAAGGTATCAAAAAAATATCTTTTGATATACCTCCAGGTGTTGATAGTGGTGACTATACTGTTCAACAAGAAGGAAATGAAGTACCTTCAGGAATTAATGGAGATTTAATTGTGAGAATTAGAGTTCAATCACACCCAAAATTTAAGAGAGATGGTATGGACATTTTCTATGATCAGGATGTATCTATGATTGACGCTACTCTAGGTCGTGAAATAACAATTCCAACTTTAGAAGGAACTG
>Ga0208960_1000107_pt1 | contig 43195 bp, 40 predicted proteins | sample GreLakmeON33MSRF_FD_187703 | JGI IMG/M metagenome (GOLD analysis project Ga0208960, IMG submission 187703) | Freshwater lentic microbial communities from great Laurentian Lakes, MI, USA - Great Lakes metaG ON33MSRF (SPAdes) | ecosystem: Environmental > Aquatic > Freshwater > Lake | place: Great... | reverse complement strand
CAGGGTGCCCGCCTGGGGCAAGGTGTCGTCACGCGGGCGCATGAGCAGGCCATCCCAATGCTTGTGGTCCGCAGTACGGATCACCACCAGCTCGGCATCCGCATCCACATCATCGTGCCCAAACTCCGTGCGGGGACGCGCGCCAGAGCGCATGGCGACACGGTCGGGGCGCGTGTCGTCGGATGGCGGTCGGAGATCGGTCACGGGCGCATTATTGCCGCGGCGCAGGTACCGCGCCCACGCCTGCGGGGCCACGCGCGGCCCTCGGGTGAGCGACTGCACACGGGCTGCGATGCGTGGGTTCGCCCGGGCACTGCCGCGCGCAGTACGTCATGGGTCACCGACCAGCAGATGGTGGGGTTGGAACCGTGCCAACGCGCGCCGCTTGCGCGGATGGCATCTATTTCGGCACGCACTCGGCGTGCATGCCGCCAATCGGAGAGAGGGGGCTGCAAGTGGGCTCGTGGGCGAGGTGGGGGTACAGTCGCGCCCATGAGCGATCTCAACGAGTCCGGCCCGCAGGCAGAAGCACCGCCGCCAACTTTCGGTGATCTCACCAAGATGCAGCGATCTCGAGCGCTCGCACGAATGATGGTGCGCACCCTGCTCACCGTCGCCATCCTCATCACCGTCTACGCGGTGATGTCGCCCAGCGACATCGCCGATGGCAACGTCGGCGTACGGCTTGTGGGCTCGTTGCTGGTGTTCGCGGGAGTAATTGCCCTGCAGGTCTATGCCATCACCCGGGACCCGCTGCCCGAGTTGCGGGCCGGCTCGTCCATGATCACCGCCACCACCCTGCTCGTGCTCATGTTCGGGATGACGTACGCCACGCTGGCCAGCGCGAACCCCGAGTGGTTCTCGCAGCCCCTGGATAAGTCGTCGGCCATCTATTTCACGATCACCATTCTGGGAACCGTGGGCTTTGGCGACATCACTGCCGTTAGCCATACGGCGCGGTGGGTGGTCACCGCCCAGATTGTCGTCGACCTCACTCTGGTGGTGGCGCTCGGCCGGGTGCTGTTCAGCGCAGCCCGGGCCGGGCGTGTGCGTCAGGAGCGGCTGGCGTCAGATGCCGGACGCACGACGACCGACGACGACCCTACGACCTGACGGCGTTGGAGAGTGCCGAGGTGCTGATGGGCGTGATGGCCCGCACCTGAATCTTGGAGCCGCGTCGTACCGATGCCCGGATGGTGCCATTCGTGTGGGCCATGCGGCCGATAATGCGTCCATTGGCGAATACCTGGTAGCCGGTGGCACCCTTGCTCATCGTCATCCGAATTGTGAGGCCGCGGGGTGTCCGCACCACCGAGCGCAGGCGTGGGGTTGCAAGGATGTCGCGCGAATGGATGCCACCCGGGCTGCTGCGTACCGGTGGCGTGGATGGGTTACCGGGAGTGGGGGTACGTGAGTCACCATCTCCGCGGGGATTGGGAGTGGGTGTGCTCGGTGTTCCCGGGGTGCTCGGGTTACCGGGTGCCGGGACGGCCGGAACGATCCCGGAGTTGATGTCAAGTAGGAGGTTGGGCGACTGCGATCCGATACCGGAGATGACGTTCGTCGTGGCCCCTTCCCGGATTGCGGCGACCACGGTGGCCGGGGTGGCACCGGTGCTGCCCGAGAGCAGAAGTGCCGCGGCACCAGCCACGTGCGGCGCTGCCATGGACGTCCCCGACAGCGAGCGTGATCCGGTCGTGGAGGTGTTGGAGGCCGACACGATTGCTGAACCCGGCGCGAACACATCAACGCACGATCCCCAGTTCGAGTAGTAGGCCATCGCATCATTCGACTCCGTGGCGCCCACCGTGATGGCAGAGGGCTCCGCCGCCGGTGACGCGCCGCATGCATCGTCGCCGCTGTTACCTGCCGCGACCGCGAATGTGATGCCATCGGCAACCGCCGACCGCACCGCGGCATTCAGCGCCTGCGAGTAGCCACCGCCCAGGCTCATATTGGCGACAGCGGGTACGCCAGCCTGATGGTTGCTGGTTACCCAGTCGATGCCGGCAATCACACCTGACGTGCTGCCACTTCCGGCGCATGAGAGCACCCGAACCGGAATGATGGAGACCGCTGGTGCGACGCCGAAGGTGGCTCCGCCCACGGTGCCAGCCACGTGCGTTCCGTGGCCGTTGCAGTCGGTCATTGGATCAACGGCGGGGTTGGCGGCGTTGGCGGCATGCACCGCGTCGAATCCGGATTGCACCCGGCCACCGAAGTCCACGTGGTCGGCCTGCACACCGGTGTCAATGATGTAGGTGGTCACCCCTCCACCGTCGAGCGGGGCGATGATACGACCGTCGAGCGGAAGCGCGCGCTGATCGATGCGGTCCTGCCCCCACGAGGTGACGGCGCGATTCTGGGCGGCACCCGACCCTGGGGCCGACGGGGGTGTTGATGGGGGCGCGGGTGCTGGGGCCGACGCCGTCATGGTCCACGTGAGCGTGGGCGCACCCGATGCGCCGCCCCAGCCATCAATGGCGAACAAGTACGAAGTGCCCTCAGTTACTGGGACCACGATCTGGCTCCAGGTTGCGGGCCATGCCGCCACGTCGTCGTTCTCGGCCAGAGTGGAGAGCCCGGTGACCGTGCTCCCGGTATACGCGCCAAGCAGCGTGTCGTACGTGCTGCCACGAGTGTCGAGGGTGAGGGTGCCGGTGGCGGGAGCCGTCCAGCGGTACCAGATGGACGCGCTCGCACCCGACCCTCCATGCGACGGCTCCCCGGCCTCACGAGTCGCCTCCACGGTGGATCCGGTGGCGGTGCCCGAACTGCCCAACAGTTGTGACGCACTCACAAACAGGTCGTTCGCCGGCGCCGCTGCGGCCCCCGGCCCCGCCCAGGTCAGCGTGGCAGCGCCCCACTGGCCGCCCCATCCGTCAATGGCAATGCGGTATTTGGCACCTGCAGTGACGGCAAATGAGATGGCACTCGTGAGGCCCCCACCCGAGTCATCGTTCGCGGCCAGCAGCGTGAGCGAGTCGAGGGCGCTTCCCGAGTACGCGGCAAGCATGGTGTCGAACGCGCTCCCCAGCGTGTTCATGCGCACAGTCCCCGATGACGGAGCGGTCCATGTGAACCACACCGATGCCCGCCCGGTTGACGAGAAGTGCTCGGGCTCGCCGGTCTCGCGCGTGGCCCCGGCGGTGGTGGTGACGACGCTGCCGCTGGCGCCGGTCATCGCCTGGCTGCTGGCAAAGGCGTCATTCGACGGCGCAGTTGCTGTGCTCACGGGCGGAACGGGTGCGCCGGGCGATGCATCAATACTCATTGGACGGTCGGGCTCTACCAGCAGTACATCGGGATCACGGTTGAGGCGGGCGATGTCGGCCTTGTCAAGATCGGCCACAAACCCCTTGCCAATGGTCCTGAACGTGTCGCCCACATCATTGCCCCGGCGCTCCTCGGTGCGCACCTTGGCGGTCAGGTTCGCAGCTGGATCAATCATCACGATCTGCGGCGTCGCGGTGTCGGCCGCCGATGCCGTTGCGGTACCCAGCGCTCCCGCGAGCGCGATGCCGCCGAGAAGGGCGACGAGTGCACGCGGAGTACGGAGGTTGGGGAGCGAGGACATATCGCGAGGCTACGCCCGGGTAATGCGATCTCGGCGATTCACACACGAAACCGCCACAACCCTTCACAGATTTCTCACAAACTGAGAAGAGCGGTACGAGGTCTAGCGGGGCGCGCGCATCATGTTGGACGCCTTCGATGTGCCCTCGGCGGTGACCATCTTTACCGTGATCTTCGCGCCCTTTCGCACCGTGCGCCTGATCGTGGGCGTGTGCGATGCCGTGGTCAGTACACGCTTGCCGTTGACGAACACCTTGATCTTCGCGCCCTTGGGGGCGGTCACCACAATTCGCAGGCCCTTCTTTGTGCGCTTGAGCGACTTGATGCGGGGGACCTTCGACGGTGCGGTGACCGCGTTGCTCGACTGGCTGTTCTTTTGGGCTGCTGGCATGGGCACCGATGAGGCCGCGGCAAACAGGAGAAGGTTCGGAGAACCGCCACCCGGGTTGCTTACGACTCCGGGAGTTGCGCCGTCGATGATCCCCTGCCTCACCTGCGCAGGAGCCGCGCCGGGCGTGCCCGACAGCAGCAGGGCAGCCACCCCGGCCGCATGCGGTGCGGCCATCGATGTACCCGACAGCACCTCGGTTGCCTTGGGATCGCTGCTCCAGGCCGACTCGATGTCGACGCCTGGGGCAAACACGGTCACGCACGGGCCGTAGTCAGAGAACGGGGCACGGGCATCCTGATCATCGGTCGCACCCACCGAGATTGCGGTTGGAGCGGATGCGGGCGACATCGTGCACGCGTCGGTGTTGCTGTTGCCAGCGGCCACAGCCATGGTGATGCCATCTGCGGTGGCGGTATCAACGGCACGGTTGAGCGCCGATGACGACGGCGTTCCCATGCTCATATTGGCCACGGCCGGCGTGCCGGCCACGTGGTTACTCACCATCCAGTTGATACCCGCGATGACGTCGGACACCGATCCGTCGCCGGTGCACCCGAGTACCCGTACGGGTACAACGCGCGCCATGGGCGCCACGCCGTAGTGCCTGCCGGCGATGCTGCCGGCCACGTGTGTGCCGTGCCCGTTGCAGTCCTCGGTGCCGCTCCCGTCGCCCACGCCATCCAGACCGCCAAGCACACGCCCACCAAACTCCTCATGACTTGCCAGCACGCCGGTGTCGATGACGTACGCGGTCACCCCGGTGCCGTCAAGTGGCACCACATACCGGTTGTCGAGGGTATTCCCGCGCTGGTCCAGGCGGTCAATCCCCCAGTCAAATGCCTCGCGGTTCTGCGGCAGGCCGGGCCCGGTGACAGGCGCCGGAGTTGATGGGTTGGTGGTTCCCGGGTCGGCAGGTGCCGGGGCGGGTGTCGGGTCGGTGGGCAGCGGGGTGATGGGCACGGCGGGCGTCACCGGGGCGCTGGCGGCAGATGCGCTGCCCTGGCCCACGGCATTGGTGGCGTGCACGGTAAACGTGTAGGCCACCCCATTGATAAGGCCGGTGATGCCGCAGGTGGTGAGCGCGGTGGTGCAGATGGTGCGGGGGTTGCCGCCCGATGCCACTGCGGTGTAGTCGGTGATGTCAGACCCACCGTTCGAGGTGGGTGCGACCCACGACACCGTGGCGGCACCATCGCGCGCGATCGCGGTGACGCTCTTCGGCGCGCCAGGCGCGGTGGGCATAACGACCCCCGATGACGCACCAGACCATTGTGAGTCGCCCTCGGCATTGGTGGCCTTCGCCATGCAGGTATACGTGGCCCCCGGAGTGAGGCTCACTATCAGCACTGACGTGTCGGTTGATGTTCCGGTGCGCGTGATGCCGCCAGTACTCGACGAGCACGACACTGTGTACGAGAGGATTGCCGATCCGCCGTCAGACACCGGGGGAGTCACCGACACGGTCACGGAGGTACCGCTGGGTGCCCCGGCAGCGACAGCCAGCGGTGGATCCGGCGCCGTGATGGGTGCCACCGAAACAAAGTTCCACCCCAGCGTCACCGATCCAGTCGCCCCACTCGCCCCATCGATTGCGATGCGGTAGGTGGTGTTGGGCGTGACGGTGAACGACATGCCTTTGCGGGTGCTGCCGAGCGGTGTGGTGTCGGTGGCCACCACTGGGGTGAGCGCACGTACCGCGGTGCCGGTGTACGCGCCCAGCAGCGTGGCGAATGAACTGCCGGTGGTGAACAGCGACACCACACCGTGATCGGGTGCGGTCCACGAGTACCACACCGATGCGGTGCCACTGCCGCCATGGTTCGGCTCTCCGGACTCGCGGCTGGCGAAGGCAGTAGATCCCGTCACGCTGCCCTGAGACCCTGTAATCGCCGTGGCCTGAGCGAAGACATCGTTCACGGGTGCGGTGGGCGTGAGCAGCCAGTTGAGCTTCGTGTTACCGCTGGTTCGCCCGTATCCGTCAATAACGATGCGGTACGTGGTGCCTGCAGTCACGTTGACGCTCACGGAACTGGTGAGGAGCCCAGCACCGAAGTCGTCGTTGGCACCGTTGGGCAGCACGGTGAGCGCTCCCACGGCCGACCCGGTGTAGATGGCGAGCATCGTGTCGTAGTTACTGCCCACGGTGGACAGCGACAACGTGCCCGTGTCGGTGGCGGTCCACGAGTACCAGATGGATGACCCGCTGCTCCCCCACACCGACAGCGGCCTGGGCTCACCGGTCTGGCGCGTGGCACTGCGCGTGGTGCCGGTGATGTTGCCGCTTGCTCCGGCAATGCCAGTGGCTGAGGCGAACGAATCGTTGCCCGGCGCGGCGTTGATGCTCACACGCTGGTCGGGCTCCACGCTGACAACCGACGGGTCGTTACGCAAGCGGGTGATGTCGGCTGGATCCAGGCTGGCCGCGAAGCCATCGATGGCGGCGGTGTAGACGTCGGTGACCTCGTTGCCGCGCATGACCTCAGTCACGGCCTTCGCGTTGGCGTTGGCCGTGGGTTTGAGCACCACGATCTGCGGCGTGGGATCGGTGGTGGCACCTGATGCCACGCCCGCCGCCAGACCCATCGCAACGATCGCCGCTCCACCCAGAAGAAGGGCACGGGACAATCCGTGAGATGGGGAGTCACCGAGACGCATGCTGCGTACAGGCTAGGTGGGTTCCCTCTTCGAAAAGTCAATCTTGGGTGAATCGGCGCCACAGTTCACGGTTTTCTCACACTTTGGCGGCCGGTAGCCTCATTGCGTGCCTCCAGCGCCACCCGTCATCCTGCTTCCGCCGTCCGAGGGCAAGGCCCCCGGTGGCAACGGGCCCATAGCTGCCATCGATACTGGCGCCTTCCCGGAATTGGCCGATGATCGTGCCCGCGTGCGTGACGCCGTACGAGCCGTGCTTCGCAGCAGGGTGGCAGCAGAGAAGTTGCTCGGGGTGCGTGGTGCTCATCTCGATCGCGCCCTCGCAGAGTGGGCTGGCCTGGACACTGCCCCCACGCTCCCGGCTGCCTACCGGTACTCGGGCGTGGTGTGGGGTGCCGTGGGAGTGGACGACATGCCCGCCGCCGCACGCCGCCGCCTGATGGCCCGGGTGCTGGTTCCGTCGGGCCTGTGGGGCGTGGTATCGGCTGCCGATCCCATTCCGGCCTATCGGCTCAAAATGGGTGCGCGTGTGGCACCCATCGGGCTTCTTTCAGCTTTCTGGAAGCCGCGCGCGAGCCTGGTCGTCGCAGCCCGGGCCCGCCGGGGCGCGGTCATCGATCTGCTGCCCATCGAGCACGCGGCCGCATTCGACTTCGCGCACTTCCGGCCCGGCGCGAGGGTGCGGGTGGACATCGTGGACGACACCCCCGACGGCCAGCGGTCGGTGGGGCACTCGGGGAAGTCATTGAAGGGTGCGCTGACCCGGGCAATTGTGATTGAAGACGCCCGTACGGCAGCCGATGTCGCCGACCTTCGGGTGGAGGGCCTCGGACCCGGACGCCTGCAAGACGACGGCAGCACCGTCGTCTTCAGGCGCCGGGCCCACGGCTGACTACTTCTTCTTCGGCGCAGCCTTTGCAACGGGCTTGGCAGCGGGCTTCTTCGCAGCGGGCTTCACGGCAGCCTTGGCCGGTGTCTTCGCAGCAGCCTTGACCGGCGCCTTCGCAGCCGGCGTGGCAGCAGCCTTCTTGGCGGCAGGCTTGGCAGCGGGCTTTGCAGCAGCCTTGACCGGCGCCTTCGCAGCCGGCTTGGCAGCAGCCTTCTTGGCGGCAGGCTTGGCAGCGGGCTTCGCAGCAGCCTTGACCGGCGCCTTCGCAGCCGGCTTGGCAGCGGGCTTCGCAGCAGCCTTGACCGGCGCCTTGGCCGGGGCCTTCGCAGCCGGCTTGGCAGCGGCCTTCTTGGCGGCAGGCGTGGCAGCGGGCTTCGCAGCAGCCTTGACCGGGGCCTTCGCAGCCGGCGTGGCAGCGGCCTTTGCAGCCTTCTCTTCAGTGGCCTTCGCGGCAGCCTTTTGCAGGGCAGCCTTGGCCATGGTGGCCGCCGACGGTGGGGTAGACGACAGCGGCGGGCGCACGGCCGGACGCATACCGGTGCGGCTCTGCTGGGCGGCGGCGGCACGTGCGGCGGCCGCGGCCTTCGGGTCGGCCTTGGGTGGCGGCTTGGGGGCCACACGCTTGCTGCTGGGCTTGTGCTTGATAACCAGCCTGCCGGCAAGGGCGTCGTCGATCAGCTGGCTGGCGCCCTCCTCGTCCACGTGGCGGGCGTACATCAACTCACTCACCAGCACGCGACGGGCGCGCTCAAGCATCTGCATCTCACCGGGCGACAGGCGAGCATCCTGCTGACGGCGCTCGAGGTTGCGCACGACCTCCGCCAACTCCAGGATGTCGCCGCTTCGCAGCTTCTCCTGATTGCGCTTGAACCGCTGGTTCCACTGCGCGGGCATCTCGCTGCCTTCGGCGGCGAGCACCGACAGCACCTCAGACACCGCACGCTCATTGATGACCGGGCGCAGGCCGGCGGTCTCGGCGTTCTCGCACGGCACCATCACGATCATCGGCGGCTGCAGGATCTCAATCGTCAAATACTCGCGCCGCTCACCACGGATCTCGTGAAACTCCTTGGCCAGAACGGTTCCCGCACCGTGGTGCGGGTAGACGACCTTGTCCCCAACCTCGAACATTCAATCTCCTCGTGCAATCAGATCGCGCCCCGGGCGGCGGGCGCATTCACGCGCTCCGGTCGGACCCACTGGGAGATCCGGTGCGCCGTCAAGTGTCCCCACATGGTACCGCCTGCCCGGGCGGCCCTTGTGATGAGGGGATCTGGTGCTGGCTACCAGTTGGCGGGCCAGCGCTCCAGCGAGTCTTTGTGCCGCCGTTCGCGCTCGCGTCGCGTGATCTCCTCGGGGTCAGCGGCTGCCTTCTTGGCATTCCGCAGCGCCTCGATCATGTCGTAGCGGCGTTGTTCCTTGTCCTTAAGGTCCTGCGCGGCCTTACGCTTGGCGCGGGCGAGGGTGCTGTCATGGTGAGCTCCGAACACGACTGCGCAGGGTAGCGCGATCTGAGGATCGTGCCCACGCTGATCAGGTGATTGCGCCCGATCCGGCGAGAATAAGGACGATCAGCCCCAGTGCCACGCGGTACACAACGAAGATGTAGAGGCCATGCTTGGTGAGCCACCTGAGCAGGAATGCAATGGAGGCATAGCCCACGATGAACGACACGACGGTGGCCACCACCACCGATCCGAAACCCGCGTCCATCGACCCCGACCCGCCAAGCTCCTTGGCCAGTTCGTACAGGCCCGACAGCACGATTGCGGGAACGGAGAGCAGAAATGAGAACCGGGCGGCTGCCTCGCGGTCAAAGCCCATCATCAGGCCGGCGGTGATGGTGGCACCCGATCGGGAGACCCCGGGGATGAGCGCCAGCGCCTGGGCCAGGCCCACCACGATGGCGTCCTTGCGGGTTACGGACTCCACCGGGCGCTTCTTCGACCCCAGTGCATCGGCTGCGCCAAGCAGCAGGCCGAGCACGATGAGCGTGATGCCCATCAGGTACAGGCTGCGGGCACCGGTCTCGATCTGGTGCCGGAATAGAAATCCGATGATGCCGATGGGGATGGTGCCGATGATGAGATACCAGCCCATGCGCGCGTTCAGCTCTGCGCGCAGGCGGGGGCGGGTGAGGCTCCTGAACCACGTGGTCGCAACGTTCCACAGATCGCGCCGGAAGTAGATGACCACTGCAGCCATGGTGCCCAGCTGGATGATGGCGGTGAACTCGGCGCCAGGATCGGACCAGCCGAAGAAGGCTGGGATGATGCGCAGGTGGGCGGAACTCGAAATGGGAAGGAACTCGGTGAGCCCCTGCACGATTCCAAGCACGATTGACTGAAGGAGTGACATCGGGGAGGCACCCTACCCGGCGTGACGGGTGCACCCAGCCGCCGCCGCGACCGCGATCAGGCTGTGATCAGCCCTTGGGAATGCGCGCCAGCAACACGTCGCAGGTGGCATGCCGCGACAGGTGCAGCGCAAATGATCCCAGCAGCAGGCGCTCAATCTTGCCGCGTTCGGCTCCGGCTACCACCAGGTCAACGCCGTGCTCCTCGGCCCACAGGCACACGGCATCGGGCGGATGCCCCTGCAGCACCACCGGCTCTGCGCCCGGCACCCCGGCCACGGCCTCGGTCAGCCACTCGAGCGCGGCGCTCTGCATCAACTCGGGGTCCGGGATAAACACCCCGCCCTCTCCCATGTACGGAGGTGGCATGGAAATGCTGGTCACATGCAGCACCGAAAGGCGTGCGCCGGTGAGCGCGGCGATGCGCGAGGCCTCACCAAGGGCCCTCTGCGATCCCGGACTGTCCTCAATTGCCACGGCGATGTGCTGGTAACTGTCCATGCGGCAATCGTAGGGTGTGCAACCGGGTGGCGGTAGCATCGCCACGTGCCAGATCTCTCACCCCTTGCAGAGCACTACGACGGCCTCATCCTCGATCTGGATGGCTGCCTGTGGGTAGGTGACCGCCCCGTTGACGGTGCCGCGGCTGCAGTGGATGCGTGGCGGGCATCTGGCCGCCGACTGGTGTTTCTCACCAACGACCCGCGGTCGGCGCCCGACGAAGTGGTGCAGCGACTGTGGGCCCACGGCGTGCGTGCATCGCTTGACGAGGTGGTGACCTCCGGCGTGGTGATGCAGGAGTACCTGGCCGAACGCTTTGCCGGTTGCACGGCGGTGGTGGTGGGGAGCGAGGCCATGGTGCGGCATGTACGGCTTGCCGGGCTGCGCGTCATCGCCGATGAGTCGCTGGTGCCCGGTGCCGATGTCGTGGTACTGGCGGGCCATCCCGGCCTTGCCTACCCCGAACTCACGTGGGCGGTGCGCGCTGCCTATGCCGGTGCCGCGGTGGTGGCGACCGGGCGCGACCGAATCGTGCCGTCAGACGTCGGGGTGATCCCCGGCACCGGTGGTGTGGTGGCCTACGTGGAGTACTGCTCAGGCGCCGAGGCCGTGGCGGTGGGGAAGCCTGGTGCACACGCATGGCGCATCGCGCGCGAGCGCTTGGGAGTAGATGGCCCGGTGCTGGCCGTGGGCGACCGGCTCGACAGCGACATCGGTGGTGCTGCGGCCGCGGACATTGATGGTGCCCTGGTGCTCACCGGTGTGAGTGATGCCGCAGATGTACAGGCATGGGATGGTGCCCAGCCGGTGGTGGTGGCCGCCGATCTGGGCGCCCTGCTCCTGGCCTAGCTGGGTGGCTCCAGCGTCGCGCTCTCCCGCAGCACCCGGCGATTGACCTTTCCGGAAGCAAGATGTGGCAGTTCGTCGCGCCACTCCATTACGGGTGCCGCATGTATGCCCAATTCGTGTGCCACAGCCGCGTGAATCTCCTTGGCTGCCGCATCGGTATCGGCGCCATCCACCGCAACGGCCACGGCGATGGGGCGCATGAGGCCGCGGTCGTCATGGCGTCCCACCACCACCACCTCGGCCACCGCCGCGTGCGACAGCACCACGTTCTCCACCGCGATGGGGCTCACCCACTTGGCATCCACTTTGAAGAGATCATCGACACGGCCCACATGCCGGTAGATGCCCTGCTCCTCAATCACCATGTCGCCCATACGGATCCACTCGCCCATGAGCAGGTCACGCGTGAGGTCGACGCGGCGGAAGTAGCCGGATGTGTTGCTCTCGGACTTGATCCACAACTGACCGGCAGTGCCGCTTGACACTGGCACGCCGTCTGCGTCGCGCAGGGAGACCTCGGCACCCGGGACGGGTCGCCCGAGGCTTCCGGGCAGGTCATCACCCGGCCGGGTGGACAACACCACGTTTGAGCATTCCGAGCAGCCGAGGCCCTCCACCACGTCGAGCGAGGGCATCACCTCGCGCAGGCGCCTGAGCACCGTCGCGGGCAGGGAGTCGCCCGATGATGCCCCCAGGCGCACGGTGCTGAGGCCCTCGAGCTGATCCGGGTGCCGGTTGACGAACTCGGCCAGCTGCGACCAGAACGTGGGAACGCCGGTGAGCACGGTCACCCCGTGGTCGCGGCAGGCATGAATGACGGTGCGCACATTCGGGGTGATGCGTGTGTGAATGACGTGGGCACCGCATCCGAGGGGGCGGAAGAACCCGTTGCCGAAGCCCAGCGACGTGAAACCTCGTGAAACCGCGTGGCAGGTGTCGCCGGGGCCGAGCCCCAGCACCTCGGTGGCGTAGCCATCTACCGACGTGCGCATGTCGCGGTGGGCATGGACCGCCCCCTTCGGGCGTCCGGTTGAACCCGACGAGAACACGATGTACGCCGGGTCCTCGGGGTGTACTGCGGTCACCGGCACCTGTGTGCCCTGGGCCAGGTCGTCGGGGGTCATGGTGCGCCACGGGCCCTCTGGCACCGGCACCTCGGTCACCACGATCGTCGGTGCGGCGTCGTCGAGGATTCCCGCCAGCATCTCGTGGTCACCGTTTGGGTCGAGGGGGATGGCCACCCCGGCTGCGGCTGCCGTGCCGAGCACCGCCTGAATCCAGTGGCGTCCGTCGCGCAGCACCACGGCAACGCGCTCGCCCACCCGCAGGCCTGCCCCCCGCAGTGCCCCGGCCCCGGCCCCAACGGCGGCTGAGAGGTCGTCGTAGGTCCACGTGCCGTCCTCATCGGTCACTGCCGGGGTATGTCCGCGTCCATCGCGCCGGTGGCGCTCCACCAGCAGGTCCACCAGATTTGCCTCGCGGCTCGCGCTGGCAGGAAAGCGGTTCACCGACGCCGACGTCTCCATGACCTCGGCAAGTGCATCGAGAGTCTCGGGGGGCACCCGGTTGGGCATCACCAGAATGGCGTCGGTGGCACCGGCGTCGGCGAATGCGCGCAGGCGGGATGCGATTTCGGCCGGGCTCCCCACCAGGCCCTTGCCCTCAAGCCAGCGCAGGTATTTTCCGGGCTCGCTCTCGAGCGCGGTGGCCTCGGGCGTGATCCATTCGAGGGCCTCGTCCCGGTCGCGCACGGGAAGCGCGTACAGGTAGGTGGCCACCCGGAGGGGCGTCTCGATTCCGGCCGCCTCACGTGCGGCCACGGCGATGGCCACGCGCTCTGCCAAGTCGTCCGGCTCGAGGAATGCGGCAAAGATGCCATCGGCACGCTCACCGGCGATGCGCAGCAGCCGGGGGCGGTGCGCGGCGATGAGGATGGGTGCCGTGGTGGGCCCGGGCGCGCATGGGGCATCGGTAATGAGCCCATCCACGGTCGCACCCTCGGGATTGGCGAACATCGCGCGCATCACGTCGAGCGCCTGCAGTAGCCCTGCAGTGCGTTCCTTCGGTGGCACGAACGGATACCCGTAGGCATCGTGCTCGCCCTTGTCTGATCCGGTACCGATACCGATCACCAGGCGGCCCGCTGAGATGTGCTGCAGCACCGAGGCCATCTTGGCCCCGAGCGCCGGGGGGCGGTAGGCAGCCGACAGCACCGCGGTGCCAAGGGTGATGCGGTGTGTGACCGCGGCGATGGCAGCGAGGCCGGTGAAGGCATCAAACGCCGCGTCCCGGTGCAGGCGGCCCGGCGTCCACAGGTGGTCGTTCAGCCAGACGGAGTCGAACCCCAGCGACTCTGCGCGGATGGCCGCGTCGCGAAGATCAGGCCACGACGATGCGTACTGCGGCAGCCTGACGCCCAGCCTGAGGCCGGGCCCACTGCCCACCGGGATCATCCCCCGAGGACGAGCACCACGTCGACGTCAGGCTGCACCGTGACGGCGGCCGACTCGATGGTGCTTCCCGCGACCAGAGCATCTTCCGACTGCGCGCCCAGATCGGCAGCAACCTGCTTGGCGGCGGCGTCCTGACCGGTGCGGTAGTACGCGATGGTCGTCGGCTGCACGGCAGCGTTGCCCTTGCCCACATTCACGTACCCGATGGCCTGCGCCTGCGACTGCGTCTTGGCAGCCAGGCCCTTGGTGGCGGTGCCGTTGAGCACCACCAACTTGATCTGGTCACGCGCCGGTGCACCGGAGATGGTGGAGCCCGTCGTACCGGTAGTCCCCGTGGTCCCTGTGGTGTCAACGGTCGCCGTAGTGCCCACGGTGTCGATGGCCGCGCTGGTGGCGGTGGTATCGGTGGGTGCCACGGTGGCGGTGGTCTCGATCGCCTGGCCGACCGGCGGCAGCGTGAGGCCGCCGCCGTCGCCACGGGCGAACCACCCGATGACAAAGCCGATGACGATGCACGAAACAGCCAGAAGCACAGGACGTGCCCAGGCGTTGGTGCCGCCGCGAGAGGAGTCGTTTGCAGCCATAACCGTCGGCGACTCTACCTCAACACCACGGCGCGCGTGTCACGGAGCCCGTTCGCAGTGCTGTGCGCCGGGGGCTGATGCTATGTTTCCGGCAGGCCGCAGGGCCATCTGGCGCCAGCAGTTGTTGACCCGCGCCGATCGCCTCCGACCTCCTTGTCCGCATCGGTTCCCCCTTGGGGCCGACGCCCGTAATGCCCCACAGGCACGGGCCGAAATGTGCGAGATGGCATGACTGCATCCTCAGAGACCACCGAGGTCCTCGCCCCCGCCGAGCGGCTTCTGGCTGCGCTCGCCGATCCGGCGACCTGGTGGCCCGACGTCGTGCTGCGTGAGCATCAGATCGAGGCCCTCGACGAGCTCGCTGTGCGGCTGCGTGCCGGTGCGTCACGCACATGGGTGGATGCCCCCACTGGGTCGGGCAAGACCATCACCTTCTGCGCACTTGCCGCAGCGCTCGATGGGTCAGCACTCATTCTCGTTCCCCGCCGCAACCTGGCTGAGCAGACCGCCACCGCGCTGCAGACGTTCTTCCCCGGCCTCAAGTTCAGGGTGGATGGGGTGGCGGGCATCGGGACCCCCGGAGTGACCATCTGTACGTATCAGGCGGCGCTCCGCCATGTAGATGAGGCCGATTGGGAGTCGGTGACCTTGCTGGTGTGCGACGAGGCCCACACCACGCTGGGCCAGCAGACCCGCAAGATGATCGATAACGCGACCAACGCGATCGTGGTGGGGTTCACCGCAACTCCGGCCACCACCACCGGCCACGTGGAGCAGGTATTCGGCCCGGTGGCCACCACGCTCGACCGCCAGGCCGCGATCGACCGCGGAATCCTTTGCCCGCTCAGGTCGCTGCGCGTCGAGCGGGCCATCGACCTTTCTGACGTCACGCGTGTGCGCGGCGACTTCGACCAGGCAAGCCTTGGCCGCGCCCTCGATCGTGCGCTGTGGCACCGCGCCTGTGCCGATGTGTGGTCAGAGCACTTTCAGCCGCTCGGGCTCGCCGGCGTGGCCTACACGGCAACGGTCGCGCAGGCACATGCCCTGGCCGACGAGATGATCGAGCGGGGCGTGCGCGCCGCCGCGGTGTCGGGGCAGACGCAGAGCAGGGAACTGCAAAAGGTCCTCAGACAGTTCGGGGCCGGCGAAATTGACGTGCTGTGCAACGCCGACCTGCTCACCGAGGGCTGGGACGAGACCCGTGCTGCGGTGGTCATGCATCTGGCGCCCACCACGTCGGAGCGTGTGTTTGTGCAGCGCCTGGGCCGCGTGATGCGCCCGGCCCCCGAGAAGGAAGCCGTGTCGGTGGAGTTCCTGCCGGTGGGTGATCCCATGGGCGTGCAGACCAGCCACGACCTGTTTGGTGAGGGCTGGTACAAGCCGCTCGGTCGGGTTGCCGGGCCCCCTGAGGGCGGCGAGCGGGGCAAGCTTGCGCGTGCGGCCGCGGTGCTGGCCGAACAGGATGGCGGGCGTGCGAGCCTGGTGAACCCACGTGCCAGCGCCAGCGCGTTGGTGAAGGGATTCGTCGATGGCGGCTGGCGCGAGGCCGATCCCGGCGACATCCCCATGGGCGTCATGGAGGAGTGGGTGGAGGCCGCCGCCAACGACACCGACTGGTCTGAGGTGGCCGACCGGGTGTCGGCCGGCTTCGACGTGCGCGGGGCGCATGCCTGGTGGGCACTGTCCGGCGTGGTGGCACGCAAGGCGCAAAACGGCGACGAGCAGCCGCTGTGGCGGGCATGGGCGCTGGCACTGCTGGTGCACCCCGAACTGCGTCAGGCTCTGCCCGAAGATGCCCCGCGCGCGGTGCTCGACCGCCTTCGCATGACGGCCCGCGAACGCATCCGCGCGTTGTGGTTTCACGCCGATCAGGGTGGCAAGTGGGACAGCGTTGCCTCGCTCGAGCAGCAGGGGCGATCGGCCGAACGCCGCCGCCGCTGGTCGGCCCTCGACTCGGCATCGGCGTGGGCGCCCTCCTGGGCCTGGGAGGTGTCGCGTGGGTTGGCTGATGTCAGCCGCCCCGGTCGTAATCAGGAGCTGCACCGCATCGCGAAGTGGGAGTCGCAGCACCTGATCGAGAACGGCGGCGACGTGGGCCTTATCGGGCTGTGGTTGCGCGCCGTGGGCGCGCCGGCCCCCGATCCCATCGCCCCACCCGACGGTGAACTGCCGCTCAAGCCGGGCGTGGCCGGACGTCTGGTGCTGGCCCTTGGCCCGGGCGACGTGCCGCAGAAGAGCGAGGACCTCCGTATCGCCAGCCGTGCCGCGGGTGCCTGCGGCGGATGGGCGGCGCTTCGCGGCGCGCTGGACGCAATCGACTGGACAACGCCCGACGGCCGCCGTGCGCTGCGTGCCGCCGTGGGCACCCGCAATGCACGGGCCCTGCAGAACCGGCGGGCGTGGAACCAACTGCGCCCCAAGTGTCCGCGCCTGCCCCCAGCCGAGGATGTGGGAATCGGCGAGCCGGCAAAGAGCGGAGGAGATGACGCCGCCGGAAAGCGCCGCCGCCGCCGTCGCCGCAAGCTGAGTACCGCCGATGTGGCCAATGGCACCTCGCCGCCCAAGGAGACGGCGAAGAGGAAGACCGACGCCGCCCCGGCTGAACCGGTAGGCACATCGGCACCGGGCGATGGTGCGTCAGCTGAGGCACCGAGCTCCCCACGTAAGCGCCGCCGCCGCCGCCGCAAGAAGGCCGCAGGTGCGGGCAGCGGGTCGGGCGCAGCCGATTCCACGACCGGCGCTCCCCCGGGCGAATGACTGACGGCTCCTCCGCTGCACCGCCGGAGGGCGCGGGCGCAGGCGCCGTGGCCGATCGCCGGTGGGCCCGGGTACGCGAGATCGCGGCCGACATCACCCGGCTGGAAGCCGCGGAGCGTGCCGATGGCCTGAGCGATGGTGAGCTCACCGAGTTGGCCCGCTTGCGACTGGCGGCCGAACGCGCGAGCGCCCGGGCGATTCTGGCCGACGAATTGGCGGACAGCATCGCAGTGGCCGAGCGTGTGAAGCGCGCGGCGCCGGACGCATAGGGTGCCGCGCATGCGGTGGAGCAGCGGCGGGCCGCGGGGATGGCGCTGGTAATTGCCGGGCCCGTGCTGGGTCTGCGATCGCACCGGCAGGCGCATGGCATACCGGAACCTTGATTCTTCAGCGGATCTTAAGATCCCTTACCACGGCCTTCACATTGACGACCTACGGTGGCACCCGTGAACGATGAAGAAATAACAGGCGCACTCCCGCCGCTGAGCCCCCGACCGGCATCCGGTGACGGCCTTCCGCCGCTCGCCCCGCGGGCATCGCAGGGCGCGCAGGGACTTCCCCCGGTCGAGTCGGTTGCCCACACCGACGCCACGGCCCCACGCGGCGCGCCGCCTATGCCGAGGTCCACGACACCGCCGAAAGCCGCTCCACAGTCGCAGGCGCCACGCGAACGGGCCGGTCGCATGCGGGTGGTCACGCTGGTGGTGGTTGCCGCAGCCGCAGGGGCTATCGGTGGCGGGCTCACCGCATCATTCCTTGGCGGTGATGATCAGGGCTCGTCGCCCGTGGCGAGTGGCAGCAGTCAGGCGGTGCCCACCGCCTCGGCCGCCGATTCAGCGATAATGCCGCTGCAGGACGCCATCTCCAGCGTGAGGCCATCGGTGGTGCAGGTACGCAGCGCCGGGGGGCAGGGCAGTGGCGTGGTCATGCAATCGCGTGGGCTCATCATCACCAACAATCACGTGGCAGGTCCCAAGGGCACCAAGGTGACCGTGGTGACCGCCGATAACCGCGAGGTACCCGCCGAGGTGGTGGCCAGCGACCCCCAGCGCGATCTCGATGTACTGAGGCCGCAGGGTTCGGTGGGACCGGGGGCCGCGTTGGCGGCGGAGCCGGATGCCGGGCTGCGTGCCGGCGACACGGTGTTTGCCATTGGCAGCCCATTTGGGCTCATGAACACGGTGACCGTGGGCGTGGTGAGTGCCGTCAACCGTCCCGGTGGTTCGGGTCAGCCCATGATCCAGACCGATGCACCAATCAACCCGGGCAACTCCGGGGGCGGTCTCTTCGACCTCCGCGGTCGCCTGGTGGGAATTCCCACATCAATCAACAGTCCGGTGCCCGGCAACGTGGGTATCGGCTTCGCCGTGACCTCCGCCGAGGTACAGCGGATGCTGGAGTCAGTGAAGTGATGAACGATCAAGGAGCAGCGCCAGTGAATGACGATCCCATCCCCGTGCCGGACGCCGACGCATCGCCACGCGACCGGCTTGAGGCCGTGCTCTACGAGCTGCGCCGCGTGGTGGTGGGGCAGGACGAGCTGCTCGACCGCGTGCTCGTCGCCCTGCTCGCCCGTGGCCACGTGCTGCTTGAGGGCGTGCCCGGCCTTGCCAAGACTCTCACACTCGAAACCGTGGCCAAGGTGAGCGGTGGCGACTTCCACCGCATCCAGTTCACGCCGGACCTGGTGCCGAGTGACGTGGTGGGTGGGCAGGTGCTCACCCGCGATGGCGACTTCACCACGCGTCTGGGCCCGGTGTTCGCCAACTTCGTGCTGGCCGACGAGATCAACCGCGCTCCCGCCAAGGTGCAGAGCGCACTGCTCGAGGTAATGGCCGAGGGCCACGCATCGATCGCCGGCGAGACACACCCCACGCCCACGCCGTTCTTCGTGCTGGCCACGCAGAACCCCATTGAGAGCGAGGGCGTGTACGCGCTGCCCGAGGCGCAGCTCGACCGATTCATCTTCAAGTTGGTGGTCGACTATCCGTCAGTGGCCGACGAAGAGGAGATCGTGCGCCGCATGGCAAGCGATCCGCCGGCCGCCCGCAGGCTGCTGGACCCCGCGCAGATCATGGAGCTTCAGGCGATCGCCGACGAGGTGTTTGTGGACCACCGGGTGCGCACGTACGCCGTGCAGCTGGTGACCGCCACGCGTAACCCGGCTGAGGCCGGGCTGCCTGACCTGGCCCCGTATCTGGAGCTGGGTGGGTCGCCACGCGCAAGCCTGTCGCTCATCCGCGGTGCCCGCGCACTCGCCGTGATGCGCGGCCGTGGGTACGTATTGCCCGAGGACGTCGCAGCGCTGTACCACGACGCCCTGCGCCACCGCATCGTGCTCAGTTACGAGGCCCTGGCCGCAGAGGTGAAGCCCGAGCAGGTGCTCGATCGCATCCTCGCGGCAGTCGCACAGCCGAAGGTGGAGATCGGTGGCGGGCGCAACGTCGCCTGACATGACCCGATCTGACGCCAGCGCCGAGGCACTGCTTCGCCGCGTGGAGGTCAGGGTCGGTCGCCGTCTCGACGGCCTGCTGCAGGGGGAGCGCCAGGGGCGCCGCCCCGGGCCGGGTGGCGATGCGTCGCTCACCCGTGCCTACGAGCCGGGTGACGACGTGCGATGGATCGACTGGCCACTCACCGCGCGGTCGGTTGACGCCATGGTGCGCGTGCCCGAGCTCGAGCCGGTGCTCACCGCATGGGCGCTGGTGGATATGTCGCCATCGATGATGTTCGGCACGCACGGCGGCACGAAGATCGCGCAGGCCCGTGAGGTGCTGGCGGCAATGGGCGTGGTGCTGCGTCGACGTGGTGACCGTCTGGGCATTGCGGCCACCACCACCGGCGCGCTCGATCTGATCCGGCCCCCACGCGGCGATCGTCGCGGGCTGGTCAACGCCGTGGCGGCTGTTGATGCCATGCAGCCCGACCTGTCGGCGGGGCGCACCGACCTTGCACACGCCATCACGCTGCTCGGCCGCGTGGCCCGCCACAGGGGCATGGTGGCAATCATCAGCGACATGCCGTGGTCGCCGGGTCTGGAGCGCGCCATCGGGGGTCTTGGCCGTCGTCACGACGTGGTGGTGGTGGAGGTCCGCGATCGGCGTGAACGCGAAATGCCCGAGGTGGGAACCATCCCGCTGCGCGATGTGGAGACCGGCCGCACGTTATTGGTGGACACCAGCGACCCCGCATTTCAGGCGCGCTTTCGCGCTGCGGTTGCCGATGCCGAGACGCGCCGCAAGGGCATGATCGCCCGCACCGGTGCGCGGTACGTGGCCATTGAGCCCGGCCGCGACTGGCTACTCGACATGGCCCGTGCGCTGTCGCAGGGATCGCGCCGGAGGCTGGCCTCGTGAGCTTCGCGTACCCGTGGCTGCTGCTGCTGCTCGTGCCACTTGCCATGGGCGTGGTGTGGTGGGTGTGGCGCGATCGCAGGGGTGTGACCAGCCGTGCCGCCATTCCATTTGCCGACCTCGACCTGGTGGCCATGGCCACTCCGCGTCGCCGCTCGACCCGTTGGCTGCCGGGCATGCTGCTGGTGCTGGCCGTCGTCGGCTCAACCGTTGCGCTGGCCCGCCCGCAGACCATGACCAGCGTGCCCCGCGATGAGGGCAGCATCATGCTTGCCATCGACGTATCGGGGTCGATGGCCGCCGACGACATCCAGCCGTATCGCCTTCGCGCCGCGCAGGATGCCGCCGTGGCATTCGCCGACAAGGTGCCGCGGCAGTTCCAGGTGGGCCTGGTGGCATTCAGCGGTCAGGCCAATGTCCTTCTGCCGCCGAGCACCGACCGCGATGCCTTCAAGCGCGCCGTCGACTCGCTGGTTGCCGATGGCGCGACCGCCAGTGGCGAAGCCATCCTCAGCTCGCTTGACGCGATCCGGTCCACACAGCCGGGTGCCACCAAGTTGCGCAGCGCGCGGATCCTGTTGCTGAGCGACGGCGCGAACACCGTGGGCACGCTGCCCCAGGATGCAGCCCAGCAGGCCAAGGATGCCGGGGTGCCCGTGTACACCGTGGCGCTCGGCACAACCGACGGCCAGCTGCCCGACGGCCGTCGGGTTCCGCCAGATCCCGAGTCGCTCGCAGCCGTGGCCGAGATCACCGGCGGCCAGGCATTTGAGAGCCAGGATGCCGAGTCGCTGGATCAGGTGTACGGCGACCTGGGCACGTTCATCGGCACCCGCCAGGTGATGGGTGAGGCCACCTCGTGGCCCGCTGGCATCGCCGCCCTTCTGCTCATCCTCGCCGGCATCGCCGCCTGGCGCGTCAGCCCGAGGCTTCCCTGATGTTCACGTTCATCAATCCCATGTGGCTCTGGGCACTGTTGGTGGTGCCCGTGCTGGTGGTGATCGCCGTGCTGTGGGAGCGCGACCGGTCGAAGGTGGGCCAGGCCTTTGCCGACCCGTCGGTGATGGCCATTGGGTCGGACCGCCGCGCACGCACGCTGCGCCGTACCGCGTTGGCGTTGGCCATCCTGGCTGCGGCAATGGGGCCAATCGCGCTTGCCCGCCCGGCGGTGGACACCACCGAGCAGAAGAACCAGGGCGCCGTGATACTTGAGATCGACACCTCGAAGAGCATGCAGAAGACCGACCTGCAGCCCAACCGACTGGACGCCGCGAAGGTCGCAGCAAACCAGTTCCTCGACTCCGCACCGGACGAGGTGCTGGTGGGGCTGGTGACGTTCTCGGACCGCGCCGTGGTGCAAGTGGCACCCACACTTGACCGCATCGCGGTGCGAAATGCGCTTGATCGCCTGCAGGTGAAGGAAGGCACGGCACTGGGCGATGCGGTGGCGGCCGGGCTTGGGTCGCTTTCGGGCGCGGGGGTACTCAACCCGCTGCCGGCATCGCCCGCGCAGTCGGCCGGGCGCATCATGATCCTCACCGATGGCGCCGGGAACGTCGGGCTCTCCACCGACGACGCCATCGCCCGGGCACAGGCGGTGAAGGTGCCGCTGTACACGGTGATGCTGGGCAACGACGCCGGCCGTCCCGATCGTCCCCCGCCCCCGCAGGTGCTGGCGGGCATGGCGACGCAGACCGGTGGTGTGTTTGCACAGACGACCTCAACGGCCGACCTCACCAAGATCTTTGAGGACCTGGGCGGAGCGCTGACGGTGGTGCCCACGGTGCGTGAACTCACCGTGTTGGCACCCCTGATCGCGTTGATTCTGCTGGCCATCGCCGGGGTGTTGATGGTGTTCTCGCGCCGTCGCCCTATCGCCACCGGACCGGGTGCCGTTATGCCGGGGCTGCCTCCGCTGGAGGGCTGACCGCGGGGGGCGGATGAGGCCTTCGTGGTGTCACTGGCCGCAGGCACGGCAACGGCGGCGCACCTGCGTGCCGGAGGCAAGCCGACCAACGACCCGAACTCACACCTGCACGTTCGGGCGACTGACATCAAGACGAAGATGCTGGCGGATATCGCAGTTGTCGCGAAGCCGCTCGGCATCACAGTGCCGCCAGCGCGCAACCTCTGGCCCTCGCCCAGGGTCAATCCAGGCGGGTGAACGCCTCGACTTTCGCGGCTTCGCCAACCACGAGAAGCTCATCGTCAATCTCGATGACGGTCTCTGCCGTTGCCGGTGTGTAGTCGCCGCCCGGCTTCTTCACACACACCACAGTGACGTCGTGGCGGCTGCGGATAGCGGCCTCCGCAAGACCCTTTCCGGACACGCTCGGCGGCACCGTCGTCTCGGCCATGGCGAAGCGGGGATCGAGCATGACGAAGTCGAGGGCCCGCCCCACGAGGGCATGGGCCACGCGGTCGCCCATGTCGCGCTCCGGGTAAATAACGCGGTGTACGCCGATGCGTTCGAGGATGGCCCCGTGACGGCTGGTCACCGCCTTGGCCCACACCCGTGGCACGCCGATCTCGAGCATCACCGACGCGGCGAGAATGCTCGCCTCGATGTCACTCCCCATCGCGATCAGCGCGGTGCCCACATCCCCGGCACCGACCTGCCGCATGGCGTCGAGATCGGCGCCGTTCGCCTGCACCACCTGGCCCAGCAGGTTCATGTGGTGCTGCACACGGGCGTCGCTGGCATCCACACCGATGACCTCCTGCCCGAGCGCCACGAGGCCCTCTGCCGCGGCCGACCCGAACCGGCCGAGTCCGATCACTATGAAATCTGCGCGCTTAGCCAACGATGGGCCTTTCCTCGGGGTAGTGGTACGACGCGCTGCGCTCGCGCAGCACCAGTGACGCGCCCAGCACCTGGGGGCCAAGGCGTCCCAGGATCATCAGCACGATCAGGATGGCATCCCCGGCAACCGGAAGCGACGAGGTGATGCCCGTGGACAACCCCGTGGTCGAGAGCGCCGAGGTGACCTCGAACAGCGACTGCTCAAGGCCGAATTCGGTGAGCGACACCATCAGCAACGTGCCAAGCGCGATGAGGCTGGTGAACACCACCGTCACGGCGAGCGCCACGCGGATTGCTGCACTCGGAAGCCTGCGGCCGAGCAACTGCACCTCGCGATCGCCACGCAGTGACGCGATGGTGGCGATGGCGAGCACCAGCATGGTTGTGACCTTGATGCCGCCTGACGTCGACACGCTGCCCGCGCCGATGAACATGAGGAAGTCGGTGATCATGAGCGATTCGGGCTTCATCTGCGCGTAGTCCACGCTGTTGAACCCGGCGGTGCGGGGAGAGATGCCCTGGAACCCGCCGTTCAGGATCTTGTCGCCCACGCCCATTGGTCCGAGCGTTCCCGGGTTGCCCCACTCAAATAGCAGCACCAGGCCGATGCCGAGCACCAGCAGTACTGCGGTGCCGATGAGTGTGAGGCGTGTGTGCAGGCTGAACCGGTGCACGCGGTCGTGTGTGCGCCGGCGACGGATGATCTCGCTCCACACCGGTAGCCCCAGGCCGCCCGCGATGATGGCCACTGACAGCGCCCCGAGGATGACCCAGTCGTCGGAGAACGACATGAAGTTGTCCTGAAACAGGGCGAAGCCGGCGTTGTTGAACGCGGTGACCGAGTGGAACACGCCGTACCAGAGCGCCCGCCCAAACCCCTCACCCAGTGACAGGAACCGCAGAAACAGCACCAGCGCGACCAACGACTCGATGATGGCGGTGAGAATGGCCACACCGATCAGGATGCTGCGCACCTCGCCGGGCGCGATGAGCCCCTGCTCTGCCTGCGCCGCCTGACGTCGCCTCAGGCCGAGGCGTCCGCTGATGATGAGCACGAGGATGGCCGTGAAGGTCATCACGCCCAGGCCGCCCAGTTGGCACAGCACGAGGATGACCGCCTCGCCGAAGCCGCTCCAGTAGCTGGCGGTATCGACCACCGACAGCCCGGTAACGGTAACGGCGCTGGTGGCGGTGAAAAAGGCATCGCCGATGGCCGCCGGCCCTGGGGCCGAGGTGCTGATGGGCAGCATCAGCAGGAGCGTTCCCCCCGCGATGAACGCGAGAAACGCCAGCGCAACCGATTGCGCCGGGCGAAGGCGGGCAAGCGGACGGCTGCTCATGCGCTCAGTGCCAGAGCGAGCGGCAGGAGCCCACTGCGCGCGGGTGTGGTGTCGGGGGCCGGCGGAGTCGTCACGGGCGCAACTCTTGCAGGCGTAGGCGTACCATCGCGTGGTGGGCCACCTCACCTCCCTCATGCACAAGGGTCATGCCATTGACCGCAAGGCCCTCAAGCACCTTCTCGGGCGCGTGTTCGTGTACGTGCTCATGCTCCTCATCGTTGGGGCCATCATCAAGTTGGTGCCCCGAATCTGGAAGGACGTGAGCGAGGGCGACCCGCTGTATGTGGCGCTTGCGATCCCATTCGAGATCCTCTCTATCGCGGGTTACGTGCTGCTGTTCTGGGCCGTGTACGGGGCCGCTGCGAAGCGGAAGGACCAGGGTGCCGACGCCGCCCGCCCGCTGACGCTGAAGGAGAGCATGCAGCTCACCACCAGCCGCCTGGCGCTGGGCGACACGTTGCCCGGCGGTGGCGCAAGCGGGTTCGCCGTGCAGTTCTGGGCGCTCAGCCGTGCTGGGTTCAGCGCCGCGCAGATCTCGCGCACCACCACGGCGTTTCTCGTGCTCAGTAACACCGTTATGACCGTGATGATCTTCGTCCTCGGTGTCCTGATCGGTGCAGGCATCACGCAGGGGCACCTGCATCCGGCTATCACCTGGACTTCTGCTGGCGCTGCCCTTGCCCTCATCATCACCCTGTTGCTGTTTGCAAAGAAGGGCGCGCACTTCGAGCCACCACCCCCCGACGCCACGCCGCCGTATAGCGGGAAGCACGCCAAGTGGCGCAACATGCTCTGGTCAGTCACCGTGCGTCTGCCCCCCGGCGCGAATGACGCCATGCACATCATCCGCCGGCCCTACGCCATCATCGGCATGCTCGCCAACCCCGGCTTTGACTTCTGCGCGTTCTACCTGGGTTACGCCGCCGTGGGCGATCCGCTTCCGCTCAGCATCATGCTGATGGCGTACTTCATCGGTCAGGTGGGGTCACTCATCCCACTGCCCGGTGGAATCGGTGGGGTACAAGGCCTGGCCATCGGAGTTCTCATCGCCGGTGGCGCCCCGGGGGCCACCGCGACTGCCGGCGTGCTGGTGTGGACCGGCGTCGCGCTTGGCACGCAGATTGTGTGGGGCTTCTGGCAGTACTGGGGCCTGCGCAAGAGCATGAAGACGTGGCAGGCAGAGGGCGATCACCCCTCGGCGACCGCCTAGGCCGCCTGCACCGACCCCGGGTCAGTGGGCGACCACGCCTGAGGGCGGGGCTTTGATGGTCTTGGGGGCCAGAAGTGCGATGAGGCCACCGAGAAAGAGAACTCCGGCACCCACCAGCACGGCGGGGTTGAGGCCATCCACGAATGCCTGCCCGCTGCTGTACGACCCCGCGCCGGTAAAGATCGCGGTCATCACCGCGATGCCCAGCGCACCACCGACCTCGCGCACGGTGTTGTTGGCGCCCGATGCCTTGCCGATGTCCTGCTCGGGTACGGACCCGATGAGCATGTTCGAGACCGGTGCGAACACCAGCGCCATGCCGAACCCGGCGAGCAGGAAGCCGCCCACCAGTCCGCCGTACGAGATGTCGGGCGTGATGGTGAGCCCCATCCACAGGAACCCGGCGGTCATGATGAACAAGCCTGATGCCATGAGCGGTCGTGACCCGATGCGGTCGCTGTACGCGCCGGCAAGTGGTGCGATGAACATGGGCATGATCGTCCACGGCAGCACCTTCAGGCCTGCATCAAATGCGCCGTCGCCCTGCACCGTCTGAAGGAACTGCGCGAGAAAGAACACCGCCCCGAACATGCCGAAGTACAGGCACACCGACACGGAGTTGGCAACGGCAAAGCCGCGGATACGAAACAGGCGAAGCGGCAGCATGGGGTACTTCGCGCGCGTTTCCCACCACAGGAAGAGCGCGAGAAACACCACTCCCCCGATGAACGTGGTGAGGATCTGCGGCGACCCCCACCCCACCTCGTTGCCGCGCACGATCCCGTACACCAACCCAAACAGGCCGACGGCCACCAGCACCAGGCCGCCCAGATCCAGGTGGCGGTCGGGGCCATACGACTCCCGCAGCTTCCATAGTGCGATGGGGGCGAGGATGAGGCCGATGGGCACGTTCACCCAGAAGATCCAGTGCCACGACAGGGCGTCCACCAGACCGCCACCGACCAGAGGCCCAGCGGCGACGGCAAGCCCACTGATTCCCGACCAGATGCCAATGGCCAGCCCCCGCTTGCCGGGAGGGAAGGCGTCGGCCAGCAGGGTGAGCGACAGGGGCATCACCGGAGCGGCACCCAGCCCCTGCATCACGCGGAAGAAGATGAGCGAGTTGATGTCCGGGGCCAGGGCGCAGCCGGCGGATGCCAGCGCGAAGATCGTGATGCCGATGGCAAACACACGCCGCCGCCCGAAACGGTCGCCCAGCGCCGCGCCCGTGAGCAGCAGGGCTGCGAATGCCAGCGTGTAGGCGTTTACCACCCAGCCGAGCGTGGTCACCGAGGCGCCAAGGTCAAGACGCATGGTCGGCAGCGCGGTGGTGACCACCAGGTTGTCGAGCACCACCATGAACAGGGCGAGGCCGGTGATGACGAGCGCCCAGATCTGGGCGCTCTTGGATCCGGCCTTTGGGGGGTCGATGGCGTGCGGGTGTGTCGTCATTACGGTCAATCTAGGTGTCACCGCGGGCGTACCGTTGTCGCATCTGCATCAGCCCCGATGCTGTATCGTTGCGCCCGCAACTAACAGACCGGCGACCGCCGGTGACATCTCATTCCAGGAGGAACCCCATGGCCGACGGTGTCAGCATTCAGATCAAGGACGGTGGCCCCGCCGTCATCAGCGGTGAGTTCACCGTCACCGGTGCAGACGGCAACGTGATTGAGGGGCTCAACCCCGTCATCGCCATCTGCCGCTGTGGCAAGAGCCAGAACCAGCCGTTCTGCGACGGCTCCCACTCGCAGGGCTGAGCACGTGCCTGAGTGAGTGTTTGAAGGGCCCGGGGATCCGGGCCCTTCGCGTTTCTAGGCTGAGTGCGTGAGCGAGGTGAGCGAGGTGAGGCCCTCGGCGGCCACCATGGCCATACCGATCTCGTCCGGGTCGCTCACGGCGATCTCCTCGTGCAGCACCGCCCGGGCCAAGGAGAGTGCTGCATCGATCGCCCGGAGGTGATCGGCGGTGAGCTGCACGACGAGAGTCTCGTCATGATCGCGCTGAATACGTTCCATAATCGTCATGTACCCAATGATTGCGCGGCCTCCTGCCATTGTCAGGGGGGATCGGTATCACTGTGACGTCGGCTTCACATGTCCGAATCAGCACGAATCCCGTAGGGTCGGGGCATGAGCATTCGACGCGAATTCGGCAGCACGGGGCTTGAGGTTTCTCCCTTGTGCCTTGGTGGCAACGTCTTTGGCTGGACGTGTGACGAGCAGGCCTCGTTCGCCGTTCTCGACGCCTACGTGGAGGCCGGCGGCAACTTCATCGACACCGCCACCGTCTACTCCACATGGGTACCTGGCAACGTGGGTGGTGAGTCGGAGGCCGTCATCGGTCGCTGGCTGAAGGCGCGCGGTAATCGTGCCGACCTGATTATCGCCACGAAGGTGGGGTACCCCGGCGACCCGCACATGCGCGCCGGGCTCGACCGCGCGAACATCCGCGAGGGCATTGAGGGGTCGCTCAGTCGTCTTGGCATTGAGCAGGTCGACCTGTACTACGCCCACAAGGATGACCCGGCGACGCCGCTTGACGAGACCATGGGCGTGCTGAGCGAGCTGGTGGACGAGGGTCTGGTGCGCACGCTGGCAGCCAGCAACTACTCCGCCGGGCGCCTGGCGGAGGCAATTGACGTAAGCGAGACGCACGCCCTTGCCCGCTTTGAGGGATATCAGCCGCACTTCAATCTTCTGGAGCGCGCCGAGTTGGAGGGCGACGCCGAGGAGGTGTGTGTGCGTGAGGGTCTGGGCGTGGCGCCGTACTTCACCCTGGCCCGTGGGTTTCTCACCGGCAAGTACCGGCAGGGGCAGGATCTTCCCGCCACCCCACGCGCCGGGGGCATCGCGAACGAGTACCTCAACGACCGCGGGTGGGCACTGCTCGCCGTGCTCGACGAGGTCGCAGCCGCGCACGGAGCCACCCCGGCCCAGGTGTCGCTTGCATGGCTCATGCAGCGCCCCAGCATCAGTTGCGCCATCGCCAGCGCAACGTCGCCCGCTCAGGTGGCCGAGATCATGGGCGCCGTGGGGCTCGAGCTCACCGATGCTGAGTGGGCAAAGCTGGACGCCGCAGGGCGATGAGTACCGGGTCGGCTGAGACGCAGGATCAGGCACCTCTCACCGTGCAGGTGTGGAGCGACTACGTATGCCCGTTCTGCCACATCGGTCGCGAGCGGGTCACGTACCTGGAGCGCGAATACGGCGCCCAGGTGCAGTGGCTTCCGTTTGATCTGCATCCCGAGTACCCGGAGGAGGGGATCCTGCGGGCGTCGCTGGTGGCCACCTACGGGCAGGAGGCCATTGACCGGGTGGCGGCATTGGCCGAGGCATCGGGGCTTCCACATAACCCCAACCCGGATGTCGTTCCGCGCAGCCGAAAGGCGCTTGAGCTGGCCGAGTGGTCGCGCGCATACGGTGCAGACACGCACCGGCGAATGCATGACGCCCTGATGGATGCCTACTGGCGTGACGGCCGCGACATCGGCGATTGGGCGGTACTCGAGGACGTCGCACACAGCGTGGGGCTCGATGGAATGGTGGGTCGGCGGGCGGTGCAGCACGGGGCATTTGTTCCGGTTGTCGACGATTCCACCACCTGGGCACACTCAGCCGGCATCACCGGTGTTCCTGCGATGGTGCTGAATGGACGACTCCTGGTGAGCGGTGTCGTGCCGCACGAGGAACTCGACGATGCCGTGCGCGCAGTTCGCGACGCCGACCCGGTCGAGGGCTGAGACCCCTTCAGAGACCGCTCTCCAAGCGGCATTCGGGCCCTCCGGACCTTTCCACGGAGGCCATGTGGTCGCGCCGCTCGGGCCCCGTGGCAGCAGATGCAGCCGGTGGGGCGTTGACGGGGCCTTCGCGGTCATGTACCAATCCCCATCCTCCCGCGCAGGGTGCCTCCTGGCATACCTCGCGCGGTAGTGCATTCCGTATATGAATATTCGTCCGACACCCACCTCGAAGATGCCCTCCGGCGAACTCACCGCCGAGCATCCCCCGGTGGCACGCGCCTAGCGGCGCGGGCCCGGGAACGGTAGATCCGGAGACGTTGATGGCCGAGACCGACACGCCGCGCATTGTGGTGGGAGTTCCCAAGGAAGAGCGCGCGGGCGAAACCCGCGTGGCGCTCAGCCCCACGGCGCTTCCCCAGCTGACCAAGGCCGGGTTCGACATCGTGATCGAGTCAGGAGCAGGCGACGCCGCCGGCTACCCCGACTCGACCTTCACCGACCGGGGTGCGCGGATCGGCTCACGCGACGACGTGTTTGCTGCCGACATCGTGGTGCAGGTAAACGTGATGGGCGCAGATGCCGCGAGCGCCGACCTGGCGCGGTTGCGCGAGGGGCTGATCGTGGTGGGTGCCGTGGCACCGTTCGCCCGTCCCGAGCTGGTGAAGGCCGTCGCCGGCACGGGCGCAGTGCTCTACGCGCTGGAGATGGTGCCCCGCACCACCCGCGCGCAGTCGATGGACATTCTCTCCTCGCAGGCTGCCGTTGCCGGATACAAGGCCGTGCTGCTGGCGGCCAATGAGCTTCCCAAGATGTTCCCGCTGCTCACCACTGCCGCGGGCACCATCGCGCCAGCCAAGGTATTTATCGTTGGAGCCGGTGTGGCCGGCCTGGGCGCCATCGCCACTGCGCGCCGTCTGGGCGCCCTGGTGGAGGCCTACGACGTGCGCCCGGCTGCCCGCGAGGAGGTGCAGTCGCTCGGTGCCCGGTTTGTCGAGCTGCCCCTGGAGACCGACCAGGAGGAGGGCTCGGGCGGTTACGCCACGCAGCTCTCCGATGAGGCCATCAAGAAGCAGCAGGAACTGATGGCCAAGACTGTGGCGGCGAGCGATGTCATCATCACCACCGCGCAGGTGCAGGGCACCACGGCGCCGCAGATCATCACGACCGAGATGATCAAGGGGATGGGCGCCGGGTCGGTCATCATCGACTTGGCCGCCGAGCAGGGCGGCAACTGTGAGCCCACCGTTGCCGGCGAGACCGTTGACATTGACGGCGTGAAGGTGATTGGCGTGGTGAACCTGCCCGGCGAGATCCCGGTGCATGCCAGCCAGCTGTTTGGCAAGAACGTGGCCAACTTCCTGTGTTTGATGGTGGTGGATGGCGCGGTCGATCTGGATGTGGATGACGACGTCATCCAGCAGAGCGTTGTCGCCCGTGGTGGCGATGTGGTCAACAACCGCGTGCGTGAGGCCCTGGGCCTTGTGCCGCTTCCCGAGCCCGAGCCGCCGGCCCCTGCGCCTGCGCCCGATGCCGAGTCTGAGTCCCCTGAGGAGGCTGCCAAGTGAACGTCAGTACCGAGTTCATCATCACGGGGCTTTTCGTCTTCGCCCTTGCCGGCTTCCTCGGCTTCGAGACGATCCGCCGGGTCCCGCGCCTGCTCCACACGCCCTTGATGGCGCTTACCAACGCGCTGTCGGCGATCTCCCTGGTGGGTTCATTGGTGGTGCTGGGTCGCCAGTACTCCACCTACGCCACCATCCTGGGATTCATCGCCGTGGTGGCTTCCACCATCAACGTGGTCGGTGGCTTCCTCATTACGGACAAGATGCTGCGCATGTTCAAGACGCGCCACCAGAAGCCCAAGAAGGCCGCTGAGGCGGAGGTCGGTTCGTGACTGATGCCGTGCATTACTTCCTTGACCCGAGCAGCACACGCGCGGTGATCATCGGGCTGCTGTACCTGGCCGGTGGCATCGGCTTTGTGCTGTCGCTCAAGTGGATGTCCGACGCGAAGACCTCGCGCAAGGGCATTTTCGCGGGCGAGATGGGATTCCTCCTGGCGGTGATCGGCACGCTGGTCATGCCGGGAATCACCAGCACCGGATACATCTACATCGCCATCGCGCTGCTCATTGGTGCAGCCATCGGAGTGCCGCTGGGCCTGCTCGTTCCCATGACCGCCATGCCCCAGCGCATCGCGCTGTCGCACGCCTTTGGCGCCCTCGCCGCCGGCCTGGTGGGAATCGTGGAGTTCTACAACTACACGCCCGAGATCAGCGGCTTTGTGATGGCCGTGCTGGGAATTGAAATCGTGCTGGGGTGCCTGGTGTTCACGGGCTCGCTCATGGCGGCCGGAAAGCTGCAGGAGATCCTGCCGCAGCGACCGTTTGTGTACCCGGGGCAGATCTTCGTCAACTTCGGCGTGCTGGGTGTGGCCATCGGCTTTATCGTGGCCCTGGTCATCAACCCGGGCCTTACGTGGGCCATCCCGATCATCATCGTGTGCGGCTTGGTCTTCGGTGTGTTCCTCATCATCCCCATCGGTGGCGCGGATATGCCCACCGTTATCGCGCTGCTCAATGCGTACGCCGGTATCTCGGCTGCACTGCTCGGCTTTGTGCTCTCAAACAACCTGCTGATCGTCGCGGGTGCGCTCGACGGCATGTCGGGCCTCATTCTGGCCATCGTCATGTGCCGCGCCATGAACCGCTCATTCAGCAATGTGCTGTTCGGTGCCTTTGGGCAGCTTGAGGAGGCCACGGGCGAGCACGGTGAGATGGGGTCCATCCGCACCGCGTCATACGACGAGGCCGGAGACATCCTCAAGAACTCGCGGCTGGTGGTCATCGTGCCGGGGTACGGCATGGCGGTTGCGCAGGCGCAGCACAAGGTGCGCGAGCTGGCCGACACGCTGGCGGCAGAGGGCGTTGAGGTGAAGTACGCCATTCACCCGGTGGCGGGTCGGATGCCTGGGCACATGAACGTGCTCTTGGCCGAGGCCCAGGTGCCGTACGACCAGCTGCTGGACATGGAGGAGATCAACCCCGAGTTCCCGCAGGTGGATGTGGTGCTTGTGCTCGGTGCCAACGACGTGGTCAACCCATCTGCCCGTCACCTGAAGAGCAGCCCCATCTACGGCATGCCCATCCTGGATGTAGACAAGGCCGCGTGCGTGATGGTGGTGAAGCGATCCATGCGCCCGGGCTTTGCCGGTGTGGAGAACGAGTTGTTCTTCAACGAGAAGACCCTCATGGTGTTTGGCGACGCCAAGGACGTGATGGGCGAGCTCATCACCGAGGTGTCGGGCAACCGGGACAGCATCAACGTCTGATCGCCCCCCGGGCGGTGCGTTCGGTTCACAAAGCCCCGGCGATGGTGTCGGGGCTTTGCCGTTGATTGGGTAAAAACCTTGGCGACCCGGTGGCCGGGCATTATTCCGGGGGTGAGCATTCCTCCGGCACCTCCGTATCCCGTTGTCACCGACTATGTGACGGTTGAGATCCGGGCCGATCGTGATCACCCCGGCGGTCGGCTGCTGCTGATGGATGGGGTGGAGGCATCGCATGTGGACCTGGATGACCCCACGCGTATCGAGTTCGAGTACCTGCGCCATCTGGTGGAGGTGATTGATGCGTTGTTTGGCGACCGCGATCGCCTTGATGCCCTGCAGATCGGTGGTGGCCCGTGCACCCTGGCCCGGTATCTCGTGGCCACACGCCGACGGGCACGTGTGCGTGTGGTGGAGCGCGATGGGGGAATCGTGCAGGTGTCGCGCGACCATCTGGCACTTGATGACGTGCCCCGCCTCGATGTGACGGTGGGTGATGGCCGCGCCGCCGTGCTGGCAACCGACGATGCTGCGCTCGACCTGCTGGTTGTGGATGCCTTCGTGGGGCTTGTGGCTCCGCACGCGCTCTCCACCCGCGAGTTCGTAGCCGAGGTGCACAGGGTGCTGCGCCCGGGGGGCCTGTACGCAATGAACCTCATCGACGTTGAGCCGCTGGAACTTGCGCGCGCCATGGCCGCCGGCATGCTGCAGCACTTTCCCGAGGTGGCGCTCATCGCTGATCCCGCCGTGCTGGAGCACCGCACCTCGGGCAACGTGCTGCTGGTGGCGAGTGATCGGCCGCTGCCCCCCGAGGCTCTTGGCAGGTCGCTGGCCCGTGACGCATCCCAGTGGGAGGCACGTACCGGTCGCGCGCTGGCGGGCATGCTGCAGGGCCATCCACCGCTCACCGACGATGAGCCCCCCACGCATCAACTTGCCCGTCTGGCCCCCCTGTGGGGCCGGGTGAAGCAACCCCCGGGCTGAGTCGGATCAGCCGGGGCGGCCGGCGGCGAACAGCTCAGAGAGCCCGACCGGTCGCAGGCCCTTGGCCTTGAGTCCCTGCAGGATGCCGGGGAATGCGGCTGCGGTATTGGGCTTGGTGTGCATAAGGATGATTGACCCGCGGCGGGCCCCACCCACTGCGCGCTGCGTGATGACCGACGCGGGTGGCGGCCCCCGCCAGTCGTTGGTGTCAACGTCCCACATCAGCACGTAGCGGTAGCCCAGGGCGCCTGCGGCCGCGCGCAGGCCCGGCCCGTATGCACCGAAGGGCGGACGGTAGAACGGTGCGGTGCTGTACCCGGCCAGGGCATCCCATGGTGCATTCCGCCTGAGGTCTGACTTGCCGAATGCCTCGGTGGTACTCACGCCGGTGGTGTGCGAATAGCCGTGGCTGCACACCTCGAGCACCCCGTCAGTGACGGCGGTGCGCAGCGTGTCGCGAAAGCTCTGGCTCCACCGGCTCTGGTTGATGGCGTTAAAGCAGAAGGTGATGGTGACCTTGGCAGCGCGGGCGCTGGCGATCATGCGCATGGCCTCGGAGGGGCCGTATCCGTCGTCAACGGTCACCGCCACCAGCGGCTTCTGGGTTTGGATGCGGCGCACGATGACCGTGCCGAGCCCTGGGGGCTGCACCGACCACAACACGGGCGCGCTCAGGCCGATATTTCCCGCCTCGTCTCTGCCCTCCGCGGTGACCGATACCAACCCGACGATGCGGTTGGCCCGAAGTGCGGGTGGAAGCTGCAGCACGTCGCCAGCCGTCTTCCACGCGCCGGTGGCAAGGGTGACCCCTTCCGCTCCCGGCCGCTTGACGATTGCCCGCACCTGCGAGGCGCCGCCGGGGCGCAGTGGGATTCCCAGGGCCTGCGGGTTTGGCACGGTGGGCACTGCTGGGGTGAGCACTGGCGCGGGGTTGGTGGCGTCCAGCGTGACCGAGGGCGGGGTGACCGCCACCACGGTGCCGTCGGTAAGCGTGGCGTCAAGCCGGTAGTCGCCATCGGGCAGAAGCTGACCAGTACCGCCGGTGCCACGACCGCCATTCCACACGACAGTCACCGTGCCCGGGGTGGTGGCAACCGGGATGGGGGGAAGGGTGGCGTCCACAGTGCCGTCGGCGCGGGTTACCCGCACGGTGGTCGCCTGCAGCAGCGAGGTGGGCACCGTGATGGTGATGGGGGACACCGCCGCGTTGACCGCAGACTGTGCCGTGGCCACGGTGCACGCGACGAGGGCGCATACGGTGGTGAGTGCGAGAGAAATCTTCATGGGCTGGGGCACGATATGGGGATTTCCCCGGGGCATGGCCCACCCCTGCTCCGTCACGACATCCGCAACGCCTGTCTCAGGCGGACGACAGCTTCTCGGCGGCCGTCGCCACCGCGCGCCTCGGCCAGCACAGTGCCATAAGCACAATAAGCAGCCCATCGCGCAGGATGAGAATGCCCATCTGTGGAGTCTGCAGCGCCACCAGTTGCCAGTAGTCGTCCGGGAAGTACGCCTGCGTCACAAGCAGCGCTGCCACGCTGATGACCACGGCCCATCGTCCCATGCGCCCTGCCACGAGCACCGCGCCCGGGATGATCCACACGAGAAACTGCGGCGACAGCACCTTGCCCGCCACCAGCAGCGCAATGCATGTGGTGGCGATGGCGGCAACGAACAGGCTTGAGTCGGCCATGGCCGGGCTCGTGAGCAGCAGGCGCCACAGCGTGTAGGCGATGGTGGCCACGAGCACCACCAGCACCACGGTGGAGATGAGCGCCACGAACTGGGGTCCATCGCCGGCGAGGCCCTGTGAGCCGAACGAACTCTCCACCGCCAGCGGCACACCCGCGAGAGTCCGCAGGCTCATGAGGTATGCCGCGCCGGTCGACTCAAGCTGCAGGGGCCGGTCGAGGTGGTACGAGATGGATCCCCACAAGCCATGTGGGGCGGTGATGATGAGCGGCACCACAACCACAGCCACGATTGCCGCGCACCAACCCACAGCGCGGGCCACCGAGGGCCAGCCATGGCGCCGCCAATGCACGATCAGCAGCACCGGGATAAAGGCGAGCGGCACCAACTTCACCAAGATGGCCACGGCAAGGATCACCCACGCCGTGGTCATGCGGTCGGTCACCACGGCCCACATCATCCAGGCGATGAGTGCGGCGAGCAGTAGGTCGAACCGCGTGGTGACCAGGTTGCCCAGCAAGAGCGGCGACAGCGCCACCACCGCACCGGCTGCCATCTGTCGCCTGAGTGACATGCCGAGTGCCTTCGCCGTGAGGGTCACCGCGATTACCGTGGCGATGAGCGCGAACAGCATGAGGGTGGCGAAGGTGAAACTGAATGCGCCCGGCAACACGCCGGTGATCCAAAAGAGCACCGCGGCTCCCGGCGGGTACTCAAGCGGGAAGTCCCGGTAGGGCATCTCCCCGGAGCTCATGTGGTCGTACACGGCCTGATACACGGGCACGTCGGAGATCTGTGAGGCGTACGCGGCCATCCACTGCAGCGGGCCGATCCACACAAGCACCGCGAACACAGACAGCCACAGCGGCAGCCACTTTTCCAGCCGTGGGTTCATGCGGTGGTGGCCTCTCGCTGCGCGTCGGTGTCGGGGTTCGGCGATGTGCGCGGGGGAATGGGGTCGCGCTCGCGGCGAGGCCACTCTGGCACCACCACCACAAGGATGAGTGGCAGAAACCAGGGGATGTACAGATAGAACCAGTGCGTGAGCGTGATCTCAAAGCCGATGAGCAGCGCGGCGCCGATTGCGGCCCACTGCACCAGGTCGATGCGCCGTGGCCACCGCATCACTGCGAGCCCGGCGACGATCACCAGCCCTATCAGCGCGATGTGCACGTATCCAAGATCCGGGTACTGGCCCCAGATCGAGAACGGCGAGTCGCGGCCTGCCTGGTAGCCCACGGTGCGTGACCAGAACGCCGTCACCCCCGAGAGCCCGTCGAGAAACAGCACCCACCCGGTGAGCAGCGCCGCGATGACGAGCCCACCGATGTAGGCCATCAGCCTGCGCCTGCCACCCTGCGGGTTGGCTCTCGGAAATGGATGGCGCGCCCACAGCGGCACAAGTACCGCGGGCACGATTTTGGCGGCGATGCCGAGGCCCAGCGTGAGCCCACGGCCCATCGGCCGGGCGGCCAGTACCAGGCCCCAGGCCATGGCCGCGGCGATCAGGGCGTCGTTGGAGTTACTCGACAGCGTGAACGCGGTAAACGGGAATGCCGCCCATGCGATGGCCAGGGTGAGCCCCAGGCGTCGTCCACCAAGTCGCCACCCGGCCACCAGGAGCCCCAGCAGCGCCAGGGCGTCAAACAGCGTGGCGGCGGCGTGCGCGGCTGGTAGGTCATCCCATTTGCCTTGAAGGGGCTCGACGATCTCAAATGGCACGTAGGCCAGATAGTTGAGCGGGCCGTAGGTATCGCACTGCCCGCAGTCCTTGGGGAAGTTGCCGTACGGGGTCGTCCCGTGCTGGATGAGATCCGCGCCAATCACGCCTGCGTACCCGACGTCGATCACATTGCTGTCAAAGGCGTTGAGGCCCCAGCGCAGCGCGAGGAGCACCACCAACACCGTCACCAGCAGCCACGTGGGCATCCAACCGGGCAGACCCGGCCGGCGGGACGTGCGCGTGGATGTGGCATCGGCCGGCTCGGCCTCCCTCCCCCTGCCCTTGGCCGCACGCGCCCGCTGCACGGTGATGAACACCATGCGGGCGAGCAAGTAGATGAGTGGCGGGTACTGCAAGGGCACCGACGTGAAGATGTCGCCGTTGTTGAAGTACCACCACGAGATGCTGAAAGACAAGAGGGCAAGCAGATCGAGGGTGCGCCACGAACGCATGCTGCGCGGGCGGGTGATGGGAAGCAGCACCAGAAGAAACACCACGCACAGCGGGATCCATACGCGAAGGTTGTTGACGCCTCGGCCAAACGCACCTTCGTATCCACGGGCCATCATCCAGGCCACCTGCGGGCCCACCCGCACCTCGGCGATCGACCCATCCCCGTCGCGCACGTAGACCTCCGCCTCCACCACCTCCGCGGTCTTCGGGCCGCTGATAAACGAGACCTTCCAGCGGTGGTCCTTGTCCTGAAGCTCCGCCGCCGTGCGGTGGGTGGGGTGGTCGGCGATCCAATCCTTCAGGCGCTGGTCGGCCTTGGCGAGGGTGGTCGCCTCCTCACTGCTCAGCGTTGCGCTGTACGGCGTCTTGCCGGCTGCACGTGCACTCGCCTGGGCCTGAAGGGCGGCTGCACCGGCCGCGATGCCGTTCAGCTCACCGCTCACCGCAGCCAGTGCCTCGGCGGGGGTGGTGATGGTCAGGCCAGCGGCGTTAAGCGATGGTGCAGCGACCAGCGCCAGCGCGGCAACCAGCGCGATCACCGGCGCCCGCAGCCTCACGGCCTTCTCCGACTACCTACCGGAAAGACCAGCGACGGCTCAGCAGGTAGCTGAGCGGCGTCACGAGCACGATCGCGATGGCCTGCGAGAGCGTCTCGCCCAGTCCTGCATCCACAAGCAGCTGCAGAATGATGAGATTGGCAATGAGCGCAACCACCGATACGGCCAGATACCGGGCGCCCTGACCCACCATGGCCTCGGCATGCGCACGGAACGTCCAGTACCGGTTCAGCATGAAGTTGTTCATCCACGCGACGATGAACGCGAGGATGGCTGCCGGGATGTAATGCGCGCCCAGGAGCAGCGCGATGCTGAAGATCGCGAGGTTGACCACGTAGCCGGACGTACCGACCACGAGGAACCGCCCGAGCTGCATCCAATCGGAGCGGTTAACGCGCCGCGGATCCGGAATACGAAGAAGCGTGGACGGGGAGCGATCACCCGCAGTTTCGTCCTTTACCGACACGAGGCGCGAGGCTAGCAAAGCCCCCCGGTCCGACTGTGGCGGTAAGGCACGCCCCATGTACCTTTGTCACCTTCCGCGCGCCCCCTGTCACAGCGACTGACCCCACCCGGGGACTGACCCCGGGGGTCGGGGTTGGTCTCCTGGGCCGTCGCGGCAGGGTCAGGGCGCTTTGCGGCGTATCATCAGGCAAGGTCTTTGGACCCCTTCTTATGAGCACAAATGACTTGACCAACAACCCAGGCACCGGGACCCCGCTCCCGCCACAGACGCGGCTGGTCGGCCCTGCCGATGCTGCGCGTTACGACTCGCGGTTCTCCGCGCTCGCCTCCGGCACCATGTCGTCGGCCATGCGCGACCTCATGGCCATCACCGAGCGGGCCGACATCATCTCGCTGGCCGGTGGGCTTCCCGACACCGAGGCATTCCCGCGCGAGATCTACGACGACATCGCCGCAGACCTCGGCCGCGACTACCTGGCGTCCGCGCTGCAGTACGGGCCCACCGATGGCATGCTCGAACTCCGCGAGCACGTGGTCAACATCATGGCCGAGGAGGGTGCACGCGCCCGCGTTGAGGACATCATGATCACCTCGGGCGGCCAGCAGGCCATCGACCTGAGCATCCGCACGTTCGTGGATCGCGGCGACACGGTTCTTGCCGAGGGCCCCACATATCCGGGGGCCGTGCCGTGTTTCACGGCATACGGCGCCGACGTCACACACATCCCGCTCGATGACGACGGCATGCGCATCGATTTGATGGAGGAGGCCCACGCGCGCCTTGTGGCGGATGGCCGCCCGCCCAAGATCCTCTACACCATCCCCAACTTCCAGAATCCGGCCGGCGTCACCATGTCGCTTGAGCGCCGCCAGCGGCTCATCGAGTTCGCCCACGCCAATGGGCTGCTCATCATCGAGGACAACCCGTACGGCCAGATCCGCTTCGAGGGCGACCCGCTGCCCACGCTGTACGAGCTGGATGACGGCGCCGGCTGGGTGGTCTACCTCTCCACGTTCTCCAAGATCTTGGCGCCGGGCATTCGTGTGGGCTGGGTCGTGGCCCCGCCCGCCGTGCTGCGCAAGATGAACCTGGGCAAGCAGGCGGCTGACCTGTGCTCGTCGACCTTCACCCAGCGGTTCGTCACCGAGTACCTCAAGCGCAACGACTACCGCGACCACGTCTCCCGCCTCAACGGCATCTACCGCGGTCGCCGCGACACCATGCTGCAGGCGCTTGAGGCCAGGTTCCCCAGCACCGCCACGTGGACCCGCCCGCGCGGTGGCTTGTTCGTATGGGCAACGCTGCCCGACTACATCGACACAAAGCACCTGCAGGCCCGCGCCCTTGAGCGCCACGTGGCCTTCGTGCCCGGCGAGGCGGCATTCCTCGACGGCCGCGGCCGCTCGTCGATGCGCCTCAACTTCTCGGGAGTCTCCGAAAGCCTCATCACCGAGGGCATCGGTCGCCTTGGTGAGGTGGTAAGCGAGTTCTGTTCGCTGCACGACGCCCTGAACCCCGGTCGGTCGTGAGCCGGGTCGCAGTCCTCAAGGGGGGCTCGTCGCTGGAGCGGGAGGTCTCGCTCCGATCTGGCACCAATGTGGAGATGGCACTCGCGCGCCTGGGCCACCATGTCATCCCGGTTGACGCCGACCAGTACCTGGTCCGCGTGCTGCGTGACGAGCGCCCCGACGTGGCGTTCATCGCGCTGCACGGTCGTGGCGGCGAGGACGGCACGGTGCAGGAGATCCTTGAGATCCTTCGCATCCCGTACACGGGCTCGGGTGTGCTGGCCAGCGAGCGCGCCATGGACAAAGTGGTGAGCAAGGCGCTCTTCCGCAAGGCCAACGTGCCAGTGCCAGATGGCTATGCATTTGGCAAGGAGGCCTTCAGCAAGATGGGGGCTGCCGACACCCTGCCCGAGATCCAGAAGCGCCTTGGCCTTCCGCTATGCGTCAAGCCAGCGCGTCAGGGATCGGCACTCGGCATCTCCATGGTGCGCGAGCCCGGCGATCTGGGTGGCGCCATCCTCAACGCCATGGCCTACGACGACCGGGTGCTGGTGGAGCGCCTCATCCCCGGGCGCGAACTCGCCGTGTCGGTGGTCATGACCGACGAGCCCTGGGCTTTGCCGGTGATTGAGGCCGTCCCGCTCGGGCACGACTTCTACGACTTCGAGGCCCGCTACACCCCGGGCGAGTGCGAGCTGCGGGCCCCGGGCGATCTCGACGACGCCGTGGTGCAGGAGGCCGCCGCCATCAGCATCGCTGCCGCCCGTGCGCTTGAGTGCCGCGGCATTCCGCGCGTCGATCTCATTCTTGATGCTGAGGGCCACTTCTGGGTGCTCGAGGTCAACACCATCCCGGGCATGACCGACACCAGCCTGCTGCCCAAGGCCGCCGAGGTCGCCGGCATCGGGTTTGACCGCGTGGTGGCCGACATGCTCGACCTGGCCGCGCTCGACGTCTGACGTGGGCACCATCGGCGATATCTCCGCAGCCACGCGTTCGCGGGTGCACGTTGGTGGTGTGACGTTGTCGGTGCAGCAGATGGGGCCACCCGACGGCCTGCCGGTCATCCTGTGGCACGGCTTTCCCGAACTCGGGTACTCATGGCGCGCTCAGGCCGCCGCACTGGCCGCCGCCGGCTACCGCGCCATCGTCCCCGACCTGCGCGGCTACGGCGAGAGCGACCGCCCACAGGGCACCGCCGAATATGCCTTCCCCAATCTGGTGGGTGATGTCACGGGGCTCATCAGTGCGCTCGATCTCGAATCAGCGCACCTCGTGGGCCACGACTGGGGTGGCAGCCTCACCTGGGCCACCGCAGCGCTCGCGCCACAGGTAGTGCGCTCGTTGTTCATCCTCAACTCACCGCACCCGGTGGCAAGCGCCGAGTGCCGGCAAGTCCCCGAACAGCAGCAGAAGAGCTGGTACATGCTGCTGTTTCAGTTCCCCGGGGTCGCCGAGGAGTGGCTGCTCAACAACGACGCCGCCAACCTCGAGGCGTTCGTGTTCGACACCGCCGCGCCCGGCACATTCCCGCCCGCCGAGCGCCGTGTCTTTAAGGACGCCCTGATGCGTCCGGGCGCCATGACCGCCGCCCTCGAATACTACCGCGCCAACATCCCGCCCGAGAACTGGCTGAAGCCACCACCGCAGATGCCGCCCGTCACCGTGCCCACCACCATCGCATGGGCCGACAACGACGCCTACATGAGCGACCTGCTGCTTGAGCGGTCAATCACCAAGGTCACCGGGCCACTTGAGGTGGTGATGCTTCCGGGCGTGAGCCACTGGGCCCAGCAGGAGGCACCCGAGTTGGTCACCGACGCCCTGCTCGCTCATCTCGCCCGCGTCGCGTAGCAACCCCCGACCACCCGGGCACCGCCTAGAGTGCCCGCATGGCTGACTCTCCGGCAGGACGCATCGAAACCGACCGCGATGGCGACGTGGTGGTGGTGACCATCGCCAATGAGGCCCGGGCCAACAGCCTGGACGACCCCATGCTGAAGGCACTCGCCGAGGCACTCGACCCCGAGGCGCTCGGCGATGCCCGCGCCGTGGTGCTCACCGGCGCCGGCGACCGCAACTTCAGCGGCGGTGTTGACCTGCAGGCCCGCGATGGTGCCGCGCTCACCGATGCCGTGCGCAGTGGTGAGCGCCTGCTGGGCCGTGCCGCCGCCGCCGTTGAGGGGTGCCCGGTGCCAGTGGTGTGCGCGCTTAACGGCAACGCCTTTGGTGGCGCACTTGAGATCGCCATGGCCGCCGATTGGCGCATCGCATCACGCGGAGCACGGTTTGGCATGCCACCGGCCCGGCTGGGCTGGGTGTATGCGGCCGAGGGCATCCGCCGCTTCGTTGATACCTGCGGCGCGGCCAACACCCGTGAACTCTTCCTCACCGGCCGCCCGGTGGATGCCGAGCGCGCCCGGCAGATGGGCATGGTCAACCGCGTGGTCGATCGCCTCGAACTCGGTGACCTCGCCTTCGCCGACGCCATGGAGATCGGCAAGAACGGTCCCATCGCCGTCGCCGGCATGCGCGCCGTCATCAAGGCCATCGAGACCGACGCGCCGCCGTCGGAGGCTGCCGAGATCGCCGAGCGGTGGCGTCAGCGGGCATTCCAGAGCGCCGACATCGAGGAGGGCCTCGCGGCCTTTCGCGAGAAGCGGGATCCCGACTTCACCGGCCGGTAGGCACCCGTGCTGCGCGCGTACGCACACGACCGCTTCCATTACGAACTCCCCGAGGGCCACCGGTTTCCGCTCGGCCGGTACCGCATGCTGCGCGAGGCCATCGAGGCGCAGGGCATCGCGCAAGTGCTCGAGGCTGACGCGGCCACCGACGACGATCTACTGCTGGCACACGACCCGCTGTATGTGGACCGCGTGAAGAACGGCCGCATGAGCGAGCGCGAGCTCAAGGCCTTCGGCCTGCCATGGTCGCCGGGGCTGGTGGAGCGCGGGCGTCGAAGCGTAGGCGCCACTATCGCGGCGGCACGGGCATCGCTCGAGGACGGCGCGGCCATCAACCTG
>Ga0208960_1000105_pt1 | contig 43560 bp, 37 predicted proteins | sample GreLakmeON33MSRF_FD_187703 | JGI IMG/M metagenome (GOLD analysis project Ga0208960, IMG submission 187703) | Freshwater lentic microbial communities from great Laurentian Lakes, MI, USA - Great Lakes metaG ON33MSRF (SPAdes) | ecosystem: Environmental > Aquatic > Freshwater > Lake | place: Great... | reverse complement strand
CAAATATATTGACATGCTCAAACAAATTGATTCAAATGCTGACGAGGTTGTTACTGCCGCAAGCCAAATGACAGTAAATTCTGAAATAAAATATTGCAACGTTCCAAATCAAATAAATGACAATGACTTGTTTGCATTAAAGACTTCAGGATTAATTAAAGGCTATGGTAGGTCAGTAGAATTAACTCAAAAGGCAAAATTAGCCTTAAGAGATCATTATTTAAGCCAAGAAACGGTTAATGAATTTAGAAAAGTCAGAACAAAAGATAGATTTGATTTAGAAGAAGCAAGAAGCGTAAAGGCTTCTAGCAATAAATTTGTCAAAACTTCTAAATGACTGACTAGTAATGAACATCAAAGTTTTGATGGAAAATTACAAATTAGGTTTATAGCAAAAAATGATTCATCACGTTCAAAAGGATTGATGAATGCAAAACCTTTGGACAAAAAAGAAGTAGCTTTCTTTATATTTGATACACCAGATAATTATTGTTTTTGGAATAAAAATGTTGACTTTGATTTATCTTTAGCATTTTTAGATAAAGATTACAAAATATTAGAAATTAAGGATATGGAAGCTCAAAGTGAAAAATCATGTTGCCCAAAATCAAACAATGTAAAGTTTGTTGTAGAAGCAAATAAGGGAACATTTGATGATTTAGGTATAAAAATTGGTAATAGCTTTGTTTTGAAGGATCAAATTTTAATTTTAGATAAAACAATATAAATATAATACGTTAAAGGTGATCATATAAATTATTTAGAAATCACTTAATGTATTCTTTCTTGAGGAGAAAAAATAATTATGGCAGATAGAATTTTCCCTAACAGAATTCAAGAAGAGGCTCTTGATTCTGACCTTGTATTTCAAGGGATTGATTGGGACAACTTTAATGAAAGACTAGCCAAAGCCAAAGAGCCTAAGAAAATGGATGATGAAACCAAAGAAATGCTCAAAGGTCTAAGCGACAAAAAGAAACCATCAGAAGAAGATAGAAAAAAACTTGATGATGTTCCACCACAATTTCTTGATAATGTCAAGAAAAATAAGAAAATGCACGAAGATGATGAAACTGAAGAAGAAGAATCAGACGAGCATGATCACGAAGACAATGAAGACGATGAAGATGATGAGAAAGATGGTAAAGGCCCAATGAAGAGAAAAGGCCCTAAATCTAAAGATGAAAAGAAGAAATCTTATGCATTCAATCATCCATCACAAATCAGTGCAGAAGCTATTGAAACAGCTTTAGCAAATGGTGATCAAGAACTTGCTAACGTCATTCTTGCAGTCAGACATGAGAGAAGAGTTAGATTGGCTGAGAAAATTGAAAGACAAATCGTAGCTCAAAATACTCAAAATGTTAAATTGGCTCAAAGAAAAGCTTATAGACAAAATATCGTCAATAGCTTACCAGTAGGAACTTCAAAGAAAGAAGTTGCCAATTCTGATGAGTTTGTAAAGGTTTCTTCAATGAATAATTCAGCTAGAAAAGCTTTTGCAGCAAAAGCTATCGAAAATGGTTTTCCAGCTGAGTATGTTCAAGCAATGTTAGGCGAGACGGTAAAGGTTGATAAGTTATCTGACATCAAGAAAGTTATGGCTTCTGAGTTAGAGCCTAATGTAAAAGTTGCAGCAATCAAATCAATGACAAAAGTTGCTACACTTACAAATGACGACTATAAGAGACTCAAAGACTACTGGAAGAATGAGCTCGGATATGCTGAAGCATGGGTAGATGAACTCTTTACCCAAGAATACGATAAGTAAGTAAAATCCTCAAGAAAAAAAGTCCCAGGTTTAAATATCTGGGACTGTTCTTGAAATTCATACTAGGATAAAAATATGAGTTTATTTAGAAAAGTAAGAGAAATTGACAATATTCCTAGCTTTATAGAAAAAAGATTTGTTGGATCTCAAGTAGATATTGATGAAGATCCATATGCTGAATTGAAAAACAATAGTTCTGAAAACAGAATTAAAATTTCTAAGCAACAAATTGGATTTACAAAAGAAGCTACATCATTGAATAAATCTTGGGAAAAGATTTCAGGCGCTTCAACATATCAAGACTTAAGAACTGATAGTATTGAAGACAGAATTTTATCACAAGAATTAAATGCTATTAAGAGAGCTGACTATGGTACAGATTCTGGACTTAATGCTAGAACAACAACCAGTAATCTCAAAGCATATTCTTCTGACGAATACATGGATTGTCTCTTAAGAGGTTCTGCTAATATTTTTAATCCTGATATGATTAATATTACAGAAGAGTTCATGAATAGCCAAATCTCATCTTCTGAACAATCAAAAGCTGAACTTTCTGCAAAGAGAGAGGCACATGCTTCAAGACATGCTAGCTGGGAAGAAAAAAATCTTAATTCAATTAGAGAAAAGAATGTTGTTTCTTCAAGAGCACATTCGATTTTAAGAACTTCTTCTGATGTTGAACATACATCACAATTTGGAATGATTGACCCATCAGCTCTCGATGATAGAGAAAGCAAAAGAATTGCTATGCAAAATCAATCTAGAGAACAAAGACTTGCTATTAAGAAAAACGTTCAAAATGGACTTAACGAAAGGTCTACAAATAGAGCGCAAAATCTTTCAGATATTTACAATAGTATTTCTTTAAATATGGACATAGAAGATTAAATAAAATGTATAGAATCTCTAACTTTAATGCACCAATGGCTTCAAATCCTGCTAATGGAATAAATAATATTGCATTGGGTGGTGAAGAAAGTAAGGGAATTACTAGGAAAGATCTTAAAAAACTTATTATTGATGTTAAGAGCTGTGATGATTCAGACAGACAAGCAATATGCGATAGAATTTCTGAAATTTCTGATAATGTGAATGATAAAAGATTGAGAGCAAGACTTAATAAACTATCAAGCGCAATCATGATGGCAAATGATCCAAAGAAAAGAACCAAAGATCCAGATACAGGAAAGTATGATCCTACATATATAGATATTGCTCATAAAATTGAAGAAGAATATTTATCGACAAAGGAAAAAAACAAAGTGTACAATTTCAGAGAAGCACAAATTACTAAAAGAAAGAAAAAAACTAGAGGCAACCCTTTTAGAGTCTTGATGGGTAAAGTTGGCAAGCTTCTTGATCATGGAATTGAAAAAAACGACATAGTTAGATACATAGGTAAATTAAAATTCTGGAATAAAGAAACAATTGAAAGAGCGGTTGATATTGTAAGAGATTACAACAAGAAGAAGAAATCTAAGGAAGATGATTCTTCTGAAAAAAACGTCAGAAAGAGTGTTTCAACTGATGATCTAGTCAATGATGTAAGAGAAATAGCAGACGGCAAACAAGAACTTAATGATGCTATAAAAGAAATACAAGAAATTGATAAAAGATTAAGCCAAGCCTCCCTCGATTATGACAAAAAACCAGACTATTCAAAGAGATCCACTCCTGAGTTAATTATGAGAGCTTGTTTTTTAATAGATTTGCAAGATTATGACAAAAACACCCCTCAAGGCGATCGCAAAGACGCTGCTGACAAAAAGGGTGTTAAGCAAGAAATTAAATTAATCAAACAAGCTTTAATTGCAAGAAACTTTGATAAAGAAGACTTAAAAAACTTAGGACTTGGTGATTAAATGGAAGGATATAAAATGACAGAAAAATCAAAAAAGAGTAAAATGCACTCACCTTCCTTAAACGGCGTAAGTATCACGAGAATATTTGAAGATATCATTGAAGAATTACAACAAAATAAAGGAAGATTTAATCCTAAAGAGATGCTTTCTTATGTTGATGAAGATAATTTATGTGATGACGGCGTAACTCAAGAGTTTAGAAAAGATGGCGGACCTGAAGAAGTGATTCATATAATATCACTCCCAGGCAATATGGCTTTTCCTACCTTAGCTTCTAGATTGCGTAAATATAAAACAATTTTGGCATCTGATCTAAGAAATAATTATAGATTCTCCTATATGGCTCTTCAAAACTTTTTGGATAAAAATAACGATGCTGCAAAACTTGAGAGAGTTGCGTCAAAAAATGATGATAAGTCTGCTGGTTATTGGCAAATTAAGTCTTTAGAATCTTTAGACAAATTATCTAGCCTTGTAGATAATATTGAAAGAATTACTATAGCAAATCTTAGATCTAATATTCTTTCAGGTGACAGAAAAGAGCTTTTATACGCTAAAGATTATGTAAAAGCATGCTATGAAGCCCTTACCCCTAAAGAAACTAGAAGGCTTGCTTATACCTCATTATCAACACAAGATAATGAACCTTACCTCATGTGTCCTAAAGGTAAATATGTATTTGGAAAGCCAGTTGCTATGGAAGTTTCTAAATGTAGATTTAACTGCATTGATTCAAGAGTAGCTGAAGATGGTTCAGTCACTTGCGCTTATCAAGATTGGCTTAAAGTGGCATTCATTTCTCATGATGAAACATTTGCTAGACTTGATGTTCATAGAAGTTCAGACAATGACACGAACATCAACTTGAGCGAAGGACAAAGATCCAAAGATGTTACAGATGCAGATAACACATACGAGATGATGTTTGATAAAAGCACTCAAGGCGCAAATTCCATGAGAGATAAATCAAACTATGACGATAGTATTCAATCACAACTTTCTTCAATGAAACCTTCTCAATACGGGCATACTGAAGAAAAGAAATCTAAGAATACAAAAACTTCTCAAACAGATCACAATAAAGTAATTGATCAGCAATTACCAAGAACAAACAGTACTTCAGTTCTTACATTAGAAGAATTGTTGAGAAATATTAACAATACTGAATCTGACACTGATACCGTAACAGAAGAATTATTACAAAACGCTGACATGATGGGGCACAGAGGAGAAATGGAAGTTTCTTACGCACATCAATTAGCAGATAATGATTCAGATTATAAGCATATTAGCAGCGAAATAAATGATAAAGCTGAAGATGGTGATGATATGACTGTATCCCAACATCTTAATAAAACTGCTAAAAAAGTAGAAAAAGACTTATCATTCGATTCACATCTTGAAGATAGCAGAACTAATTCTGAGTCTGATCTTGATAAAACTATCGAGCAATTACTTTCAGACACAGATGAAGATTCTTGGGGACATCAATTCTCAGAAGAAGATTTAAAACATTTTGCATCTGAATTAGGATTAGATAGTTTATTAGAAGAATCTAGAGAATAACATGTGGTACAGAGTCGTAAAGGCTTCATTTGGTGTCGCTGATAAGAATGAAGAATCTAGCAGCGATACCACTGTAGCCGTTTTGTCCCCAGAAAATATAAATATTCTAAACCCTGGAAGAATTTCAATAGTCAACACAAACATTGATGATGAAGTAATTGAAACTGCAAAGCCTATTGAATTATCTCCAGAAAATCTTACTACTGAACAGCAACTCAGAATGAACTTTCCAGATAATGAAAGCTCATTAAAAAATACTTTAAATCCCAAAGATGCTGATATAAGCATGTTTAATGGCGAAGGATATTATTTAGCTCTCAGGAACAAGGGAATATTCACGGACAAAAGTGCTCCATCATCACAAAGTTGGGTATAATTTAAGTTATGGCAAATAGAACATCTTTGGCAGCTGCTATAAGATCCTCAGCAACACAAGTTGCTAGCGATACATCATCTGCAGGTACAAAATCTGAACAAAGATACGCTAGTAGTAGAATTGGATTAGGCTTGGGACCTTCTGTATCAAGAACTTCAAGCATGAACACAATTACCACTGCGCCGAACTTCTATTCACCGTTTCTTACTCCATCTTCATTTCAGATTCCAAACGCAAGAAGAGAAGTTTATCTTTGGGCTTCTTGGTGGAAAAATAATGAACCTAAAGTAGCAGCTGCAATCAATTTTTATAAAAATTATCCTTTTTCTGGATGGAAGCTCGAATGCTCATCTACATATGTTAAGGATTATTTTGAAAAATTAGTAGAGAAGCTAAACTTTCAAAAATGGCTACCTGAAATCTCTCAAGCCTATCATTTATTAGGAGATTCATTTGTCCTTTTATCTCTTGAATGTGAACACTGTAGTGGCTCAAACTGGGACGATGACAAGCAAGAGCCATGCAAGCATGACGGAGCAACTTGGAAATCAATTTCCATACTAAATCCTGATAGCGTAATCAAAACACCAGGAATGATTGATCAACCTGGTTCTTATGCATACAAGCCATCAAATGAAGAAATTAGAATTGTCAATGAAAGACATCCTAAAGAAATTTTTGATTCTATTCCAGATGGTGTAAGAAAAATGATTATGAAAGGCGACCCAATTAAGTTGAGTCCGATTTCAATACATCATTTCAAACATGGTTCAAATCCTTGGGAAGATTATGGCGTTTCTATGATTAGGCCATTATTTCCAATTCTTACATACAAAGACAAACTGCGTCAAGCTCAGTACATGATTGCTGAGAGATTAATTATTCCAATTAAAGTAGTTAAAATAGGAAGTGATACCAGGCCAGCATCACAAGAAGACATTGACAACGTACAAGATGAACTTGCATCCATTGCAAATGATCCAAACTTGACACTTGTTACTCACCATAATTTCGATATGGAATGGTATGGAGCAACTGGTAAAATTCATCCACTAACAGGTGAATTTGAACTTATCGAGCAAGAAATTCTAGATGGTGTTATGCTAAATAAAGCTTTACTTAATGGAGAAGGTCCAACATACGGCAACGCCCAGGTTGGTCTTTTAGCAATGGCACAAAGACTAGAAACTTTCAGAAGAGAAGTGGCACATTGGGTTGAACAATGTGTATTTAAGCCTGTTGCTGAATGGAATGGGTTTGTAATTGAGGGCGAAAGAGGTCAGGATGAAATTGTTTATCCAAAAATTAAGTTTGACGACCTTCAATTAAGAGATGACACTGGCAAATTGCAAATGCTTGTAACCGCTAATCAAAATGGTGTTATCTCAAATGTTTCACTTATAGAGGCATTTGGATTAGATTCAGATCAAGAAATTGAAAGACTAAGGTTTGAACAAGGTGCCAATTTTATTAACGATCAAAGTTTTGGCACTCCTAATTTTTCACTAAATATTCAAAGCGGTGGAGTTACTGGTCAAGGGTTTGCTGCAGGTAGTGGTGAAGGACAAATGCCTCCTATGCCACCAGTTGGGGGTGCACCTGTTGGAGCGCCAGTTCCTGGGGCTATACCAGCTCCAGCTCCAGCTCCAATGCCTACTGCAGCTGAGAAAGACAAATTTTACAAAATTGCATCAAGCATTATTAATGAAGTTTACAATGAGCGAGTTTCTTCTAAACTTTCAAAAAATAATAGATACGCTAGCTCTAAAATTAAATCAGCAGCTCATGAGGGCTTCCTGATGTCTGTGTCATTAGTAACAGGAAGAGGAACATTAGGACCATTACCCGATACTTATGATGGCTTATATGGAAATATCATTCAGCCAATTGCTGGGGGTATGAATTCAGTTGCACTAAATTATGAAGCTAATTATGAATTAGCCGTTCTAGCTCAATCTGATGACAATCAAACTAGACAAGTTTTAGCGAAAAAAACTGATAAACCACAGCCACAAATGTTCACCTCTCTTGAAAAGAAACTATATGGAATGTTGATGAGCTTAAATATGCCATACTCATTATATGCTCAATATTCAGCTGGTCCTACTTTTGATTATCAATTAGATGCTGCGATACCAAATCTTAAAATTGGCGTTGAGGCTGATGGTGAAATTTGGCATAATAATCCAGATAAAATTGCAAAAGACAAAAGAAGAGATTCTGAATTAGCAAGTAAGGGATGGATTATCGTAAGGTTTACAGATAAAGAATTAAACGACCATCCTCAAGACTGTATAAATGTATTATTACAAGTAATTAAGAGAAGAACAGGAATGCAAAATTCTGAAGAAGAATATTTGTAGTATATATTGTAGAAAATATGTGATTGTACAATAAACCCGTCGAAATCGACGGGTTTAAATTTTACAGGTTTTTGTATGTTTAAAATAGAACAAATCCTATTGATAACTTTATTTTTTAAGGATTGAATACATGTACAAGGTTGCAAAAGGAGGAGCTATTACAATAAATAGTTTCCTTAATGAAAATGACCGAAATATAGCTAGAGATTATATCATTAAGACTGCTTCTGTTAATATGAGAGAAGCAGCAAAAATTGGTTTGCAATCTCTTTATGCTGATCCAAAAGAAGTTCTTGAAAAATATAAAGATTTTGATATTGTCAAGGAAATGCAAGCACGTAAGGGTGCTAAACTTTTATGGGTTAGAGCAAGAGCAATTGACGCTGATGTCGTGAATGCTAATGGTGACCTATTTTCAAAAGAAGAATTGCTTAAAGAAATAGATATTAAGGGTGAAAAAATCCCTGTCTATAAATCTTTTGAAGGCGTTCCAATCTACACAAATCACAAAAATGATGACATTGAGCAAGCCAAAGGTATGGTTGTATATGCTGAATGGAATGAAGAAGAAAATTGTGTTTACTGTACATTTTTTGTAGATGAAGAAGCTTATCCAGATATTGCTAGAAATATTAGAACAGGTGTAATTCACGATGTATCTATGGGTGCAAGCGTTGAATGGGGTGTCTGTTCAATTTGTAGTAATAAAGCATACACTGAAAAAGATTATTGTGAGCATCTTAAAAAATACAAAGGCAAGCTTTATCCTGAAAGCGGCAAAAGAGTATATGAAAAGAACTATGGTGTTAAGTTTATAGAACTTAGCTGTGTTGGTGATGGTGCATTTGAATCTTGTGAAATTCAAGAAATTTATGATGTTGATGATGTTTTGAGTCATGCAACCGATATAGAGAAAAAAGCATCAGAAATAGTCTCTTCGATAGTATTAGCGCATCAAGGCTGCCCTTCAGAGCCAAATCAAAGAAAACAATACGAAGAGTGCCTAAGAGTGGCACAATCTACAGCATCCACAGCTACTAGACTAGCACAAGTTGCAGGAACATTAGTAGGTGGGCCTCTTCTTGCGGGACAGGGTGCAAATCAAAACTCTACCGTTGCTGCAGTTCTTCAGGCTTTAGGGATTGATCCAAGATCTGGCCTGAACGTTTTAGACTTAATCAATCTATCATTAAATTTCTTAGAAGTCGCAGTGATGAACATGTTTGCTCGTAAAGATAATGTAGATTTGGGGCACGTTGGAAAAATCACAAAATGTATGGCTGATCTTCAAGGCACTATGCAAGACATGATTGATGATGGAGTTGATGTTGGGAGTGGGCAAGCGCCTCAACAAATTAACCAACAACAACAACAACAACAACAACAGCCTCAAGCTCTTCAACCACAGCAAGCACAAGTTGGATTAGCAGACTATAGCCCTTCAAATAACAATATTGGAAAAATTATGGATCTTTCTAATTTTGCTGAATCTGCAAATCCAGTTGGCGGAGGGGTAGCACTTGCCTCTTCAAATATAAACTTAGTTTGGGCATCTAAAGATGGAAAGAGAGAAGTTTTTGCAAGCACAAGCAAAAGTAAAAATCATTTTCTAGATTTAGCGCAAAATTTATTGTCATTCAAGGAAAACTTGAATGGTACTGCAGATATAAATAATTCAATTCAAAATGTCATGAGAGTGGCTAATGAAAGAAATAAAAATATAAAAACCAACAAGCCTTTAGAGGCGAGGAGCACAAATCAAATGGATCATTTTGCTAAAATTGCATCAGAGCAAAGAAAAAAACTTGCTGCTGCAGTAACTATCGACTTCAAAGTCGAAGATAACGCAGGAAATAGAGTTGTTCTTTCAACTGATGGAACTATTACTGGATACACAAACGGTAAAAAAACCTCTTGGGAGCCAATTCTTAATGAGAGTCAATTATCATCATTAGAGAATGGCCATGGAACTAGAGTTGCTGCAGATCTTCTCAAAGATTATGGCACTTTTGTCAAAACAGCTCTTCTTGATGTCAAACATAGAGATGGTTCAAGACAAGAGCAACTTGATGAAGTAAGAACTGGCGAAGGCTACGGTGAAAAGTCTTTATATGATGAATTAAAAGCTCAACACAAGGGCATTTCAAATATGACTAGAGGCGAAGAAGTTGCTACAAAGCATTTGGGCACTGATGAGAAGGTTAGAGAAGAGCTTTTGGCTAATGCAGGATTATATGGTCACAAAGCAAAGCATGATGAAGTTACAAAATCTTTAGCTCAACTTGTTGATGAAGTATGCATGGGTGTTCCAACAGAAATTTTAGAGATTCAACTTGAAGAATGTAGAGTAAATGGAAAAGCAAGTGCTCATGAAGTTATGTCAAGCACAATTAAAGCTTTAGCTAAGTCTGTAGTTACAGCAAAAGAAACTCCATCATATATCATGAGAGTTGCTCAAATGCTGTCAGAAGAAGCAAATTTGCCTGAGATGATTGGTGCCGCTTCTTCTACTGTAGACATGGATGCACAAAATGCAGACAAGGCTAGTTTCTTCAATGACATGAAAGAGTCTCCTGATGCAGTAATTTCAGTTCTTAAGGAACTTGGTGCAGCTGTAACATCAGATATCAAAGCTATGGATTTAGCAGAAGCCCTTTCAATTGCTGTTGAAGAAGGCATGACTAAAGAAGCAGTCATGGCTTTAGCTGAGGTAATGCTTAAGGGTCAATCAACTCCAGAGGGCGGTTTAGATGTTTCTGCAACTCCGTCAAGAGCTGAAGAACTAAAGGCTGCATTGGCTGATGCTGTTGAAGAAAATCCAAATATTGTTGATAAGTTAACATTACAAGCTACTATTTCTGCAATGGGTCAATCCGCAGATGAAATGAAAGTAACTCCTGATGAAATTGCTGGCAGCATTGATGATGTTCCGCAAAAGCAACTTGTTGCAGCTATCAACAGAGCTAAAACAGTCACATCAACTGAAGCTAGATTGAGAACAAGAGCTAGAAGAGAATTTTGGGGTATAAAAACTGCATCTTCAAAAGACGTTACATCTAATGTAATTGGCTGGCTTGCAGATTATTCTTTACATTTCAATATTAGTTCAACAAGAATTGCTACTGCAGCAAAAAGACTTTGTGAGCAAGGTGAAGTTGCAGAAAGACTTATTGAAAAAGCAATTGCAGTAAAGATCAAGAATGAAAAAACTGCAGCAATGAATGTTACTCAAAGCAAGATGGAGTGTTTGAGATTTGTTTGCACAAAAGAAGACTTAGGTGGGATGAATCCTAGCGATGATTCTTTTGAAGAAACTTTCAAGCAAAAGGCAATTGAAGTTTTACAACAGCATGACTTTACTGTTGATCCTGCTACTTTTAGATTCACTGATCTTAATGTAGATGCAGACGGTAACATCTCAGCTTCTGTTTCTACAAATGTAACAAAAGCTTTCAACGTTGAGTCTCCATCTGAGCCAGTAGATATGCAGCCAGAAAATGAAGAAATTCCAGTTATTATGAGTGATTCAGCTAAGTTTGCAAGAACGAACAGAAGAAACCAAGTTCTTTCAAAATATGCTATGGCACCTGGTATGGGTGGAGCCGCTATGGGAACTCCTGGAACAGCTCCTGCATCACCTCCGGCTGGACCAGTTGGAGATCTTTCAGCTAGTCCTGGTATGGCCGCTGGAGACTTAGGTGTTTCTGGTTTTACTGGAAATGAAATGGGACAATCTCCAGATATGGATGCTATTTCAGAGCCTGGTGAAAAGGCTCCTTGGGGAAGCATCTGTCCAGTTTGTGGAAGTAAAGATGTAGATGTTGCTGAATCAAAGGCATCCTGTAACAGCTGTAGTTCAGTGTTTGAAATTGAAATGATGCTCAAACTTGTTTCTGATGGAACAGGCGGTATGGGCAAGAAGAAAGATGAACTTGTAGAAGAAGAAGCACCACTCGGTGGTGATACTGGTTTAGGAGCAGCGACAGCACCTCCAGCTCCTGCTATGGCAAGCTCACTCAAAAGCATGATTAGACTTTCTGGTACTATTGATGCAGATGTGTATCTAAAGACAGCATCTCCATCATTTGACAAGACAGCAGAAAAGATGCTCCCAATTGGTATGGTTTGCCCATCATGCGGAAACAGAAAAGCACATAAGGTCAAGGATAATACATTCTGCTACAATTGCGGGAATTATTCAAAAACTAAAGTTGCTGCATGTAAGAATGATCCAACAAAATTAGAAGTTTCTATTACTTGGATTGATTAATAACCTATAAAAATAGGAGAGAATAACATCTCTCCTATTTTTATTAAAAAGGTGTAAAACACAATAACATAGAATGTATAAAACAGTTTATAACTATGTTTTAAAACTAAGCTTTGATAAAAGAAAAAAGTTTTATTAAGGGAAGCAGCAAGAAATGAATAAAAACTCAAAGAATGCCAATATTCAAAGCAAATTAGCAGCAATGAGATTAGCTGAAATTAAAGCAACTGACAAGGAGGATTTAATTGCATGTGCTACCGATATGCAAAAAACTGCATCTTTAAATAAAGATGAAGCAATTATCGTAGCTTCTGCTATTAGATCTAAATATCTCCCTAATGTTGCTAGACAAGCTGGTTTAGATGTATCTAATTTAGACCTTGAAGATGGTAAAGAGACTGTTGACTTCACAAAAGATTTATCAGATGATGACAACGACGATAAGGTTCTCGATATGGGAACAGATGATGACACTGAAGACATGGATGATACTGACGATAATGATGAAGAAGAAGAATTTGATGATGTCGCCACGATTGAAATAGAAGTTCCCGCTGATATGGTTGACGCTGCACAAAAAGCTGTGCAAGAAGCGCTCGATAATCTTCTAAGCGGAAAAGATGATTCTGATGAAGAAGACGATGAAGATGTCACATATTTTGATGATGATATGGATTCGGATGATGATTCAGATGATGATGAAAATTTAGAAAATATAAAAACAAGCAATAAGGTTAATGAAATGAATAGAACTACATTAGCTGAGCGCAAAGCACTTAGAGAAGCACTTATCAGAAAAGCAGAAAGAGAAGAAATGCTCATGAAGCTTGCATCTGAAGAAGAGACTGTGCAAACGTCAGCAGGGTTTAAATATAACGAGAGCATGACAAGTATGTCGGGAAATGTTGACTATCCAACAATGTCATTAGAAAATGACGGTGGAAACTCATTAAAGAAAGATAATGATTCTTTATATGCAAGTCAATCAGTTCCAACGAACATGAAAGATAGCCTTCAATTCCCAGAGCAAACCAAGCCTATGAAGCTTGATGGTACACCTACCTTAGAAGTGATGGTTGAATGGGATGCAATGAATCTTCCTTCAGCAGACTTTGATAAGAAATTATTTCAAGTCCCAACACAAATTCCAGGAACACCTCATAAAACAACTGTTGCTGCAAAGTCAGAGGTTGAGTGTACTTCATGTGGTACAAGAATGTCAATGACTGATGATGAAATGCATAATGAGGCAACTCGCTGTGCAAACAAAGATTGCCCAACAAATGCATCTGACAAAGGTCACGCTGATGATGGTGAAAGAAGTGCAGAGAGCACAACTGAATTATTAAATGATGCTACAGGTTTAAGCTCAGGCATCAATTCTGCTTTCAGAGACTTAGGTAATGCTAAAGGCAAGGCCAATGATGTTGCGCAAACATTCAATAGTAGTTTAGCTTCTCTTGAAACAGCTAGACTTAAGACTGCTTACAGCTGTTCAACAAAGTTAGCTTTAGCTGGCATCATTACAACTGAAGAAGTTGATTCTTATGCAGACCAAATGCTCAATGATGGACTTAAGGCTGATTCTATGATCAGACAAACAAAGTTGTTGCTCAAGTCAGCACAAACATCTAGTGAAAGAATTGCTGCAGCTTCTGCAGAAAGAACTACTAGAACGGCTTCCAATATTGGAATCTCGACAACTCCTGCATTTGGTGGTGGACACACTTCAAATAGTGCAGCTCTTGACATCCAAGGTGCCCTTAAGGGTCTTTGGACAATGCCAACAACCGAGGATTAATTTCCTCACAACAATAAATTAGGAGAATAATAAAAAATGGCTATTAAAGCATTAAATTCAGCTATAGTTGCTAATTATCCGACAGCTTCCTCAGCATCTTTCCTTTCTGGTGACGCTCTTATGATCGTACCTAGCACAGGTTTTGTTGCCGCTGCTTACAGATCTGCAATCGGTTTTAGCACCCTTGTTCAACAAATGGGTAGATTTGTAGGTTTCTCAGCAGACGACACAGCTAGAACTGGAAACACTATGATTCTTGCAGATCCAGTTGGTTCTTCATACACCGATTCATCAGGTGTTCTTCAAGCTAACAACAACGGCTTCTACGTTGTTTCAAAGAGAGCTATTGGCGACTTCTTAGCTGAAAACGTCAATGGTGTTACAAACCCAACTGCTGGTTCTTCAGGATACGAAGGTCCAAGAAGAGGCGTTGGCGTTTTCAATACCCCAGGTGGACAATTTGTAACTGATAGATTTGCATCACTTGCATCTACTACTGTTATTTTAGATGACTCACTTGCATACACCCTTATCCCAGGCGACCTCCTTACCATTGCAGCATCTTCTGCAAACGCTGGCAAGTTAGTTAAGCTTGATGACAGAGGAACTGATGGTCCTATTGTTGGAAGAGTTGATTCCTTCGATAGCGCTTCTGGTCTTCTCTACTTCACCCAACTTACTGGTGCTTAATCTGTAAGGTAATTTTTTAAAGGAGAAAATATCTAATGTCAATGATCAAAAGAAACACAAATGAGCAAAGAGAGTCCATTATCGCAATGGCTCTTGAGACTCCAGAGGGCAGAACTGCTCTCGCACAAGCTATGGTCGAGCCAATTAAGACCAGCTTAATGTACCAAGCTATTGGTAGAAAACTTCTCATGGTTGATGAGCTCCCACAAGGCGCTCTTGCAAGATATGAGAGAGACGTTGCTGTAAAGTCTTACGTCATTCCTAAGAGAGGCTCTGTCCCTGCTGCTGAAGTTGAAGCAGAAGAGCTTCTTGTTCCAACCATCGAGTTGGCTGCTCATCCTCAAATCAGACTTAACGAAATCAGACAAAGAAGATTCTACATTGTCGATAGAGCACAAGTCAGAGCGAAGGACTCCCTCCAAAGACAAGAAGATACAGAAGTTTTCAAGGTCATCAATGCTGGTGTTCCAACTGACCAATCAATCTCTGTATCCGGTACTCTTCAACCTGAGAATATCAACCTTGCGTTGACCCTCATTGAAGAGCACGAGTTAATCGGTGCTAAGGTTGTTCTTCACCCACAAAGATATAAGGATATCAGAAACTGGGGCAAGGAATTCTTCGATGAGGCAACTCAAAGAGATATCCTTATGACTGGTCTTTATGGCCACATCTATTCTGCAGACATCCACGTTTCCACAATGGTTCCTAAGAACTCTGTGTACGTTCTTGCTCCTGCACAATTCTGTGGTGCAATGCCAATCAGACAAGACATCACCGTTCTTCCTGCAGACGATCCAAAGAGACTTAGACTCGGATGGGTTGTTTACGAAGAGCTCGGTTTTGCTCTTATCAACGACTATGCAGTTTCCAGAATTACCGTTGCGTAATTTTTAGCAAGTCAAATAGAAAGAGGAGTAGAAATACTCCTCTTTTTTTTATTTAACCATGAATGTATAATTTATTCATGATTACAAGTAAAGTTATAAGAAAATTTACAGAACCTAGAGATTTTGTTAATGAAGAAATTGAAAAGCTTAAAGCTAACAATGATTCTTTCAAAGTGATTGATGTTGGTGGTGGTATTAACTCTTGGTGTAAACATACGACTCATGTTATAGATATTTTTGTTAATGAAGGATCTAAAGAAGATTTTTTATCTTCTCATCCCGATAGACATTTTTTTGATTTCGATATTACTCAAGAACATAATTGGAATCAAGTATTAGATTATGTTAAAGAGCATGATAAGTTTGATTATTCGATTTGCACACATACTTTAGAAGATATCACTAATCCAAAATTAGTTTGTGATATGTTAATGAAAATTTCTAAGAAAGGGTTTATTTCTGTACCTTCTAAATATGCTGAGTATCTTAGATTTGAAAGTTGGTATGGAGTTCAAGGTTATAGGGGGTATTTTCATCACAAGTGGATTTATTCTATTAAAAATGACGTGTTCAGAGGATTTGAAAAAGCCAACTACTGGGAATATGTTAAAAGCTGGAAAATAAACAAGAAGGATGGACATTTTACTGAAATTGGTTTTATGTGGGAAGATGATTTTCAGTATAGATTTTATGATTTAGGGGAAGTAGTAGGCTGCAATCAAGAAGCCCAATATCCGCTTATTTTTGAATTTGATGATCTTAGACTGACATAACAAGAGAAATAGTATTAGGAAGTTAATAAAATAATTCAAGGCTTTTTTTGTGCTTAACAATTTAACTAAGACTAATTGATTTTAAGGGAGAAATAATATGGACTTTCAAGTTGTAGTATGTAGATATATGGAAGATGTATCGTGGGTTGAAAATCTTGATAATGCTATAATTTACAATAAAGGAGACCGAATTAAGTCAAAGCATCCAGTAATTAATTTACCAAACATAGGCATGGGTGGTGGGTCTATGTTTTATCATTGTGTAAAAAATTATGAGAATATTGCAGATGTAACTTTTTTTATAGAAGGAAACCCATGGGATGGTGAATTAGAAATTAGCAAAGGATTTGATAACACTCCAGAGGGTTTGAAAAATATGATTGATCATTTCAAATACATACCTGAAGGAGAATTTACATCTGTTCCGACTAGATATCAAATTTTAGACAATTGTTATGAACAGCCTGTTAATTGGAATCAAAGACATCATGATTATTTTATAAAATTCACACACACTTGGCAAGAATTTTTAGATGATTTTATAGACCCAGAAAGATTAATTAACTGGAAGCTACCAACTAGATTTTATAGAAATGGGCGTATTGCTGTTACAAAAGAAGCCTTATTGTCAAATCCTAAAAATTATTATATTAAACTTTTACAATACTGGAAATACGATGTCCCTTGTTTTGAATGGTATGTTGAAAGTGTATTTGGACTTTTGTTCAATGTTGGCAATGACGGTAAATTAGTCAATCTATATCATGATTCCATAGATTATTCCCATTTAGATGATTACACTAAATGGATTTATGAGATTGAATAGAAGCAAAGGTATAATATATTTATGACTAAAGAAGAACTTTTGCAACTAGTTGAAAACTTTGTTATTAATGAACCAAAAAAAGAATGGCGAGCCGGTCAAGACCATGTTCATTACGCTGGTCCATACTTTAATCAGAATGAAATAACAAAAGCTGTATCTACTTTGCTTGACGGTTGGCTTGTATTAGGAGCTGATGCATATAAAGCTGAGAAAAAACTAGCCAAAATGTTTAACAAAAAGTTTGCTCTTCTAACAAATTCAGGAAGTAGCAGTAATTTATTAATGATGTCTGCTCTTAAATCAAAAAGATTAACAAACTTTCCCGAAGGAACAAAAGTACTTACGCCTATTGCAGGATTTCCCACAACTGTCAACCCCATATTTCAATGTGGATTTAAGCCTATATTTGTTGACATTAGCTTAGATGGATTGAACCTTGATATTGAATGTGTGAAAAAGGCTTTAAATGAAAACCCAGACGTTCAAATTATAACGTTTGCTCATGTTTTAGGCAATCCACCTAATATGGATGAGCTTATGAGTTTAATACGTGAAAATGATCTAATTTTATTGGAAGATTGCTGTGATGCTTTAGGTTCTACTTATGATGGTAATCCTTTAGGTAGCTTTGGTTTGATGTCTTCTTGTTCTTTTTACCCTGCTCACCATATTACTTGCGGAGAGGGAGGATTAGTAACTTGTAATAGTGATCAAGTTGAAAAAATTATTAGATCAATTAGAGACTGGGGCAGAGGATGTTTTTGCATTGGGAAGCAAAATATTACAGAATGTGGAGCTTGTAATACTAGATTTTCAGAATGGCTTCCGAGTATGCCAGGTGAAGTATTTGATCATAAATATGTATATGAAGAAGTTGGATATAATCTTAAACCAATTGAAGTGCAAGCTTCTATGCTTTTGGCTCAAATTGATAAGTTTGATGAAATATCAAGTTTACGAAAAAGAAACTACCAGCTTTTATTTAATGTCTTTGGAGAATATGAAGAATATTTCCATTTACCTAGACCACAAGCCAAAGCGGATGTAAATTGGTTTGCATTTCCTATAACTGTAAAAAAAGATGCTCCTTTTAAGAGAAGTGACTTATGTCAGTTTTTAGAATCAAAAAAAATTCAGACTAGACCATATTTTGCTGGAAATATTTTGATGCAACCAGCTTACACTCATTTAGTTGGGAATTTAAAGCTATCTGATTTCCCTGTAGCAAATTATATTACAACAAGCACTTTCTTTTTGGGAACCTCACCCGTTATTACAGAAGAGCAAATTTCTTACATAGGAGATATTGTTAAACTATTTTTTAAGGAAAAATTATCGTGAAAACATCTTATATTTGCAATTGTTGTAATAGCTTAAATATTTTAAAAAGTCCTGGAATCTTGATGCCTTTTATGGCAAAAATGATTTTTGATTACGATGTTTATAATCTAAATGATGATTGGAAACTATATGGTTTTGAAGATTCAAAAATTTATTTTCCATGTAAATCTGTTCAGTGTCAAGAATGTGGTTTTTTATTTAGTGATATTAGATTTGATGATGAAGAATTAGAAAATTTGTATTGTTTTTATAGAGAGAAGAAATATTTGGAAATTAGAGAATCTTTTGAGCCTGAATATTTATTGAAGAATGATTACATTGAAAAAAATATGAACTTCGTTGATAAAGTTGAATTATTTTTAGATTTTGTAGAAAACAAATCAAATATTTTAGACTGGGGTGGAGATCAAGGAAAAAATACACCTTTCCGTGATTTATCTAAAAATATTTTTATATATGACCTTTCAGATAAAGAATTGTCAGATAAATGTAAAAAAATAAATTACAGTGAGCTTAAAGACAATGATTACAACATAATAGTTTGTAGTCATGTTTTAGAGCATGTCTCTTATCCTAAAAATTTACTAAATGATATTAAAAATTTTATGAATGAAGACACAATTTTATATATTGAAGTTCCGTGTGAAAAGCTGGTTCATGATAATCCTGACTCTTTGCAATTACATGAAAACAAAAAACATTGGCACGAACACATTAACTTTTTTACATATTTATCTTTGCACAAATTATTTGAGTCTTGCGGTCTTTCAATTGTAAAAGAAGAAATTTTTAATTATGAAGAATCACTAAACTGCATTAATTTTTCTAATTTTTTTATGTTTGCATGTAAAAAAAATAAGGATATTATATGAAAATAGTTTATGTGACAGGCTGTTTAGGTTTTATTGGTGCTTATGTAACTCAACTTTTTTTAGATAAAGGTTGGTATGTTTATGGGATTGACAGCTGTACTTATGCTTCTGATATAAATAAATTAACAGAATTCAAGAAATATAAAAATTTCACTTTTGAGCAAAAAAATATTTGCAACATTGAAAGATTAGTTGATTGTGATTTCTTTGTTAATATTGCAGCTGAAACACATGTTGATAACTCTATTAGAAACAGCAAAGTTTTTCTTGATTCAAACATAAATGGTGTTTACAATATTTTAGAATTACTTAAAGTTTATAAAAAAGAAGGTTATGTTCTTCCCACTTTTATTCATTTTAGCACTGATGAAGTATATGGAGATATTTCAGACGGAGAGCATTTAGAGTCTGATATTTTAAGACCAAGTAATCCATATTCAGCTACTAAGGCTGCTGCGGATCAACTTATAATTGCATGGTCTAGAACTTATGGTATTCCTTATAATATTATTAGACCTACAAATAATTATGGAATTGGCCAATATGTTGAGAAGCTCATTCCAAAAGCTTGTAAATTTATAGGATTGGGAAGAAAAATCCCTCTGCACAATCAAGGTACTCCAATTAGAAACTGGCTTCATGCTAAAGACACTGCAAATGCAGTATTGGCAATTATTGAGTCTGGTAAAACTAATCAAATTTACAATGTAGCTGGTGGATTTGAGCAATCTAACTTTGAAACAGTTAAGAAAATTGTAGATGTTTATTTTGACAATAAAGTATCTGATTACGACAATTTTATAAATTTTTCTATAGAAAGACCTGGTCAAGATGTGCGGTATGCTTTAAATGATAACAAAATTCGCTCTATAGGGTGGAAACCTCAGTGTTTATTTGATCATGAAATTATAAGTATAGTTGAATATTACAAAAATAACTTTATTTGGTAAAATATTATTATGAATAACAGAGAATTTGAATGTGTAAGAATACTTACAGACTTGGTTGAAAATCATGGTCTTGTTGGAGTAAAAACAAGCTTTGAGGATGAAGGTGCTAGCTTTAATGAAGTTCTTAGACTTAAAGAAATCTGCAATCAGGCTAAAACAAAAGTTACATTAAAAATTGGTGGCCCAGAAGCTATAAGAGACATCAAAGATTCAATGATTATAGGTGTTAAGGGTTTAGTTGCACCTATGGTTGAATCTGTATTTGGTCTTCAGAAATTTATTGGAGCTGTAAATAGTAATTTGCCAAGCGAAGTAGTCAATTCTTTGCAGCTAAATGTCAATATAGAAACAATAACAGCAGTATCAAATATAGATAAAATACTTACATCTAAACAAGCTGAAGAATTATATGGTGTCACAATCGGAAGAGTTGATTTGGTTTCATCTATGAATAAAGATAGACAATTTGTTAATTCTGAAGAAGTATATCAGATCGCTCACAATGTATTTGAAAAGACAAAAAAGTTAGGTGCAAAAGCTTGTATCGGTGGTGCTGTATCTATTGATTCTCTAGATTTCCTTAAGAGATTACATTATGATAAGCTTTTAGACAAATTTGAAACCAGATATGCTATTTTTGATCCATCTATTACATTGAAAAACTTATCGAGAGCATTGTTCAAAGCTCAAATGTTTGAGTATGAGTGGCTCACCAACAAGATGGAATATTATCAAAATCAAGCAAATCAAGATAAAAATAGATTAAGCATGATTCAAGCTCGTATTAATAAGTCAGCATCTGAACTTTGAGAATTTTAGTTACTGGTGGATCTAGAGGAATTGGTAAGGACATTTGTGATGTTTTTACTAAACGTGGACATGAAGTAATTTCACCAAGTCGTGAGCAACTTGATTTATCTGAGTCTTTTTCTTATATTCCAGAAAAAATTGATATCTTAATAAACAATGCTGGCATAAATAAAATAGATTCTATTTATGATGGGGAAGATTATGAAGAAATAATGACTGTAAATTATTTCTCTCCATTAAGATTATTTAAACAGTGTTTGCCTTACATGCAGAAGCAAAAATATGGAAGAATAATTAACATAGGCAGTGTATGGGTTGATTATGCAAAACCAGGCAGATCAGCTTATAGTGCAAGTAAAAATGCTTTGCACTCATTGACAAAGGCTATAACTTCTGAATATTCTTCTTATAATATTTTAGCAAATACTGTCTCCCCAGGTTTTATTAGTACAGACATGACCTTTCAAAATAACTCAGAAGAATCTATTAAAGAATTAATTGGTCAAATTCCAGTGGGTAGGCTTGGACACACAAATGAAGTTGCTGATTTGGTCTATTTTTTATCCGTAAACAATTCTTACATATCTGGACAAAATATAGTAATTGATGGTGGATATTCATGTACAGCCAAATAAAAGTCAAATCAAATATAAAAGATTATTCAGTTTCTTTTGTTTCTTTAGAAGACATTGATAAGCTTACTAATGAGGATTATCATTTAGTCATTATAGATAAAAATGTTGCAAATCATTTTCCAAAGTTGTCATATGGAGGGGCCATAATAATTGACACAAGTGAAGAACTAAAAACTTGGGAAGGATTGCAAATAATTTTTGATAAATTCGTTGAGAAAAAAGTAAACACCCTTACAAAACTAGTAGTAATTGGCGGAGGTGTACTACAAGATGCTGCAGGTTTTTGTGCATCTGTTTTTTGTCGAGGAATTGAATATATTTTAATTCCAACTACTCTTCTTTCTCAAATTGATAGTTGTGTAGGTGGCAAAACTTCAATTAATTATAAATCTAGAAAAAACATAATTGGTACATTTTATCCACCTAATGAAATTCTTATTTGTAAAGATTTTCTATATACTTTGCCTCATGAAGATTTTTGTAGTGGGCTCGGTGAATTATTTAAGTTTGATTTACTAAGAAACAAAATTGTAGATTCTAACATAGATAATATATTAGATGATAAAGAATTAATTTTGACTGATATTTATGATAGCCTCAAGTACAAAATATCCATATTAGAAATAGATGAATTTGATAAAAGAGAAAGAAAATATCTGAACTTTGGTCATACTTTTGGACACGCATTAGAAATTTCTTCAAAATATAAACTATCTCATGGATATGCTGTAATTATTGGATGCTTGATTGGTTTATATATAAGTGATAAGATGTATGATAATTTAGATAAGAATAGTTATAAAGTTGCTTTTGAAACGGCTAAGAAAATCCTCAAAAATACAGTACAAGCTCAAGAAGATTGGTTTGATTATGATTCTTTGATGGAATGTGTAAAATCAGATAAAAAGAATACTGGCTGTTTGAATATGGTTCTAATCAAAGACAATAATCCAGTAATTCAAAAAATAGAAGATTATTCTATAATTAAAGAGGCACTGGAAAAGGTTTATGAAACTATCAGACTATGTAATTGAATTTCTTCACAATAATTATGATGTAGATATAATCTTCACTCTTTCGGGTGGTGGGTGTATTCATTTAATTGATTCACTTGGTAAATCTGAAAATGTTAACTATATAGCAACTCATCATGAGCAGTGTGCTGCAATTGCTGCTGAAGGTTATGCTAGAAAGAAAAACAAACTTGGTGCTTGTTTAGTAACATCAGGCCCTGGTGGAACAAATGCTCTCACAGGAACTCTTTGTAGCTTTTTAGATTCCATCCCCGTGATTGTAATTAGTGGTCAAGTAAACAAACCATTAACAACAAATTTTACCAATCTTAATTTAAGACAACTTGGTGATCAGGAATTTGACATTGTAAAGACTGCTAAAACAATGACAAAATATGCTGTTCAAGTTAATGATCCGGAAGAAATTCGTTATCATCTTGAAAAAGCTTGTTATTTAGCTACAACTAAAAGACCTGGTCCTGTATGGATTGATATTCCTTTAGATGTTCAGTCTGCTCAAGTGGATCCAACAACATTGAAACCATTTATACCTAATATAAACGATTTCAGAGTAAATGATTACGATTATGTATCTATCATAAATAAATGGAATAAATCTAAAAAACCATTGATGATAGTAGGGAATGGAGTAAGATTATCAGGAGCTATTGAGTCATTGTATGAGTTGTTAGAAAAAACTAACATCCCTGTAATTACGGCGGTAAATGGCAATGATTTAGTAAATGAGACATATCCATATTATTTTGGTAGATTTGGTACCCACGCCCAGATATGTGCAAACAAACTTATCAATGAATCAGATTTTATTATATCAATTGGTTCCCGACTTTATATAAGACAAATTGGATATAATTTTGATGATTTTGGTAAGAATGCATACAAGATTGCAGTTGATATTGATGAATACGAACTTAATAAACCCACATTAAGGCTTGACGAAAAAATTTGTGAGGATGCAAAAATATTCATTAATAATTTAAATAAATTTTTTATTAACAAGTGTTCAAAAACTTGGTTGCAGCACTGTGAAACCTTTAAGACACATAAGGTTTTAGAAAAACACAGAAATAAAACTGATTTTGTAAGTAATTATTATCTAATTGAAAGATTGTCAAAGCTTTTACCATCATCATATGATGTAGTTACGAGTGATGGTTCAGCCAATGTTGTAACAATGCAAGTTATTGAACTAAAAGACAACCAAAGATTGATTACAAATACTGGATGTGCTCCTATGGGTTATGGTCTTCCTTGCGCTATAGGGGTTGCTTCAACAGGTCAAAAAACCTTATGTATAGAGGGTGATGGAAGCTTGCATCTAAACATTCATGAGCTTCAAACTATGATGCATAATAATTTGCCTATCAAATTATTACTACTAAATAATGACGGATATTTATCAATAAAAGTCACTCAAAAATCTTTTTTCAATGGTCATTATGTCGCATCAGAAAAATCAAGCGGAGTGAGTTTTCCAGATTTTCAGAAAATAGCTGATGCATATAGTATTCCATATTTTGAGATTCGAAATAATAGACAAATAGATCAAATTTTAAACAACTTTTTAGAATTTGAAGGTCCTTGTATTTGCCAAGTTTTTACAAATCCCGATGAAATATTTGAACCAAAAGTAATTGCCAAAATGGATGAAAATGGTAAGTTTATACCTGGTCGATTATCAGAGGCTCAATGGAGCTAAAGTGAAAAAAATTCTAATAACAGGATCAGATGGATATATTGCCAGAAATATTGCAAAAAATTTTTCTGATTATGATTTGACGCTTATAAATCGTTCAAAATTGAATTTATTAGACTCAAAATCTGTCAAAAATTTTTTCAAGTATAGATATTTTGATGCTGTAATTCATACTGCAACATCTGGAGGAAGCAGATTAAAAACAGATGACGGTAATGTATTTTATGAAAATTGTTTAATGCATCAAAATATTTTAGATAATACAAGCTCTTATGCCAAACTAATTTCTTTTGGATCGGGTGCAGAATTAGACAGAAGATATGATGTTGATCCAACTGTTGATTATAAGAAAAGCTTTCCTGTAGATCCATATGGAATGAGTAAAAACTTCATAGTCAAGTCAGGATTGATGTATCCTAATTTTTACAACATTAGAATATTCAATGTTTTTAATGAAGATGAACTACCATCTAGAATGATTAAATCAAATATTGTAAATTATTTGAATAAACAGCCTATTATAATTCATCAAAATAAGTGGATGGATTTCTTCTACATGAATGATTTATGTGAAGTTGTAAGGCTTGTTATTGATGAATATGTTGATGAAAAAATTATAAATTGTTCATATAAAGAAAAATATAAGCTTTCTGATATAGCTAAAATTATAAATAGTTTGTCTGATTATAATGTAGAAGTTATTGTAGAAAAAGATAAATTTGGACTTAATTATATTGGAGATTATAACTTACATCAAGATAATTTAAGCTTATCTGGTATTCATTTAGGGATTGAAAATACTTATAAAGCGCTTAAGGATTTATAAAATTGAAAAATTTATTAGTGAACTATTCTGTTGGGGATAAATGCATCGACTCGCTTGAGGGTGATATTTTTCTTGATTCTCTTTCAAAATTCAAGTCGTTTGAAAAAGCTGTATTTGTAAGTGATGTTAGTCCAAGAAATATCAATAAGCTTAAAAAATACTTTGATATCATAATTCCAAATAATGAAAACTTATTTACAAGTTATTTAGTTTTATATAAATGGTTATCAGAACATGTAAATGAGTATAAATATGTAATGCATTCCGATTTACGAGATGTTATTATTCAAAAAGACCCATTTGAATTTTTTGAATCTAATCCTGATATTAATATGTTTTATTCTCTAGAAGGAATGAAAATTAAAGAGAATGAATGCAATTTATGGTGGGAACAATCTTTAAGAACACTTTTAAGATCACACAATGAATCTTATGTAGATGAATATGTGATAAATGGTGGAATATTTGGTGGAAAAATTGAACACATGATCAATCACTGCTTGATGATGTTTTCAAACACTAACAGAAAATCTCAATTTTTAGTTATGGATCAACAATTTTTAGGATATTTAAGTCAATTTTTAAAAAATAATGAAAAAAATATGCTGTGTCACCCATACAAGGATACTTTTGCGTGTACTGGTGAGGCTATAAAACGAGATAATGTTGAAGTTTTTTTTGATGGTCAATATGTAACCAATAAAGATGGTATTCCTTATTGTATTTTTCATCAATGGGATAGAACAGAGTTGGCAGATAAAATTAGAAACAAAGAAGAAAGTAAATTAAGATTTTCAATCTAAATTATCTGTAAGTTCAGACATTTGATTTCTGCCAACTTCATTTTTAGTAGCAATGATAATTTGAATAGTTTCAAACTCTTTCATTGATAAATTTGAAAATTCTTTAGTACTCATAGAAACAATTCCTCGTGTCATATAATCCACTTCTATAATAAGAGGATGTACGGGGAATGTTTCTGCATTATTAGGATCAAAATATTTTTTAGTAGAAGAATAAAAAAAGTTTGCTTCATCCGCTGACAAGTATAAATAATTTTGATATTCTACCCAAAGCTTTTCAACTGAAACGTGATCAAGAAATTCCAACACATTAGATTCAATCTTTCTTGTAAGGGTTATGTCAGCTTCTTTATCATAAGCTTTGACAATTGCTATTTTTAAGATTTCTCTCTTTTCAAATTCAGTATTTTGATAGACTACATCTTCTTTTTTTCTGAAAGATCTTGCATCAATTTCAAGACCTTCTTTCCATGATATTTCTTTGACTAAAAACACAATATTATCAATTTCTATAATATGAAATTTTTTATCAGGATATTGATTGATATAGTCGTATATTTCTTGCATAAATATAATATACTGATTAAAATAGAAATTCAGAGTTTCTTGTGGAACTTAGGTGTGGCCAATAAGTTATCTCACCAAATCTAGCAATGAATTTATATTCATGAAAATATCCAGTACCAGGACTTATGCTAATAACTGGATTCTGCCAATCTACATTCTTGATGCAATAGATATAAGGACCACCAAAATACATGGTGATAATATCTGTGTTATTCCAAACAAGAGTGTCTGTAAAACTGAAAAACTTGATTGAGCCTGTAACTGATCTTGATGACAGTTGAGCATATCTAGCCCCGACATCATCATATGCAAATTGTGTAAGGTCAATCATTGGGTAAGTAAAATTCAAATCAATGTTGTTTGATATATCTAAAGACATTGATACTATTTTTCTATTAGGAACTTCTGTTTGAGAAAGAAATTTTTGACTAATCTTTGCTAAAAAATCTTGAACACTTGAACATGAAATTTTATCAAAAGCACAATCAGTAAGGTTCATAGTCCTGTACTTATTCAAAAAATCTTCATTTTTTGGACTAGCTTTTGTTATTCCAACCTCGTCAAGATCTTTCATTTCAAGATCTTTCATTTTTATAATATCTGTATTAAATTTTCTAAATCCAGCAGTGACATTTGTGGAATTATTTAATGCAACACCTCTAGGAGAAATAAATGATTTACCACCAATAATGCCAACTTGAATTTTTACATCACCAGCGCTTGAAGATCCATCAACACTAATTGAAAACCTATTTATAAATGATGGTCCATATGTTTTATGAGATGGAATAGAAGAGCAAAAATAAAGGGGAATCATTGGCACTTTTGATGCTAAATAAAGTAAATTTTCTGCCTCTTCTTGCTCATTGTAATTTAATGATATCAAAGGACTGTAACCGAAATTGGCTGTATATTTTTGCTCAGAAAAAACTGGGTGATTATGAAGTGACAACCCAGTAAAGTTTGATAATTGTTTATATATAGAATCACCAGCATTATCATTATAGTTATCACAAAATATTGGCTTATAAGATTTTGTAAAGTTTTTGATATTTGGTGATAATCCTTTTGTCAACAAATACATATCAACTATGAAAGCTGCAGTTGTGTTGTATTTTCCATTATATCTTCTACCACCAACTGACAAAAATGATGGTGAAAATCCGCTTGTAGCCACATATATATTGTGTCCTGATGCAGATATTCCATTTAGTACAAAGTTGGTGATTGTAGCCATTTATTTGCCGCCAGTTACCTCAAGCCATCTTTTAGTTAATGCCTTGACTAATTCATATCTCATGTGATTTACACTGTTTGGGTCAGGATAAAATGTTTGAGTTTCTTCACCATTAATTATTTTTATGGAAGAAAAAAATGTACTAATAACTTTTTTGCAAAGTATAGAAGTTCTCAACAACGGATTGCCTGTTACAGAATTGATAATTGTAGCTTCTTCAATAATATTTGACATATCATGAAATGATCTGCCTTTTGTTTCACACACTATTTGTGAACTACCATTACTATGTATTTTGTAGCAAAGTAAGTTTCCTTGCTCATCTTTTACTTCGTCGCAATTAAGTTTTATTTCAAATCTCTTAGCTGGATCAATAAATATACTCACTAATAAACTCCTGTAGATTTCAAGACAGGATTGAAATCATAATTTTGTGTGACTACTGAAAAATTGACAGTTTTCATTTCTGTTGTTGTCATTTCATATGTGCTATTTTCAATTGACCACACAACTTCAGGTAATTCAATTTTTGCCGGTCCCATATCAAGAGTTATACCGCCATTATTTACAACAGATGGCCCTGCTAAAAACTCTGCAATTGACCAAGGTTTGATCGGTCCAGTGTACTTTATTGATCCAGAAATCTTTCTTCCCTCTGAATAATATGCAAATGGAAGATTGTTTTTATTCTTTCTCTGTACACGATCATTGTGTTTAGAAGCTAATGTATGAACTGGTTTTAGATTATTGGATAATTCTAAAGTTACTTCATTTATAAACATGTTTTCTATTTCAGATTGTTGAAATCCGCCAAAGAAATTATTCTCTGTTAAGCTTCCTAAACCAAAGAATCCATAATCTGGAATTGATTTATAAATTCTTAAATTCCTTCCATTCAAAACAAAACTTGGCTTTCTTTTTGAGTATGCTTGCAATATAGTTTCAAAATTAGAAACCATGTTTGTTTGAAAGGCTCTATCAATATCTAAAGCTTTTATATCAACTCGTGCAACAATTGATTCTCCAGGTCTAAATGTAAGAGAAATTTTGTCAACCATACATCCTGAAATGAGTCCTTGCTTTAGTGAATACAAACTGAAAGACGGCTCTCTTTCTGAGTTTGCAGGATAAGCCCAAAGATACCCACTTGATCTTGAAAATGCTGTTGATATTCCAGCTGATAAAGTGACAGATCTTTCTCTTTTTGAATAAGAAGTTACGGTAACAGTTTCACTCAAAGAACTGTCATCTACTTTTATTTTTGCGGAGAAGGGGGTGGTGAAAGATAAAAAGTTTGCAATATTATCAATATATAATTTTGAAGTTCCAATACCAATAGTGCTTGAATTATCAGAGGTGAATCTTCCAACTAGTGTAGATGGAGACCCCTTATAGCCTTCAGTGAAAAAATCATATAAGGCAGCAAATACAAAATCAACATATCCCCAGCTTTCCACTCTCAATGGGATATTTATAGATACTGAGCATTCACTGTTTGAGATGTAGAATGTACTTGGATTTGCGCCCTCACCAGCCAATCTAGACTCATATTCTGCTGTTTGTCTGTAATCTAATGTAAAGTTCTCGACTGAAAATAAATAATTTGAATCTAAATTTGAAAAGTTTAAATTTAAATCAGGATTTGCTGCAAACTCTCTAGACATTGCAACAACATCAAAATAGCCAGTTTCATAGGCTGGAAAGTATGTTTGAGTGCTGAAGTTATTGTAATTAGCTTGGAAAATATGAGTATCTGAAACAAATTCCGAGCTGCCTATTGAAGATGGAATGATTGTTTGAGGAAAACTGAATGCTGTGAACTCTTTATTTTTTGTCATTTAGTTCACCATTTACGGCTCAGTTTCTACTGTTATGAGATCGTAAATATCCCATAAAATTGGTCCGTTATTTGTTCTTGTAAGGTTTGTTCCAGGATTGATATATACGTCTACAATTCTATCAAATAAATCAACTTCTGAGCCTAATAAGAACCTACTGTCTCTCTCTGTTCCTTTTGGTACTGTAGTTGATAAGGTTTTTTCTTCTCCATCTTCTCCATACTTAGCAATCACCGTCACAATCATCTCATTTTTAATTGTTTTATCAGTTGTAGTAGCTAAACCGGTTGTTGATCCATTGAATATAATTCCTGTGTTTACATTCAAATCATCTACAGGAGGAACATAAACAGAAAGTCTTCTAGGCTCAAATGCAATTCTATTTGTAAGCTTGATGCCTCTTCTTATGATGTCTCCAGGATAATTTCCATCATCAAGGAATCCCCTTAGAACATAATAAGCTGTTCCACCAGTTCCTGTCCAAGAAGATGCATTATTGATAGAAGTGAGACCCTGCCCTGATGATCCAGAGTCAACTCTTGAATATAATGAAGTTGATCCCAATCCAGTAGCAAATGATTCTGGCTTATTAATAACTAGCCAATAAGAGTTTGTAGTTAGTAAATTTGCGCCTGTTTCAAATTTTACTGTGTATGTGTTTGTGCCTTGTATTACATCTGAATATCTTAATGTGGAAGTTGATGTAAGAACGCCATTTACTGTTGGAGTTGATCCAGTAGCGGAAAAAATAGAAATACTTAATCCGGTTGTTCCTGTTCCTGTTAATTGACCACCAGCAGAATATTTAAGCTTAAATGAAACTCCGCCAACATAACAATTCTGGATAGGGGTTATCTTGAATGCATTTAGTCCATTAACTAATTCTAAATCAGTATCATCAGCAACAGTGGTAATTGTGTTGTAAGGTGGGTATTGAATTTCATCTATTGTAGAGAGTCTTCTTTCAATAAGTTCAGATGCTAAATTTGGTTTTTTGTATACATGATAGAAGAGTGGATTTGTTACTCCTGAGCCTGTCCAGTTAAGTTCAACAAGATAATTACTCGATGTAAAATTGGATGAAATTAAATTTGTATATGTTGGAATGCTCTCAGTGTATTCATCTAAAGAAATATTATAAACAACTGTAGCGCCATAAATCTGAGTTCCTGATTGAAGAGAAGAAATATAGTTACTTACAGCAATAGTAGAAGAAGTGAATCCCACAGAACTTACTTGATTTGAACTTCCTATGGAACTATTATATGTAACTAAGTCTCCTCTAAAAACTGCAAAAGTATGTTGAACGTCTGAGTTTAAAGTATCATAATGAGCTTTTGCATATCTGTAAGGATATTCAAATCTTTCTAATCCACTGAAAGATAGTCCCTTGGAATAATATTCGCTTGGCCTAAATGGTTGCTTAGCTAAAAATTCTCTTTCAGTAAGTGATGTATCTGTATTGATATCAGAAACATAACCAGAAACACCATCAGTAATTTTCTTTACGTAGTTATTGAGTCTGTATGTTCTAAGAGCTTCTGAAGTGGTTGTGCAGTTTTGAATTATAAGCGATCTGTCGTTAGCATCACCAAGAATTTTGTAAGTAGATATGTCTGTAGGCATATCAATAACTGTTCTCGTAAATCCTGTTCCTGAATTTACAACTTGTGGAGTTTCTGGATTTTTAACTAAAACTTTACCTATTGGCAACCAGCTTTTTGGAATAGGAGGGAAGTAATTGAATGTAGATAAAACTTCAGTTGATTCTTCTACGGGAAACCCAGTTACATATTTGATTCTTGCTTGAAAGATAAATTTTACTGCTGTGTCAGCATAATAAGTTGTTGGCAATAAACCAAAAGAACTTCCATTATAATATGATGAATCAACAATTATTCCAGACTCATCAGAATTAACATTTGAGAATGTAATAAGGTTATTTCCTACTAATGCTTGTAATGGAAATCCTAAATCCTTAGCTTTCTTTACATCTGAAATATAAAGAACATTTGTGTTAACTTGAGATATTGAATCAACTGTTGTATTCCAGGAAGTGTTGGTTTTTTCAGCTTCAGAAATTGGAAACCCTAAAGTAATTCCATATTTATATCCACTAGATCCAACACCAGTATTACTATAATCTTTGGACCATTCTTTTTTGATTGGAATTTTTTGCTCTATAGTTTGAAGGATAGATCCATTATATGCAATTTGTCCAGCTCTAACAGTAACATAGTATGGGTCATTTACAAGATCGTATGTAATTCCAAATCCTAATGGGTTTGTTTCAATTACCCCAAAATATGGGTAGCCAGTTTCTGTCATTGAAACTAAATTATTGATTTCAAAAATAGATGATCCAGGAGTTGTTTCATCACCTATGCCATACAATAGAGAGTCATAGATGTTTCCAACATTTTTTGTAAGTTCTAGAATAATTTCTTCTATTTTTGATGAAATTGCCATTATAGTTTTATACCCAACTCATTATCAAGAAAATTTTCTAAGTCAGCAGGAAGGCTTTTGCTTGAATTGTTCCAATATTCTACAAAGCTAGGACTCCATACAGAACTACCAGCCCAGCTATTAATTATTTGTTTGACTAAATTTTTTTGTGTACTATATAATTCTGAAATTAAGGTGTTATTACTTATAACTTGTGGAACAATTATTTTAGAAAGCTTTTCATCAGAGTATCCAAAGTATCCTCTGGGCTTTCTTTCATCAATTAATGTAAAAAATGCTCTTGAATTTTTTACAGTTTGATCATAATAACTTACATCAGCAATAAACTTGTAAATTTCAACATAATAATCTTTGCTAGGGGCTGGATATATTAATTCATTTGTATATATTACTAACTCTTGCATAGAATCTAATGTAATATCTTTTGAAAAAACAATTGGAACTCCTAAAGGTTCAGCTTTTGGTCTAGATAATGTAAATATAATTTCTTCATTGTCAGAAGCATCAGATGTTAAGTAAATAGCTCCAACAATGTATCCGTCTGACATTGTATCTATTCCACCAAAGATATCTGTAATGCTAAATCCTAATTCGTTTGAGGCACTTGGTAATTCAATGTTAGAAGCTTCAAGAGATGTTTTTACTAATCCCTTACCCAAAACTAAGATTTCATCAATCATAGAAAAACTTGAAGATTTTATTGATGATAAACCATAAAGCAATTGAATGTTTCTTGCTACAGAATTATAGGACAGTGCATTTTCTTGAATTGACAAAGCATAATCAATTGTTTCTTCAGTTTTAGCTAATGCCAAAACTAAATTATTCATGATTTCAGCTGATGCATAATTCATTGACATTTTATTTATTCCTAATTACCAATTTGTCTGTAATCGGAAATCCATAATATTGATCATTTATAGCGTTAAGAGTTTTACCAACACTCATGAAATTCAAACTTTGAATTTTTTCATTATCAACTAATACTGGACTTATAGAAGAATCTAAATAAAAATTACTATCAACTGGAAACCATGTTGATGTACCTGAAATTCTGAATTCTGTCTTTAGTCGCTGTAAATTTTCATAGCTACAGAAGTTGACATCAAGTTTAATGCTTTGAGATATTCCTGTCGCACTATAGGAGCAAGTGAATGAATTTAGTGAGTTATTAGACCATTGATCAATATATGGATTATCTTCATCATTTATATAAAGTTTGATTCCACCAGATGAAGTTAGCCTAAAATCAAAACTAGATCCAATTGAAGTAAGAGATATAAAATTACCAACAGAATTTCCATTAATATATCTTGTTTGTCCAGAACCAGAAAATTCAGAAAAATCTAAATTATGTGTTGCTGATGTTATATTAGATTCAGCATTCAGGTCTAATATGTTGAAATTATCTAGTCTTTTATTGTACCAATTTGTGATCCATGTAGGCGACTTGTCTAACTTTATATATTTTGTAGTTAATGTATCATTTTTGACATATTTGAGATATAGATGAATATCATTTGCTCTTTTGCAATAAATCATCGAATCATCATTAAAATATAAATTTGTAGATCCTAAAGATCCTGATAAATTATTTGAAAGATATATATTGTATATTTCTGCAGTCGAATTATAAGTTATACTAGTGACTAATGTTCCAGATGATATATATGTATTTTGAGAAATACCTGATCCAACTATAATCTTTGGACTAAAATTAGCAGCTGTCAAAGTTACAAAGTTGTTTCCGTTAGTACCGATGCCTGTTGTTTCAAAGATAGTTTGTCTTATAGCTCTAGGATAAATATATAGATAATCTGGCTCAGTTAAATTTTTACAATTCAAAGTCCAGAATTCATCAATCTTATAGTGCTCATTCTTTCTTGAATCATTGTATTCTGGTAAAATAAGATTTGAATATTTGAAATTTCTATTAAACGCACCATAAATTTCTTCGTCTTGCTTGAAAAACTTTATGTATGGTGTTCCGTTTTCTAATGTCCATGTAAATCCATTGTAAACAGCAATATTTTCTGGATCTGAGTTAGTTATAGATGTTTCTGATACTTGTAATCTCAAATCATATTTTATAACATAATTCTGATTGGTTAGGGTTGAACCTGTACTTGAAATTGTCATAGCAGTGGTAGATGCTATTGAAGATATTGAGTACCAGTTTGAAATATTACTGTAAGCTGTAGACCCAAATCCTATCTGTGCATTAGATAAATAATTTTCAAAATTTGTGTATGTATCATTAGCAGAATTGTAAAGACCACTTACACTCGTGTTATCTACACTAACAAGTCCAGTAGTGTTTTCGTCATATTCTGGTGGATTTGTATTTGATTCGAAAACCAACCAATATGTTTTATTTTTTATCAATTTGTAATTGATATAAAAATAGGAATCCTTAAATTCATTTGTAATTTCAGAATAATAAAGCTTAGATCCAGCAACTAATTGAGAATCAGGCAGTCCATCCACATTATCCCATAAAGCGCATTTTATATAAGCTGTTGGGTTTTTAAACAAAGATGTATTTGCAATTCTTACTGCAAACGATTTTATATCCTGTGTAACTGAAGGCGTGATTTTTATTGCAAATTTTAGGTAATTAACTGATTGGTAAGAATTTTTTGCATTTTGATTAATACTTACGTTAGAGCTTACTAAAATTTGTTGATCAAAAATATTTTCAATTCTGTTTATAGATTTATCAGAAGTAGAGTATCCTGATCCAGATATTATGAATGAATCACATCTTAAATCATTTTTATTATTTGGAAGATAAATGTTAGGTAGATTTGTACTTCCAATGATACCTTGAATATTGTCAATCCAATAAATATTTGAATTGTCTCTGTAATTAGAAATAGTAATGCCAATTTCATCAATACTAGAATATTTATTACTGATAGCATTACTGTCTGGAATATAAAAAGATTGTGTTAATTCATATATATCAACACTTTTATTTATTTCATTTTGAGTTATTGTTGGATTATTTAATTTTAGCGAATTAATAAAATCTTCTTTAGTTGTTTTAAAAGGATCAACAGGTTCAACAACTTTAGATAAAATTGTTCTACTTGTTCCCATTTCTAAATCAGGAACAATAGCAGAAGTTCCGTAAAGTCTATAGCTATCAATGGAGCTTAATGTGCCAGATTCTCTATTTGCAATTTCTGTTTCAGATCCAATTTTGAAATATCCATTCACAGATAGATTTTTATTTTTTCTATTTTGATATTCTTGATCTGTAATAAAATATTTTGAAGAATTAACAAGCAAAGTTTTTGTAAATGAATTGTAATTTATATCTCTAAACTTAAACTTAAAGCTGTAATCCTTAACTAATTTATTACCATTATTTTCATGATCATTAATATTTTCTAAATTACTCTGTTGATGGTATATTTCAAATTCTGTATTAGAAATAAGTTTTTTATTTTGAAGAAACAATCCGCTTTGATCATAAGTAGAAAATATTGTTGTGAGAGGTAGTGAAGCCCAATTAGATACTGCATTCACTCCATCAATATTTGCTGGGATTTCATATGGCTCTGTTTCAAGGATGCTATTTTTATATAGTGCTTTATCGTCAAATAAATTAAATTTAGAATTTTCAAGTAATAATATTTGATTGTTTGATATTACACTGTCCACTTTACCAATTAAATTACTTCCTGAAGAATCATAAATATAATCTCCGGCAGTAATTTGTAATAGAAATTTTGTATTCTTTCCAATAAGATTTTTTGTACCAGCACTAATTGATGAAAAGCCCTCAATGTTATAAAAAACGTTATTTGATTTTAATAATACATTTGTTGGGTATTTTAACAAATTATGAAGAAGTTTATAATTCTTTACATTTTGAAAATCTATTATTCTAGCTAATCTTGTTTTTGAAAATCCACTAAAATTAGACAAAAGAACATTTGATAGCTCACCAAGAAAAGTGTTAAAATCATTACTTCTTGAAAGTTGTGAATATTCAATTGCGCTTGGTAGGACAAATGTAGCAACTTGTAAATCACCAATAGGAGGAACCACAAAGTTATCTGCAATTTGATCAATATAAATAATTGAGCAAGAGTCTGAATATCCTGAATTTTCATTATTTATTCCAGATGTTTCAAATGAAGAATATGAAATTATTAGCTTAGTAATAATTTGATATTCTTCAGACACTGTTGGGTAATAGGCAAATTCATCCCAATCATTAGGAATTGATTCAATAGGTAATGAATCTCCTACAAATATATAAAGAAGAGAGTTGCCTTCTTCATAACTAATTCCAAAATTCTTAGTACAAATTACAACTGGTATAATTTCAAAACTTTTTATGCTCTTGAAATTAGCTAGAGAATTTGTGTCTCCTGTTGATGCACCGCTAAATGATTCTTCCAAAAGATATCTAAATGGTTTTTCAATATTAGAGTAATCGTTATCATAATATTCAACATTAGTTTTATTGTCAGAAAATAAATAAACACTTGTGTCATTTACTCCCGTCTTATCAAAGCCTACATATGAATTAATATTTTTTTGGAAATAAGTTTTTCTGTTATAAATATTCCAACTTGCCCCGATGCCAGTTGGATAAAAAGTCATAGCAGTTCCAGAAGAATATGCTGGATATGAATTTAGAAAAAATGTATCGTGAGTTGACCAATAAAATCCTAAATGAAAGAAGTAATTAGATGTCCAGGTAGCGTCAGGTAAATTAACTTTAATTAGATAATAATCTTTTATTTTACTGTTAGTTGCACCATTAATATTAACTTCAGAAATTGAGTAAGCTAAATGAGTTAGGGCAACTCCACTCATGCTTCCCGCTAAAGAAAATGTAGCTCCAATACCCTGTGTCAATAAATTAATATGTCCATAAATTCCTAAATCAATGGGACAATTATTGTATGGATTTATATTTTTAGAACCCTCAAAATAGCTTTTTCCAATAATTAAATGCACTTCATCTGTTGAGGAAGATCCTGAAGTATTTTTTACTGATATCCATCTTGAAGAATTAAACAATGGAACTTGTGTATATCCAGATCCAGAATACCTCACTGGAAAATTGTAACTTGTTCTTGCTATGCCAGTACCAGGTTCAGAATTTATACTATAGATGATGTAATTGGTATTTGCATTTCCATTTGCATCATATGGGGGAATATAACTAGACCATGCATTGTAATCTAAAGCTTCCCATCCTTCTAAAGATGGTGGATTATATGTTATAGGATTCCAGCTACCAGTATTACCAAAACTAGATATTTTATTATCAATGTTAAAGCTAGCACCTTGAATACCAAAGAAAATATTGTCAGGACTGTTAAATGATAAGTAAGGTTTTTGATTTATACCAAGGTTATTCTTTCTTGATAAATCGTAGTCATGAAAAGTTGTTGAGCCTCTAAGCTTGACTAAGGTTCTTTCAAAGTCTAAAAAATAACCTGGATTATTAGTAAGATCACCAGACAGATTGGCAAAAGCTGACCTAGCCTTTCCAAGCTGATTGATGATAAATTCTAAACCTTTCCTTGTTACTAGACTCATTTTTATAAACTAAAGGCAGTTGTTGGTACGTTATCCGGTCCATATTGAGATTGCCTTATCAATTCTTTTGCAGTTATATTAATAGTTCCGCTTCTGAAAAGTTGCCTATTAGTAGCATCATCAGAAGATTTTATGTCGTTACAACTTACATCATAAAGAATCCTGACAGGCTCAACCAAGTCCGTTTGCATTCTTCTGATGTTAGTGGCTGCTGTAGTTGATAACCCTGTCACTGCAAATCCTGATTGCACATCGTTATATAATCTTATAAAAGCTTCGGCAGCTAATCCTGAATCTGGAATTGCAGGAGGAGAAGAAGATGCAGGATGAGTTTCAGACCAAAGTGTGTTAAATTCTGATGTTACTGTAGTTCTATAAGGCAGAAATAGTGAAGAGTGATCAACAGTAAAGTGTTGTGGGGTTAATGCAAATTTTCCACACACCGGGCAATTTTCTAACACCCAAAGCCTTCTGTGTTTTCTCAAAATCCCTAAGCAGATCCTAGTTGCTTCTTGAGTAAGTCTTTCAGTATTTTCAATATTATCAGCACCAGTATTAACTTCTAATGTAATAGAGTGCTCAAATTCCTGAAGACCAAGAGCGATGTCCTTAAGGGGAGATGAAGCGCCTTTAAGTGTTATAGAAATATTGTTTGGCTTAACTCCAGTGTCACCAACATAAAAGCCAGTAATAACTCTATCGTATACAACTGCTTGACCTTTAGCGTTTTTGGGGAATTCATAAAATAGAATTCCTCTTAAGGTGTCATAAACTTTTTCTAACATTTATTTCACCTATTGATTTGGTCCTTTAGATCTTCTTCCTTCAGAAGGATTGACTGGCATTCCTCTTAATGTTGATCTAACAAATCTATCTCCACGTAGATTTCTTTGTCCGAACAGTCTAATTTCACCATTTTGAATTCTGACTAATTCATTTTGAGCAAAATCAAATCTAACTTTTTGCGCTTCAGAATATTGTGGTTCCGCACCTTGAAGAGCTTGCATATAAAACATCTGTGCAGCTAAGATTGCACAACATACTGGAATTGGATGTGGATAACTAACCTCCCCACCCATATTTACTTGCTTAAGTGGAACATCATACTGTGTTGCTAAGTTAGCATCAATTTGTGCTGAGGCTTGCTGAATAAAAAATTCAATATCTACATTTTTAGCAGTTTCTGGTGCTGGATTTCTAAAATTAGGAACTGGATTTTCACCTTCAGAAACAATATTGGGTGGAAGATACTGCTTGACATCTTCTGTTGAACAATAAGATCTTGCCATTACACAACTCCTTTTCTAGGTTTTAAATATTTTGGGACATAATCCACACCTGTATTTTCTTCAACAAGCCTCATTTCTACAGCTTCTTTTCTTTCTAAAAGAGTAAAAACGTTTGTATTTTCAAGGTCGTTAGCTGAAGTTGCACCTGATGATACAAATTTAAAATAATCAATATCTAAATTTCTATACCCACCAACTTTAGAATTGAAAATTTCTACAGCATCAGGAGCATACGTACTCCCTTGAAGTTTATTTAAGACTTGAACTTGCTTTTTTGAAATATTTGAAGCAATAACAAATCCACCATTTTTATGAGCAAGTTCGCAAGCTTTATCTATTGATAAATTTAGCGGTAAGGGTTTAGCCAACTTGTATACATATATTTCTTCTTTACCAGAACATACATATCTCTGTCCAGGAATCACTACAATATCCATCTGCTGTTCTAAAGCCATCTTTTGTGCTTTGATTCCGACATTAGGATTTTTGTCAGTAAGAACACCTACTATATCTAAGCCCTTAATGATTGCAGATGTTAAAATTGACTTGATAGTAGAGTTAAGAAAGTTAGCGTTAGCAAAAGCAGTTTCTTCATCAATAAAGATGCACATATCTGCTCTCAATACATTTTTTCGGATTGAGACACACTCTCTTGCAATTTTGTACCATGGAGTTGACATAATACAATTTTTCTTTAATTTGAAGATAAAATCCTTGACTATCTTTTGTTTCCGCAATCAGGACAGAACTTTTCTAAACCTGGAAATTTAAAACCACATTCAGTACAGAACTTAGGTAATTGTGCAGTTCCGCATTTTAAACAGAATTTAGCATCTTTTGGGAGGCTGTACATACAATCCTGATTAAGACAATTCATAAACCACTGATCTTGAGTTTGTACTTCTAAATGTTTTAATTCTGAAGTTCCATCCATATCGTCAAGCTCGGAGAGTAAAGAAGCTATCGACACTTCTTTTGAAATGAATTGATTGGATGCTTCAATTATATTAGTCTGAACTTCAAACTCTTCAGCTTGAGAAAGGTCCTCATATGAATTGCTATATTTGTCCATATTTTTAGCCATATTTTGAAGTTTTTGACTATTGAGAAGCCATTCACTTGGATTAGCTACAATTTCACCATTTTCTGCTATTTCTACATGAATGTCAGATGTGTCAATTTGTCTTACGTCACCTAAAACAGTATGTCCAAATTGATTCTTTTTAATCTTACTTATTTCATTAGAAGACGACGATGTAAAACTGTGTCTAAGCTTCTTGATTTCATTCTCATCCATACACTAATGATACAGTTATTGCTTTTTTTTGTCGTCTCTTCTCTCGTACTTGAATGAAACTACTTCAAAAGAATTAGATTCTGTTTCGTCACCAAGAGCATATTCTGATGTGTTGTGACTTTCGATAGCTTGCAAAATTTTAGACATTAATTGGGTATCTGGAATTGGGCCATCTTTTTTAGCTTTAATTTCTACGGCAAAGCTATGTAATGTGCCCGAATCATCTATGGTGCTTACATTAAGTTTAGGCTTTGCAAATGTTTGAATTTTTGGATTCATGCCTTGAATGTCATTTAGTGTCTCGGATATTGGCCTGTCAAACTCTGGGTTCATTTTCTATTCCTTTTCTGTGCTATTTCTATCACATTTATTGTACTTCTCACCGTGTCAAAATGTTTCTCTTTTTTTACACCCATTAATTTAGGGAAAGATATATATTAACGTTAAGATTTAAAGATTAACTTAAACTTTAAAATTTTAACTTTAAAAAAGTTAATTAAATATTTAGCAAATTAAGAAGAACTGCCAATATTCCAGATGTATCTGAAGAATCTACTTCTTCCTCCAGGCATATTAAATTCTGGAACAACCACAGATCTAGTACCTGGATATCTAGAGATTGGTAATTTCTCTAGTAATTTATCAAATTCTTCTTTGTACATAGTAGCTGTACTTCTTAAGTCTTCAACAAACTTAGCATCAGGATCTTCAATAAGTAATCTTCTTTGTCTATTCGTTAATTGCACTAATACACTTCTAAGCATGTAGTAGGCTGCGCCATAAACTAATGCCGGTTCATAATAGAATGGTGCGTTTCCTACACTCCTGTATTTAGTTGCACCTGGTTGAGAATTTATTGACTGTAATGCCATATTTAAGGCACTATTCATATGATCTGTTGTAAACATTTTTACATTGTATGAGACAAATACTGTGTCATATGGTTGAATAGACACAGGAGCACCATTTGCATCTATAAAATAAACATTGCCTTTGTAATCATATGAACATCTTAAACCATCACTGTAGTTGTTGTTATTTGTATATGGTTGTTCAAAACCATCTCTGTTAAAAACAATAGGGTTGTATCCAGCATTAATTGTTTTATAAATTGGAGTTGTTTCTGATAACTGAACCATTGGATCAGCATCACCTTCATTGCTATATCCACTAATTCTAATATCTGGCCTTGGAGAGTAATTCCAATATGGAAATGCAACTGTTCCCATTGTTCTGTTTTTTCTAAATACTACTTCTTCTTCATAAATTGGAATATGCAGAAGGTGTTCTAATTCGTATCTTAATGATGTTTTCATTAAGAGTTCATCTCCAATAATAGGAGAGCTTGTATTTAAGACTGTTCCATTTCCATCTAATTCTTGAATTCTATAATAATCTGAAGGAACTCCATATGAATCTACTCCTTCATTGAATGGGAAAGGAACAATTGCTATTGTAGAGTATTCACCGTCGAAAACTGATGATTTTTGGATTTTATAGTGTGATACCCCTGTTGCTCCTGATCTTTCCCATTCAAGAAAAATACCTGGGTTTGCAGTGGCTGTATAGTAATATATTACTGAAGCATCAGTACATAAGATGCCTACTACAGCATCATTAGTATAAAGTAACTGACTTTGACTATATGATTGTTCTGAAAAATCTGACATATATTTGCTCCAAAAAAAAATAGGCTACCCATACGGATAGCCTATGTATTTCCGCTTATTTGAATTTTTCTAAACTCTTCTCACGGAACCCTTTTCAGAATCATCCATATCTTGGTCTAAATCGATAGCATCAGCAATTGCATCTTCATTAAAATCTGTATTATTTACATCATAATCAATAGATGTTCTTCTATCACGATTATAATTTGTCAATTGCATTTCAGCTACTGTTGTGCCATTCATACCTTCTGGTGAATTTGCTACATAAGCTTTTCCTTTTCTTGGATCTCCTGATGTAACTGACATTTCTTCCATATATTTATTGGAATTTAATAATTGTTGAACTAACTCTGGATTCTTCTGTACTTGAGATGCAAAATCTTCAACAGATAAATCTTCTCCCTTTAGTTCAGCTTGGGTTTGAGCAATGTCTAAAGCAGTAGCATAAGAAATTGAATCATTTGCATATCCTGCAGTAGAGACGGTACTTTCACCTTTTACTGTTCTATTTGGATTGATTGTTTCTGCTTCAATTTGCTTACCATCAACTTCAATTGTGCTTAAATTTGATAAATTAGATTGCTTGAGAAGTTCTTTTTTTTCTCTTGTAGCTTGCTGATCTAAAATCTTTTCCCATTGATCAGGACTAATTTTCTTAAGTAATCCCATTCTCAATGAACTTCTTAAGTCTTTTGAAGCTTTTATAATTTTTGGATCTTCCCATGTAAGATCAATCACTGCTAGTGGGTCAAATTGTAATCTAATATCACTAATGTAATGTGGCCCTAGTGTTACATTTTGAACAATAAAAGATTCTGGTTCTTCATTTAATTTCTCGGTCATTTTTATTCCCTTCTGTCTACTGGGAGAGAAGTTATGCCATCTAAGCCTTCTTTTCCCGTCCAATATTCATTTGTTTTAGCTTCTCGTGAGTTTGGATCGTAAGATTTTTTTCTCAACTCTGTTTGATCTTTGACAAAATTTGACATTTGCTTTCTTTTAGCTGTAGTACCAAATTGTTTTTCCTTAGCTGTCAGACCGTCTTGAACTGAGAAAGAATTGAATATTCTTTTGGCAGTCCCATTTCCACATGGGCAAGGAATTTCTTGCTTGTATTCATTAAAAGATAAAGACATTGTAAACTTTTTAGGTTCATCTTTGCAATTACAAAGATATTCATACCTTGGCATAACACTTCTCTTGAGTATATGATTTAAAGGTATTTGTACAATAATTTATAGAATAACTTTATCAAGGAGATAATTATGAATAACGAAAAAACTTCTGATCCAGGGCACACTCATCCTATGTATTGTGTCAAATGTAGAACTATGGTTATGATTTCAAGTCCAAAGAAGATTATGTTGAAGAGTAGTAGACATGCTTTACATGGCAAATGTCCTCATTGCTCCTGCTCAACTTACAAATTAACAGCTAAACAAGATTAATAAGCCATGCACTTCACTA
>Ga0208960_1000103_pt1 | contig 43927 bp, 37 predicted proteins | sample GreLakmeON33MSRF_FD_187703 | JGI IMG/M metagenome (GOLD analysis project Ga0208960, IMG submission 187703) | Freshwater lentic microbial communities from great Laurentian Lakes, MI, USA - Great Lakes metaG ON33MSRF (SPAdes) | ecosystem: Environmental > Aquatic > Freshwater > Lake | place: Great... | reverse complement strand
CGTGGCTGGTGCCCAAGGGCCCATCGCGTGATCATGGGGCAGGGAGCGGACGACGATCTTATAGACCGTGGCCTTGGAGCCGTCGCTGAGGATGCCTTCAATCTCCGTGATCGGTTTCACCAAGGCGCGCTTGTCGAAGAGCGACGGGAGGTCGACCGGGGCGGCAGTGGCGGCAAGGCTGAGGGCGGTGCAGACGAGTGAGAACAATCTCATGGTAAGGGTATTATGCCAGAAAAGGCCTTAACCCAACATTAAGAGATCATTATTCCGAATTGTCGGAGTCTTTGTAGCTGCGCAAGACGCGCGGGTTCTGAAAGGAGCCGGGCTTAAAAAAGACTTTCTCCATGAAGAGCCCGCGGGCGGGCGCGGTCGGCACTTCTGAGGTGATTGCACGTTCCTTCCGGTAGGCCAGGAGGCGTTCCGGGGTCATCTTGCCTTCGCCGACGCGGAGGAGTCCGCCGACGAGCCGGCGGACCATCTTGTAAAGGAAGCCGCTACTTTCGGCGATAATGGTAATCCGCTTGCCGCGGCGGCGGACTTCGAGGCGGCGCAGGTCCTTAACGGGGTTTTCCTTCTCCATGCCTTGGCCGTGGTTGGCTCCAAACGCGTAGAAGTCATGCTTACCGAGCAGAAGCTTGGCGGCCTGTCGCATCAGCTTCACGTCGACGGTCTTCATCCCTAATCCTAGGCAGAAGCGTGCCTCCCAGGGCGGCGGATATCCGTCGCAGATCTCGTAGCGGTAGCGTTTGCCGTTGGCATGCCAGCGACAATGGAAAGTAGGCGCGACGCGCTGCAGTTGCGTGGCTAGTAGGCCGTTTTGTTCGCACGAGTTGATGGCGTGAACGAGATTACTGCAGGCGTGGGGCCAGAAGGCGTCGAAATGGAAGCGCTGGCCGACGCTATGTACCCCGGAGTCCGTGCGGCCGCTGCCATGGATGACGATCGGGGTCTTGAGGATGCGCGACAAGCGCGCCTCGAGTTCGCCTTGGATCGATATCCGCCCCGTCTGGACCTGCCAGCCGATGTGGTCGGTGCCATCGTAGGCGACCGTCGCCAGGAAGCGCTCGAGCTTCGGCGTAAACGGTTTCTTGGTCTTGGCGGGAGGCATGTCAGGAACCGAGGCCGCGGCTGTTGAGAAAATCCTGAAGCAAGACGGCGGCCGCGCGGGAATCGCGTTCACCGGAGCGGGCCTGCTGCTTGCGTTCGTTGGCCGAGCGTGCTTTCCGGCCGCCGAACTCATCGGCCGCCTGGCTCGTGAGGGCTTCGTCGACCTTCTCGATGGGCAGGGCGAAGCGCCGGGTGAGTTCAGCCGCGAAGACGTCGACCTCGTCGCAGCGCTTGGTGCGTTCACCTTCGACCGACAGTGGATAGCCGAGCACGAGCAAGGTAACCTTGAGTCGGGCGATTTCCTTGCCGATCTGGGCGAAGCGTTCTTCGGCGCTTTCCGCGACTGCGGCCGGCAGGGGGAAGGCGAAACCCAGTTCGTCGGCATGGCTCAGCCCGACCCTGCGGGAGCCATAATCGATGCCGAGGAAGACCGGTGCCACGGGGTCAAGTTGGGACACCTTGGCGGATTATTCAATCCGACACGTGGAAGGGGCGGTTTGACACCGCTTCGTGCGGGGGTTCCACTCTGAGCATGTCCGCGGAACTGCGCTTGAGCGACCATGAGAGGGCCTTGTACTCCCGGCAGATTCGTCTGCCTGGGGTGGGGGAGGCCGGTCAGCTCCGTCTGCGCGAGGCCAAGGTGCTGCTCTTGGGTGCCGGCGGCCTAGGGTCTCCCGTCGGCCTGTATCTGGCTGCCGCCGGCGTCGGGCACATCGGCATCGCCGACCCAGACAAGGTTGAGATCTCGAACCTGCATCGCCAGATCATCCACGGTTTCGACACCTTGGGGCTCCCGAAGACCATTTCCGCTGCCGAGGCGCTCGGGGAGATTAATCCTGGTCTCAAGGTGGCATTACATCCCGAGGGCTTCACGGTCGACAACGCTGCTGACCTGGTCGCCCGTTACGATGTGGTCGTCGATGGCACGGATAATTTCGCGACCCGTTTCTTGGCCGCCGACGCCTGCGTGCTCGGCGGGCGACCGCTCGTGCATGGCAGCGTCCTGCGCGAAGCCGGGCAGGTTGGTGTCTTCCTCCCGAAGACCGGCTGCTACCGTTGCCTCTACCCCGTCATCCCGGACGCCTCCACCGTGCCGACCTGCGCCGATGCGGGCGTCTTCGGCGCGACCTGTGGGGTAATCGGCTCCTGGATGGCTTCCGAGGTCATCGCCGTCCTGCTCGGTAAGCGCACGTCTTCGCGGCTGCTGGTTGTCGATGTCGCCGCTGGAACCTCCAAACTGATTGCCTTGTCCGCCGACCCGGCCTGTCCGTGTTGCGGTTCCTCTCCTACTATCCGTTCGCTCGAGAAGGTCACCTACGCACCCATTTCCTGCCAATCCCCCGAACCAATGTCCGAAACTCCTCTTGAAGTGACCGTCGAAGAGGCCCAGCGCCTGCTGGCCGGTCCTAATCCGCCCCTGCTCATTGATGTACGGGAAATGGACGAGTATGCCGTCTGCCGGATCGAGGGCTCGCGACTTATTCCCATGAACACCGTGCCGGCGCGTCTGGGCGAGATCCCGCAGGACATCCCGGTCCTGGTCCAGTGCCACCATGGTGGCCGAAGCATGAAGGTTACCCAGTTCTTGCGGGCCAAAGGCTATGTCCGCGTCAGCAACGTCAAGGGCGGTATCGATGCCTGGTCGCTGGAGATCGACCCCAAGGTCCCGCGCTACTGAGCGAGACTAGGCTTGCCGACTCCCAGCCACTGTTATTTTATCTCTGTTCTCACTATGAAGCGTTTCACCTTCCTTCTCGCTGTCGCCGCCTTGAGCGTCGGCTGCACCTCTCGCATCCCTTCCGGGTTCAATCCGCTCGCTTCCGGTAACGGTGGTTCCGGCGGCCCTGACTCCATCGACACCCGATCGGCCAACGCCCGTCGCGATGCCGTCGCCGCGATGATCCTATCGGGTAATCCTCCTCCGGAGGCCATCCTCACCACCGTCTTCTTTGATTTCGACAAATACACCGTCTCCGCCACCGAGCGTGCCAAGATTGACGCCGTTGCCGGTCGCGTGAAGGCCACTGATATCATCATCGCCGGTTACACTGACCATTTCGGCACCGAAGAATACAATCTCGGGCTGTCCGATCGTCGCGCTCATTCCGTCCGCGAGTACCTCGTCAAGAGCGGTGCCAGCGAAGCCAAATCTGAGATCATGGCCCTCGGTTCGCAGCATGCGGACAAGAACGCTGCGGGTCGCCAGTCCGGCGCCAAGGATCGCAAGGCGATCATCGTCGACGTCAACTACTCCGGTCCGATTTCCGCCCCGCCGGCCGCTCGGGTTTCCGCCCCGGCTCCGTCCGCCGGCGCCGCTCCGGCTCCCGTCCCCACCGCGCTCTGAGCGACAGGTTGAACTAAGCAAAAGGCCCGCCAATCGGCGGGCCTTTTTATTGTCCGATTTCTCCGGCTTACGGCAGCGTCGCGAAGAGGTAGGTGAGCGTGCCGCCAAATAATCCCAGTGACACCAGCTTGGCCGTCAGGCGTTCACGGTCGCTGCGGTGCAGGGCGCCCCAGCGGCCGAGCACCCAGCAGGCCGTGGCGATGAGGGCTAGCCCCAGTGAGGCATCACGTACCCAGGCGGCGTCCTCGACGAGCGCATTCAGCACCCAGAGCAGGTAGAGTGCGTAGGCGAAAAGCGGGAAGGACATGCCTTGTTTAAGGGACTCCATCCATTCACCAGGGCGCGGGAGCATCGCGGCAAGTCGGGGGAACATCGTAAGGAGTAGGTAGGGTAGCGCCATACCGAGGCCGATCACGGTGAAGAACAGTAACGTCTCCCCGGTGGAGCGCTCCTTATCCAAAGCGAAGCCCAAGGCGGCGCCGAGGCCAGGCGCCGTGCAAGGCGTGGCTACGACCGTAGCGAGCACGCCAGAGAGGAAGGTCGCGACGCGGCCGTCGCCTTCGCCCGCGGAGACGCCGCCCAAGCCGACGCCGATTTCGAAGACGCCGGCGAGGCTGAGTCCGAGCACAATCATCAGCACGCAGGTGCCGAGGACGAAGCCGGGCGATTGCATCTGAAAGCCCCAGCCAACAGACGAGCCGCCGGATTTAAGTCCGATAATCAGGAGTGCAAGGGCGAGGAAGCTGGCGATGACGCCGGCGGAGTAGAGCAGCCCGTTGAAGATGACTGTGCGACGGGAGGCACCCGCTTCCTTGGCGAAGCCGAGGACCTTGAGGCCGATCATCGGGAAGACGCAGGGCATCAGGTTGAGCAGGATGCCGCCGCCGAAAGCCAGCAGCATCCAGAACGCGAACGAGTGCGTCGTTGTCTCCGCTTGGTAAGGCTTACCAGCCGAGACGGCGGAGAGTGCAGAGAGGACTTCAGTCCCCGTGAGGGCTTCAGAGAGGATGGCGGCCGGCTGGCCGGTCTTCAGAAAGACGTTGAGCGGAATCCCGGTGCGCCCGTATTTGCCGAGCTCGTTGGCGATGACCGAATCTTTCTTCGTCCAGTCGGCCTTGAGCATCACTACGCCCGCTTGGGTGAGCGCTTTGGCCACGTCATCCTGGGTGTAGACGCGTTTATTAACCTGGCAGGTGGCGCACCAGCGCGCGGTGAAGTCGACGTAGACGATCTTACCTTCGGCCAGGGCCTTGGTCTGCGCCTCGGGTGACCAAGGCTGCCAGTCCCCAGTCGTATTGGTCGGAGTGGTCGGCGCGGGGGCCGGCTTAGCGGGTGCTACGCCCAGCACGGCTTTGATGTCGACGAACCCGCCGTCGGCGGACCGCGTGGTAAAGATCAATTCTCCAGAATCAAGTGTCTCGGTCGCGTCGGCTAATTCGAGTACGATGGCTTCGCCGACGAGTTTCTGTTTGGCGGTGGCCGTGGGTGAGACGAAGTTCCGCGCGGGGAACCAGGTCTTGGTGAGTTTCTCGCCCGCTGGCAGGGCAACCGTGAGTATCTTGCCGTCGGATGATGCCGTCGTCGACAAGCGTGGACGAAGGGCGGGGTAGAGCTTGGCGTCGTACTTGTAAGCGGCGTTGCCGGCGCCCACTTTGACGGCGAGTTCGACTTGCTTGTCGTGCGGCCAGCACCCGGTGTCGTCGCACTCGAGCCATTCAGCCTTAGCCTTGAAGGTCAGGGTGCCTTTGGCGTCACTGGGGACGGCGACTTCCATGAGCAGCAGGGTCTCGTCCTCGTAGACGAAGTTCATCACCCCAGATTGGTCAATGAGCTTGGGGCCGGGCCAGATGAAGGCACCGATCTTCGTGCCCGAAAGCTCCTGCCATTCCACCGTTGGCGCCTGTCCGGCGTCGCCGGGATTCTGCCAATAGATATGGAAGTGAGGGTCGCAGCGGAAGCGCATCGCGATGAGCGCCTTCTCGCCGGGGCGGATATCGGGCGTGAGGTTGACTAGGTCGACCTTTGTACGGACGGCGGCGCTCAGGTCGCCGAGCAGGGCGAGCAGCGAGAGCAGACCGAGAGCGAGGAATCTCATGGGCCTACCTTGGGCCTAAACCCAGCAGGATGCAAGGCGTCGGAAATGCCTCAGGGGACCAGATGGCAGGGTAGCAAGGCCGCGTCGCTCATCCCGTGGATGATCTTCTTATCCGCGGGGCAGAATGTCGAAAGGATGCCCGAAAGCTCCACCGTGTCGTTATCGACAAAGAAGTAGGGGCAGAGGCGGACGCGTCCGTCGGCGGGAACCACCGAGCCGTCGTCGGCGTAGACCGGGTGGGTCAGGCGCGAGGGCTTATGGTATTCCTGCATGACGTGGAAGGTCTCGTTCTCGGGGTTCAGGGCGTTCTCGATAGCCTCTAGCCATTCCTCGCGGGAGACGTCGCTGCCCAGCGTCACCGAGCGGGCGCCCCAAGCGGTCTCGTGGAAGCCGCTGGCCTTGATGATTAGGTTACGTTCGCGTTGGGATGCCTCGGCGAGTTCGGTCCATTCGCGAATCGGGCGACCGGCAAAACCTGGGGCATGCAGGACAGCCGTCGGCGGGAGCTCCGTCTTCTCCATAATCCAGGTCTGCGGGATGATGCGAAAGAGCGCCTCATGGTGATTCTCCGGGAGGTTTTCTTTCCAAAACTCGGCGAGCTGAGGGTGGTGGAGCAGGGCGAGACCCAACTTTTCTTCTTGGAACGCCTTCATCGGCGGTGTCAGGGTGAGTGTACCGGCTTCAACCGCGTTGAAGATGCCGTCAGCGCCCTTGACGTTGGCGAGGTCGAAGAGTTCGAAGAAACGGTAGAGGATGTCGACGCGGCGAGGCGCGCCGTCGACGGGGATGTAGGAACCGTCGCCCATCTGCATGATCTGGGCGGGCGCGATGACGTGTACGTCATGGCCGAGGGTGCGGAGCTTCTCGCCGAGCCACTCGAATTCTGGGCGATAGGTCGCGGCTTCGTCGCTGACGACGATGGCAACGAGCGGGAACTTATCCTTCGGGGTCAGGCGGGCGAGCGAGGCCATGAACCGGTCAGGCATGCTATTCGCACCGATAACGCTCGGGAAGTCCTCGGCGTAGACCTCGTTGAGGTAGGCCGTGAGGCCGACGCCACCAGGGACGCTGTCGAGTTCGGTCATCGTGAAGCCGTCTTCAGTGATGAGCAAGTCGGGTCGCAGGACGACGGGGCACTGGCCTTTGACGGCGCGATGGCGGCCGTGCGCGATGAGTCCCGCGGGCTTATAACGGTCTAGGTATTCGGCGACCCAGGGCGCATAAACCTCACGGTTGCGGAGGATCTTCTTGTTGGTGAAGGAGCGGACGTAGAGACGTTCGAGCGCGCGGTGGTAGCTCAGGCAGGCCGAGCCGATACGCTTCAGGTCGCGTAGCTGCGCCTCGGTGATGGGCCAAGGCTCTGGCGAAAGCTTCCAGATCTTCTCCGCAAAGAGCGGGGTATCGAGGAGCTTCTGACGGAGGATGTCCCGGGTGGGCATGGGGGTGGAGGACTTAGTCCTCGATCTTGATGTCCTTATTACGGGTGCGCGGGCCGCCGGCGCGAAGCCAGCCGTTGATGAACGCGTCGATGTCGCCGTCCATGACCGCCTGAATGTTACCCGTCTCCACGCCTGTGCGGAGGTCTTTTACCATCTGGTAAGGTTGGAAGACGTAGGACCGGATCTGGTTACCCCAGCCGATGTCGCCCTTCTCGCCATAATATTTCTCCATCTCCGCGCGCTTGTCGTCGATGGTCTTTTCGTAGATGCGGGCGCGGAGGATCTTCATCGCGAGGGCGCGGTTCTTGACCTGGGAGCGTTCGCGCTGGCACGCCACGACAATACCCGTCGGGATGTGCGTGAGGCGGACCGCGGATTCGGTTTTATTGACGTGCTGGCCGCCCTTGCCGCTGGAACGGTAGACGTCGACGCGTAGGTCGGCTTCGTTGACCTCGACGTCGATGTCATCATCGATTTCCGCGACCACGTCGACGGAGGCGAAGGACGTGTGGCGACGGGCGTTGGCGTCGAAAGGGGAGATGCGGACGAGGCGATGGACGCCGCGCTCGGCCTTGACGTAGCCGTAGGCGTTGGGGCCTTCGAGGCGGAACGTGGCCTGGCTGATGCCGGCGCCTTCGCCTTCGGCGATGTCTTCGACTTCGATTTTAAAACCGCGGCGTTCGGCCCAGCGGGTGTACATGCGGTAAAGTAGGTCAGCCCAGTCGTTGGATTCCGTACCGCCGGCGCCGGCCTTGACGGTGACGATCGCATTGGAGCGGTCGTGCAGGCCGGAGAGGAAGGAGGCGATTTCGAGCTCGGAGACGGCAGCGAGCAGGTCGGTACCGAGTTTGCGGAGTTCCTCGACCTCGGCGTCGGCCGTGCCATCCGGCGATTCCGTAATCAGTTCGGCGAGGGTCTTGGCGTCTTCGATCTGGCGCCGAAAGGCGACCTGGGGGGCGACGATGACTTTATGGCCGTTGCACTCCGAAATGACCTTCTGGGCGGCCTTCTGGCTGTCCCAGAAGTTCTGGGCGGTCATGAGCTCTTCGAGCTTTGCAATCGCGGCTTGCTTGCCTGCGACGTCGAGGAACTTCCAGAGGTAGCCGGCGCGGCGTTCGACTTCGTCGAGACTGGCTCGGATTTCGGGCGGAATATACATCGGAAAGCGGAAGGAAGGGGGAGGAGCCCTCCTTGGTTGGCGGGCGAAGGTTGTGAATACCTAGTCCATCCTTTGTTTTCAATGTCAGAGTGGGGCTGGCGGGCTCTCATTTGCCCGGGCACGGACTGGTCGCACTTGCACCCCAGCGAGGCTGGGGCATACATCGAGCCCATGTCGTATCTTGAAGGCCTGAGTTTCGCCCAGATTGCCGGTCCCTTGCCTGAGCGCCGGGTCCTTGCCAACGGACTCGAGGTTATCTACTCCCATCGGCCCGGCATCGGGCTTTGCACCGTCCAGGCCTGGGTTCGCACGGGCAGTATCCATGAGGGACGCTGGGAAGGCTCAGGCATCTCTCACTACCTCGAGCACATGGTCTTCAAGGGTACCGGTCGCTTCACGAACCGTGAGCTCACCGACGCCATCCATCGCAGCGGGGGTTCTTCTAATGCCTATACGACGTTCGACCGGACGGTCTATTACGTCGACGCGCCGCAGGAAGGTTTTGAGACCGCGATGGAAGCGATCGCAGACATGGTCTTCGATCCGCTTATCACCGATGCCGATGCGAAGATGGAGCGTGAAGTCATTTTGCGCGAGATCGCGATGTGCGACGACGAGCATGACCAGATGCTGGCCAAGTCCGTCTTGGAAGAGGCGGTACGTTCGCATCCTTTACGCCAACCGGTGATCGGCCATCGCGATCTCTTTGTGCGCATCACCCCGGAAGACCTGCGGGCCTATCACTCCAGCCGCTATGTGCCGACAAATGTCGTGCTGGCCCTCGGCGGCAGTATGCCCCCGGAAGAAGTCTTCGACGCCGCCGAACGTTGGTTCGGTCGTTTCGCTCGCCGACCCCTCAACGATATCGCTGCGCACCAGGAGCCGCCGCAGGGCGGGGTCCGACGCGCCGATCTCATCCGCGAGGTCAATACCTCTAAGGGGGTCGCCTGCTGGCGCATCCCGGGTTACTTCGACGAAGGTCGCCTCGCCACGGACCTATTCCTTGGCGTACTCGGCGCGGGTAACAGTTCGTTGCTCTGGAGTGAACTTCGCGAGAAACGTAAACTCGTCCATGGGATCGACGCCTCGGGCTTCGGTATTCGCGACCTGGGGCTCGCTTGGTGCAGTTGGACGGGTGAAGCCGGTACGTCCGCCCCCGTGGTAGAACAGGCGATTGCCGAAGTCGTCGACGGCCTCCTGCAGAAAGGCGTCACGCCGGCCCAGTTCGAGAAGGTCCGTCGCCAATCCGTCGTCGGGATGGTCAATGGCCAGAAGAATATCCACGGGCTGACCAGCCGCGTCGCCCATGCGGCTACGATTGGTCATGATATCTCCTGGCCGCAGCGAGGCGTGGAGCATCTCGCTAAGCTGGGCGCCGAGGACCTCACCCGCGAAGCCCGCAAGTGGCTTCGCTCGGACAACGTTACTTTCGGCACCATGCGGGGCGGCAAGGCTGATGCCTCCGCAGCCAGCGCCACGGCGACGGTCACGCCGGATCGCTTCGAGACCTTCACCTTGGACAACGGCGTCCGCGTCGTGCTGCAGCACGATGCCACTATCCCCAAGGCTGGGGTCGGCGTTTTCCTCGCTGGCGGCCTCGCCTACGAAGAGTCCGAAAAGCGTGGCACCACGGGACTGCTCGGCACCATGTTTGCCCGCGATAACGTGCATCGCACCAAGGAAGATGTGGCTCACCTCGTCGATAGTATCGGCGCGACCTTCGCAGATCATGGTTCGCAGGTCTCTTGCGGACTCTGGGGCGAGGCCCTCAGCTCAGATTTCGAAAAAATCTCTGAACTCATCGCCGACGGCATCCTCGGTCCGAAGATTCTGCCGGAGACTTTCGCCTTGGAGCGCGCCGCCATCATCACCGCTTGCCGCGAAGCCGAAGACGACATCGTCGAGAAGGCCCGACTGCAGCTTCAGCGCCAGTATTTCGGTGCGCATCCGCTCGCCATTGACGCCTGCGGTACGCCGGAAACCTTGGCGATGATTCAGCCGTCGGACTTGGCGGCGTTGCACCAGGCCCTGGTCGTCGCTGACAATATCGTCGTCGGCGTCAGTGGCGCCTTCGATCGACCGACGGTCATGGAGTTCGTCAACCGCCGCTTCGGTTCCTTGCCGAAACTTTCGCTGAGCCGCCGCGGCCTGCCTAGGCACGCACCATCCCTTGCTTCCAAGGTCTTGGAGCGAGCGCAGGGTGAACAGGCCGTCGTCGCCATCGCTTTCCCCCATTGTGGTTTTGGGCCGGATGAAGTCGTCGCCGCGAACGTGACCGAAGAGCTGCTCAGTGGCATGGCCAGCGGGTTATTCCGCCGGGTACGCGAAGAGAAGGGCATGGCCTATTTTGTCGGCGCTACGCGGGTTGAAGTCGTCGATCAAGGTATGTTCTACCTTTATGCCGGCACCGCGCCTGCCTCGGCCCAAGAGGTCGCGAAGGAGATGCGCTTGGAGCTTGATCGTCTCCGCAAGGGTAAGTTCGCCCCGAACGAGATTGAGGACGCCAAGCGCCGCATGCGCGTATCCCGTCGTCAGGGCCGTCAGTCCGCCGGCGCCCGCATGCAGGGGGCGCTCGTACGCGAGGTGGCTGGCCTTGGAGCTAATTTCGATGCCGAGTGGGAACGGCGCATGAACCTGACTGATGAAGCCGCCGTGCAGGGATTCGCCCAGCGCTACCTCGACGCCCAATTCGAGCAGGAGCTCATCGTCCTCCCGAAGGAGTGATCAGGCGTCCTCGAAGTGCCGCTTCGCAAACCAGGCTGAAAGGATGCCGGGGATTGCGAGGCTGAGCGCGAACAGGAAGTATTGGGCGTAGCCGAGACGCTCGGCCAGGTGGCCCGCCCAGAGTCCTGGTAGGTAATTGGCGAGTAGGGCGAAGGTGGAGAGAGCGGCGTAGCGGACGGCGGCTCCGGGGCCCGAAGCCAGCTTCATCATCGCCAGGATCAGCGCGCAGAGGCCGGCTCCGTAAACGATGTATTCCAGGATGAAGACTCCGCCGATGATCCAAAGGTTATGGGTTCCATTATACGCCAGCCAGGCGAACGCCACCAAGGGCAGGTGCATCGTGATTCCGAGCGGCAGGAGTGCACGGGCCAAGCCGAGCCTGGCCACCACGAGCGAACCGATGACGCCCCCCAGCGCCAAGCCGCCGACGGCCGACATCATCCGGAGCACCGCATAGTTCTCATTGCTGAGGCCGAGGCCGCGGATGGCAAACGGTTGGATGATCCGGGCCATATGTACTTCGCTCGCCCGATAGAACAAGATGAGGACGAGGACGGCGAGCAGCCGCCTGTCGCTGAGTAGCGAGCGCAGCCCGGCGAGCATCTCTCGAAAGCGGTCCCGGATGGTGCTCGTATCGGCGGAGGACGTCGGCTCCGCCGCGAGCCCCCAAGCGTTGGCAACTAAGGCCAGCAGGGCCAGGACGCCCGCTGTCGCTAGCGCCCACGACCAGGCGTCAGCGGTCTGTGGCCCGTAATCCATGATGCGAGCCACGAGCCAGATCAGTCCGGGGCCAGCGAGCACCACGCCGACCTTCGTCGCGACGTTGAGAATGCCAGAGTGCGTCGCCCGGCTCTTGTCGTCGAGGGAGGAGACGAAGTAGCCATCGAGGGCGAAGTCATGGGCGGCCGCGAAAAGCGACAGCAGGATGAGGCAACCGATGATCGGGGTGGTTGAGAATTGGTCGGCGCCCACATGGTAGGCGAGCAAGCCAAGCAGGGCGGCGATACCCAGTTCGGCCGCGAGGATGAAGCGCCGCGGGTTGAAGCCGGCGACGAGGGGGGACAGGAGTATCTTGCAGCCGACGATTAGACCGAAGACCGCCACGGCTTGCGTGATCTGGGCGTCAGCATAGCCCAAGTCCATGAGCGCCACCGGCAGGGCTTCATCGCGGACTGCAGCGGGGATGGACTGGAATAGGTAGGCCGCGAAGACCCAGAGCCAAGCGCGTCGGGGAATCGCCGCGGGCTCTTTCATTGCTTAGGCGCCTTCGCCCAGCTGAGCGCGGCCGAAGTGGTCGACGGAGCGGAGCAGGCCGTCGACGAACTTGGCGACGGTGATATTCAGGCCGAGGAGTTCGGAGTCTGTGAGGTTGAGCATCTCGCCAGGCTTGAAGGTGCGGGTGGTGTCCGTCAGGCGAGCGACCATCTTGGGCTTGTTCTCGTCGCTGAGGACATGGCGGGTGACGCCAGGTGGAAGCTCGGTCTCAGCTTCCGGAGTCTTTGCCGGTTCGGCGGAGGCTTCGAAGTCCTGCATCGCCTTGAACTCGAGGGTCAGGGAGCCATCCGGGGTGATGTCGTCGTTGGTGACGAGGCCACCGCGGACGAGTACGCGCAGGGCGGCGGCGAGGCTGAAGACTCCGTCTTCTAGGTCGCAGACGATACCGAAATTCTCTTCAAGGGCCGTGAAGCGGTCTTGCAGAGTCATTTTTTGAAAGGCGTTCTGCTTATCCGAGATGATCTTCTCGATCAGCGGGTCGCGGCGCTGGGTTTTACCTTGTTCACGGATGAAGAGGCAGAGCAGGTGGCACTGTACCATGGATTCCGAGGAAAGCGTCAGCAGGTCGTTGACCGTTGTGCGCATCATCAGGCCGCGGGCATAGGCGAGCATCTGTTCCGGAGGCAGGTGGGCCTGCGGGACGGGCATCACGCGGGAGACGGACGAGAAGTGTTCGTAGGCCTTGGGGTCAGCCGTGTGCAGTCCGGCGATGCTGAACGCGAGCATGTCATGCTGGCGTTGGAGCGCCGTGAAGAACGTGCGGCTGATGTTTTGGAGCGAGAGGACGTTCTCGCCGTTGCCGGGCGGGGGCTGCGACATAGGGAATTAGCTGGTCGGATTGGAACCCTTGTCCTTGGCGTGGCGAGCCCTTTTGCGGGACAGGAAGCCGTCGGCGCGGGGTTGGGGCGTGGAGGCGAACCAGGCGATGGCCAAGGGGGCGATCTCGGAAAGGGACAGGCCGGGCTGGCTGACGAGGCCCGGGAAGCGGTAGCAATGTTCGACGCGCGGCTGGATGTCAGCGTCGAGTTTTCCTCCAGGGATGAGCAGGGCGAGGTGACGGCCGGGGACACGAACCGGCACGGCGAGGTCGATTTTGCGGCCGATGTCAGGCGAGAGCGCCACGACACAGCAACGGTCTTCCACGAGCTTCAGGAGTCCGCCGAGGGCGGCGGCGCGCATGAGACGAAGCTGTTCCATGGCACCGCGGGAGAGGTTCCAAGCTTCCGGATGGAAGGAGAGCTTCTCGGTACCGCCGGAGAGTAGGAGGCGCTTCAGGCCAAAGGCGGCCATCGAGCGGGCGATTGCGGCGAGGTCGGCCGCGTCGGTCACGCCGTCGGCGATGACGATACTTTCGCGGGACTCGCGCCATTCGGCGAAGTCAGAGATGCGGGCCAGGCCGAAGTCGGGGCGCATGGTGAGAGCGCAAACGTCGTCGCAGGGACCTTCGGCCGTCTGGACGAGCTCGATCGGTCCGACGATGCGGGTCTTCACGCCGAGTTCGGCAAAGGCGGCATCGTGTTCGGCAAGGTTCGGCGCGAACGCGGCTGTGGCGACGACCTCGCGCAACGCCTTGGGATGGTGCTTGAGGCAGGCGAGCAGCGCGGCGATGCCCCGGATGACCAGGCGGTTGGGATGGGGGTCGTTGGTATTCACAAAATGCGTCCTTCGTCGAAGTCGATCATGTCCGCGAAGGAGATCACATCGGTGCGTTGTTCGGCGCCCATCTTGAGTTTGGTGCTTTCGAGGACTTCGCGGCCCATCACGCTCATGCCTTTCTGGACCAGTTCGCGGTTCCAGATGGCCACGCGGAGGTCAGCGGGAAAAAGGGCTTTGAGCCGGACGTCGAGTTCGGCTTCGGTCTGCGTCTCGCGGACGCAGGCGATGACCTGTTCGGGGTCCACACCCAGATGGAGGCAGAGAAAGCGATCAAAGCCCTTACAGAAATTGCGCTGATAGGACTTGGGCAGTTCGCCTTTCAGATGCTTACGAATCTTGGCGAGGAAACGAGCCAGGTGGAGTAGGCCGGTCGCCGAGTGAGGGATGTAGGCCGACGGAAGGTCGTAGCAGATTTCGCCAGTGACTTCGGAAAAGCCGTTAGGGCGAGGCTCGGAAGGTGTGGTCATTTCGACGAGGAAGCGGCGGGCAGGAGCTTGGCAATCTCCGCCGAGACGGCGGCAAGGTTCGCCGATTGGGCCTGCTCGAACGCGGTCGGTGAACGCTCTTTGAGCGGGCGGGATTGCGAAAGGGTCTTGGCGGCCAAGAGACTACCGTCGGACTTCTCGAGGCGGAATGTAAGCTGCAAGATGGCAGTGTCCGTATTCGGCGTCGTACCGGGGATGGAGAAAATCGAGCGACCTGGACCGGCGGGGGTGAAGATCTCCATCTTGTCGACGGTGAGCAGTAGCACGAGATGCTCCTCGGCTGGTGACTGCGTGGAAGAGGGTAATCCGGTCAGCGAGGTCAGGTGGCGGCCGACGGCCTCGGACACGGCGCGGTCGAGCGGAGAGATCCAGCGGTGAGCGTCTTCGACACGCACCCAGCCCGTATCGTCGATGAGTACGACGTTGGGACGGCGGAGGGCTGAAGGGATGGTCGTGCGAGGGACGTACAGGGTCGGGCCAGAGCGCGAGGTGACGGCGGCTGGCGAGGCGAGCTGGTGGAAGGTAACCGCTTCGCTCTTCTTATCGAAGATGATGCACCCGCTTAGAAGTGCGGTCAGGCTAAACAGCAGAGCGCGGGATTTCATTTAGCAGCCGGCTCCTCCTTGGGCTTCGCATCTTGGGAGGGCGACTTGCTGCGACCCTGGATAATCGTCTCCGGGTTACGTTCGATGAAATCAGCGAGCGAGCGGATCGCCTGGGCTGCTTCCGAGACGTCGGCCAGAGCTTGGTCGAGGTCGCGGCGGGCCGGCGAGCCTGGCTTGGTGAGCGTGCGGAGGTTATCGGAGGTCTCGTTCAGTCGCTCGAGGGCCTTACGACCAGCCGTCACCATTGCCTTAATGTCGTCGGTCACCGGGTCGACCTTGCCACTCAGGCGTTTGACGAGGACGTCGATGCCTTGCATGGCGGCGGAGAAGTCGGTGACCGCACGGGCGATGGCCGGGTCGCCGGTAATCTTCGAAATATTAGAGGAGGCTTGCACCAGGTTACCGTTGATCTTCTCGAACTCGATTTGCGAAGCGCCTTTATCGATACGGGTCAGAATCGAATCGACCTTCTTGGTGATCGAGACGAAGTCGATGCGGCTGAGCTGATCGAGCGTCTGGGCGACGGCCTTGGTCAGCGCGCCGAGGTTGGACGGCTGGGTCGGGATTTCCGGTAGTTCGCCCTTCGGGTCGTGCAGCTTGTAGGCCGTGTCGGGGAGGTAATCTAACTCCACGTAAAGCACGCCCGTGATGACTGACTGCTGCTGCAGTTTGGCGCGCAGTCCTTTCTCGATGGAGAGGCGCAGGCCTTGCTTCTGAAGTAGGGCCTGATCGATACCACGGCGGGTGAGGAGGTCGGGCGAAAATTCCATGACCACCGGGACGGAGTAGTCGGACGCCGATTGACCCGTGGTGCGCAGGAGCACCTGGCTGACCTTGCCGATGCTGACGCCGCGGAATTTGACCGGGGCACCGATATCCAGACCACTGACCGAGTCTTCGAAATAAGCGATGGCCGTCGGCTTGGCGCCCGTGAAAGAACCGGCCCCCAGCAGAACCACGGCGGCGAGAATGAGCAGGATGCCTCCGACCACGAAGGCCCCGATTAGTGTCATGTTGGCGGATCTACGCATGGTCAGTCGAAACGTGCTTGGCTGAAGAAGGCGTGTACCTTCGGCGAATTGCCAGCCTGAAGGAAGCCCTTTGGAGGCCCGTAGGCGCTCATGGTGCCTGTGTCAGGGTCGAGGTAAACGCAGAAGTCAGCGGTCCGCAGGATGCTAGGGATCTCATGGCTGACCAGGACGATAGTCGTCCCGTAGGCCTCGCGGAGGCGAAGAATGAGCTCGTCGAGGCGCCCGGAACTCAGCGGGTCGAGGCCGGCACTTGGTTCGTCAAGGAAGATGACGGCCGGGTCGAGGGCCATGGCGCGGGCGATGCCAGCGCGCTTGGCCATACCCCCGCTGATTTCCGAGGGAAGTTTATCCATGGCATCGGCCAGGCCAACGAGGGCCAGCTTGTACTCGGCGAGCTGGCGGATGTCCTTGCGGGGAGCCTTGAGGAACTCGCGCATTGGCATCTCGATATTTTCGCGGAGGGTGAGTGAGGAGAATAAGGCGGCGCCTTGGAAAAGGAAGCCGCTCTGGCGCAGGATATCCTGGCGCTCTTGTCCATGAGCCGCGGCGAGGTCGACGCCCATGAGCGTGGTCTTACCGCCGAGTGGTTCGTCCAGTCCGCCGAGGGCTCGCATGAGCGTGCTCTTGCCGCAACCGCTGGGCCCGACGATCGCGAGGATCTTCCCGGGAGCCAGCGACAGGTTAAGCCGGTCCATGATCACGGTCTTACCGTGTCCGATGGCCAAGTCCGTACAGGTGAGGATGTCTGGGGTGTCGCTCACAGGTCGAATAGATTGAAGATCACTGCGAAGATCGCGTCGAAGATCACGATGAAGGTGATGCCAAGTACGGCGGCAGAGGTGGCGGCCTCGCCGACGCCGAGGGCGGAGCGCTTGGCGACCGAGCCGCGATAACATCCGGCCCAGGCGGCGATGAAGCCGAAGGCGATGGACTTGATGAAGCCGACGAGGAAGCTCTTGAAGCTGATGGCCCGGATGGCCTGCGTAAGGTATTGTTCAATGCTGAGGTCGCCAGCGCAGGCTACAACCATACCCCCAAAGACGCCGATGAAGGTGGCAAAGACCGCGAGGAGTGGCACCATCAGCGTGACGGCTAAGATACGGGGCAGGGCAAGGTACTCGATGGGGTTGATGCCCAAGGCGCGGAGGGCGTCGGTCTCCTGACTGACGTTCATGCTGCCAAGCTGCGAGGCGAAGGCCGTCGAAGTGCGTCCGCACGCGATGATGCCGGTCATCAACGCACCCATCTCACGGGTCATGGCGAGAGAGACGAGGTTGGCGACGTAGACCGTGGCACCGACTTGGCGGAGCTGGATGAGGCCGACGTAGGCCATGATGAGTCCGGTCAGGAAGCCGAGGAGGGCCACGATGGGGAGCGCATCGACGCCAGCGGTCTGCAGTTGGAGCGTGAAGTCGCCCCAATTGACCTTAGCCCGACCGACCAGCATCCTGAGGAAGCCGAGCGCAGTGTGGCCGATATGTTCGAACGCACGACCCCAAGAGCCGCTGCTTTCGACGCCCCAATTTCCAAATGTCTCGAGCAAGCCGTCGTGGTCGGATTGGGCGTGCTCGGATGAGGCCTTTTCGGCCATCTTCACGAGGGACTGCAGTCGGACGGGTAGGGCGGAGAGGTCTAGCTGGCGGATGTTTTTGAAGTGAGCGTAAAGCCATGCCGGGAGCGAAGAGTCAAAGTCGGTCAGCGCTTCGGCGACAACTTTGGCCTGATCTCCCTTAATGATGATTTCCGGGAGAGGTTGATCCCGTTTCCATGAGCCCCCGACGGTGACCAGGGCGGTGCCATCGGCCAGGACTTCCGTCCGGGCAAAAGGCAAGCCAGTGGGAGCATGGGACATCTTGACAGTCAAATACTTGGGCGAGCCGATGTTCACAAGTCAGAAAGGCGTGGACGACACCATGGGGATGCCCTTTGCTTATGTTTCAGAAATGTCGATTTCACGTCTCATGGCCTTTGCCTTGGCCGCCACCACCGCCCAGGCCGCCGAAGTCCCAGTTGCTCATACGCCGAGTTCCGCCTGGGTCGTCTCGCTCACGGAGGAGAACGACAAGTTCACGCCCCAAAACAAGGATCGTTACTATACCCAAGGCATGAAGGTCGCCATCAATCGCGGCGACCATACCTTCTTCTCGTTCACGCAGGAGATCAATACGCCTTCGGACACCTCGAATCCGAATCCTTCGCTCGACGACATGCCGTATTCGGGCGCACTTTATGTCGGTTGGGGGTATGGCGCCATCTTGGATCGCGGTGGCCGCCGCGACTGCATGTTCTCGTTGGAGGCCAAGCTCGGCATCATCGGGCCTTCGGCAGGCGGCGAGACGATTCAGAATAAATTCCACGACCTTATCGGTACCCCGCAGTCCGCCGGCTGGGGTAAGCAATTGCCCGATGAGCTGTTGCTCAATTTTGACGGCGAGTTCCGCCGTCGCTTCGATCTGGATCCGACCGGACATGGTTATCGCGACCTGATCGCTCGCGGCGTCGTCGAGCTTGGCACCATGCGTACCGCGGTGGTCCTCGGTGCCCAGTTACGCTGGGGCATCAACTTGGATAAATCCTGGGGCCATTCCTTCATCCGCCACTCGAATGGCTACGACCCCATTGATGCGCTGAAGGCGACCGAATCCCGCCCGAACTTCTCGTATTGGGCTTTCGTTGATTCCCAAGTTGAGGTCGTCGTCCGCAACTATGCGACCGACGGCACAAACTTCCGCGACTCCCCTAGCGTCACCCGTTCGCCCATCGTTCTGCAGTGCGCGGCCGGCACGACCTTCCAGGTATCCTCTTGCTCCGTGGCTTATTTTATCGCAATTCGCACCAAGGAGTTTGAAACGCAGGACGGTTTCCATTTCTTCGGCGGTCTTAAGGGCCAATTCCTTTTCTAAACATGTCTGCCATTGCCGTCGTCGACGTAGGGTCTAATTCCATTAAGGTCGCCATCGTAGACGATCAGGATCGTCGCGAACTCGGACGGTTGACCGAATCCGTCCGCCTGCAACAGGACGTCAATCCCGGCGACCCCCTTTCGACTGAGGCCCAGGCCGCCGCCGCCGCCGCGATTGGGCGTCTGCTGGATTTCGCCCGCACCAAGGGTGCCACGCGTTTCACCGTCCTCGGCACAAGCGCCGTCCGGGAGTGCTCTAATCGTCACGTCTTCGCTGAAACGGTGCGCGCGGTCACCGGCGTGCCCCTCACAATCGTCTCTGGCGAGGTCGAAGCTCGTCTGGCTGGCTCGGGTGTAAGGACCGATCCGGCATACAAGGCCTATGCCAATATCATGGCCTTCGATCTCGGCGGCGGTAGCCTCGAGGTCACGGCCATTCGCGGACAGCATTACGTGCTGGCCCGCAGTTTTCCTTTGGGTTCGGTCCGCATGACTAACGGTTATCTCAGGGGCGGAGCTGGGGTCGTCGACGAACTTGATCAGGCCTCGATTCGCACCCATCTCATGGGTGTTCTTCAGACCATCATTCCAGCCAACTCGGCCGAAAACTATCTCATCATCGGGGCTGGCGGCGTCTTTGCGGCCATCGCCCTGCATTTTGAGGCCATCGGTGAGCCCCCGGTCGGCGGGCGTCTGCCGGTCCTGCGTATCCGCGAACTGCGCGACCAGATGTGCGCGCTGGATCTCGACGGCCGTCGCAAGATCCCGGGAATCCCGGCCGACCGCGCCGACATCATGCCCGCCGCGCTCATCACGCTCTGCGTGCTCGCCGATCTGACCGGCGCCGAGGCTTTTCATCTTTCCCATCGTGGCGTCCGTCATGGGATGATTGAACTCATGCTCGGACCTTCCAAGGAACATCTCTGAACATGAACCGAGTCCTTTTCCTTTTCCTGGCCGTTGTCGGGCTTTCCGCCGCCACCGAGACGGGGAAGGTCGTCTCCGTCGCCGCTGACGGCTGGGCGAAGATCGTCCATGCGGATGGTTCGACGAACTTTCTTCGCCGCTTCTCCGAGGGTGACCGCAAAGTGGGCTGGGTCGGTCGGACCGTCCGCTACGAGGTCGTGACCGAAGCCACCGAGACTCAGGCCCGCGGGATTGTCTCGGCCGACGTCGAGGAACTTCGCCAGGTTGCGGAAGTCACGGATACGCTGCGCCGCGAGACAGCCGATAAGGGGCGTATGGTCACGCGCATGCCGAACGAACTCATGCCAAATATGGCTCTCTGGGATCAGGCCGGCCGTCTGGTCATGAAGAAGGATTTTCTGGGTCATCCGCTCGCTTTGAACTTCGTCTTCACCAGCTGCCGAGTCGCCCGTATGTGCCCCGCCTCCACCAGTTGCATGAAGCAGCTCGGCGATGCGCTGGCGAAGCTGCCTGACGCCGCCAACGTCCGCCTGCTCACCATTACCTTTGACCCCGAGACGGATAGCCCGGGCTTGCTGCGCAGTTATGCCGACGGTTATGGCATCGACCATGCCCGTCACCGCTTCCTGACCGGTGATGCCGGTCAAATCAAGGACCTCATGCGCCATTACGGTATCCAGACGCTGCGCGATGACGGTACTATCGTCCATAACGCCGCCCTGATCGTGATCAGTCCCGAAGGTCGTATTACCTATCGCAGCGAAGGGGCGTCGTTCGACGCCGAAGATGTTGCGGCCCGCCTGCTTAAACTTTCCGGTACCGCCGGTACTAAAACCCGATGACACCGTTGCGCCAGATTCTACTCATCAGCGCCTTGGCTATTGTGGGTTTCTTCGGCTTGCGGGCCTTGCCCGACACCCAGTGCGCTTTTCTCCATGCTGACCATCAGCCAGTGATCGTCGATGGCATCGAGTTCTGTGGGCTCAACGAGGAGGCCAATTTCTATTCGCCCAAGGCGTTACGCTTTCCGGTCGAACTCAAGGTCGCCCTCTCTCCCGACGGCGCCAAGGGCGAAATCCAGCTCCTCAAGGACGACGGTCATCCGTACTACGCCCATGAGGTCGCCGTATCGCATACCCAGAAGATCCACCTCCATCTCCGTCAGGCCAGCGGAAATCGAGACTACGCCCACCTTCATCCCGTGCCGGGTAACGACGGCTTCTGGCGTTTCGACATGCCTGCGAAGCTCCGAGGTTCCGATCTTGAGGTATATGTCGATTTCTCGGATGTCCGGACCTCCCGCGTGATGCTCGCGCAGACTGAGGTCAAGGCCTCGTCGCCTTTCGACGCCCTCGTGGTGCCGTCGCGTAATATCATCCTCTCGATGGAGGCTTCTTCGACGAAGGCCGATACCTCGGCCGCCTTGCGTATCAAGCTGTCTGGTCCCGAAGGTAAACCGCTCAAACTAAAGCCGATCATGGGGGCGCTGGGCCATGCGGTCGTCTTCTCCGCGGATCGCCGGCTGGCCGGCTACGCGCACATGCATCCGACGCTCGAAGGCGATGAGTATGCGCCTAACCCGACGCTTTCCTTCCATCTCCGTCTCCCGCCGCCCGGCACCTATGACGTCTGGCTGAATCTTAACGACGGCCAGGAGGAACTCCTGCGCACGACGTTGGTCGTCACGCCTTGAGTCGGCGGAAGGCGTCAATCGTCTCGGCCAGCCCAACGCTAACGGATGACTGCGGTTTCCATCCGGCAGACAAAAGGCGCTCGGTCGAAGCCAGCGAATGACGGACATCACCAGCACGGGGCGGTAGGTGTTCAATCTTGGACTTGGAGCCAGTGAGTTGGATGATCTCTTGGGCGAGCGCGAGGATTGACTGGCTCCGGCCGTAGCCGACGTTGTAAGTGCCGGACATATCCTTCGAGTCACCCGCATAGGCGAGCGCTGCGACGATGTCAGTCACGTGGATGAAGTCGCGCGTCTGACCGCCATCGCCATGGATGCTGATCGGTTCATCGCAGAGAGCTTTGGCGATAAAGATAGGGACGGCTGCTGCGTAGGCGGAACGAGGATCTTGCCTTGGGCCAAAAACATTGAAGAAGCGCAGGCTTGTGCTGCCGAGGCCATGGTCGAGGCGGTATTGTTTGAGTAGACGTTCGCCCGCGAGCTTGGTCTCGGCATACGGAGATTTTGGCTCAGGCGTCATCGACTCGAGCTTAGGCACCGTCGGGTTATCGCCGTAGATGGCGGCGGAGGAAGCTAGGACGACCTTACGGGCGCCGGCGACCAGCGCGGCATCCAGCACTCGGCGGGTACCTTCGGTGTTCAGCTCGGCGCACTCGGTCGGCTTGGCGACGGATTCCGGGACCGAAATCATCGCGGCGAGGTGATAGATTTCTTCGGCGCCGGCAATGGCCTGCCGGAGGGCGGTGGCATCGAGGATGGAGCCCTGGAGGAAGCGGCAACGGACGCCCTCGAGGTTGCGCGCATAGCCGCTACGCAGGTCGTCGAGCACCGTGACTTCGGCTTGCGCAGCGAAATGGCTTACCAGGTGTGATCCGATGAAGCCGGCGCCGCCGGTGATGAGGATGCGCTTGCTCATGCGCGTGCGACCAGCGCCTGCATGGCGGGGAGCTGGTCTTCGATTGATTCGACCAGCTTGAACTGGGTACGGGTGCGGTCGAGGTTGTGCGTTGGGCACTTGATCTTGAAGTAGGTATCGCCCTCCAGCCAATCGGTGAGGAAGCGCAGACCGATCTCGAAAGTGATGAGCTTGCCGGCGAATGGCAGCAACTCCTTCTCCTTCGGCGTGAGGAAACCGTTGGCGGATTCGAGGTAGCCTTTGACCAAGGCCTCGAACATCGGGAATTGCATCTGCACCTTGGAGAGGTCGGTCTCGTCCTCGGCCGTCGGCGAAGTCGACGTGCGGACGAGGTCACCAAAGTCATAGAGCGCCGAGCCGGGCATCACGGTGTCGAGGTCGATGACGCAGACGCCGTCCTGGGTGATATCATCGAGTAGGACGTTATTCAGCTTGGTGTCATTGTGCGTCACGCGTTCGGGCAGGGTGCCGTCACGCAGGGCATCGACGACCACGTTGACCTCGTGGGCGCGGGCCAGGGCGAAAGCAATCTCGGGCACGGAGGCCGCGGCCCGACCATGGGCATCCTGCGCTAAGGCCTGCTGGAAGCGGGCGAAGCGGGCGGGAGTGTGATGGAAATCCGGAATCGTCTCGAGCAGACGTCCGCCGGGAAGGTCGGCGAGCAGTGACTGGAAGGCGCCGAAGGACTTAGCGGCGGCGTAAGCTTGTTCCGGTGAACGCACGACATCATGGCCGGTGGCACCTTCGATGAAGTGGTAGCAACGCCAGCGATTGCCGGCGGCGTCGATGTGCCAGGCCTTGCCGTTGAGGGTAGGGATGAGTCGAAGCGTGCGGCGTTCGGCTTCGGGCTCGCCGGCCTGCTTCAGCTTAGCGTAGGCGTGGGCACACACACGTTCCACGTTGGCCATGAGTTCGTCCGGTCGGCGGAAGACGTTATGATTGATACGTTGGAGCACGTAGCGACGCGGGCCGCCGTCGGGCTTCACGTCCACCTTGTAGGTATCGTTGATATGGCCGCTGCCGTAGGGGGATGCCGATACGATCTCGCCGGCGAGCGCGAATTCACGCGCGATGGCGAGGGCATCATTTCCTGCGGCGGTGGTCATCATTACGCCCAGAGGGAAGGGGGGTAGGCGCCGCTACTGACCTGCTGGGCGATGCTGGCTTGGACGACAGGCTTGTCTTCGCGATAGGTGACGCCGAACCAAGTCGAATCGGATCGTAGCACCTGACAGGTCGCCTGGCTGCTGCGAATAATACTACCGACGGACATCGGGATGTAGGCCTCGCTTTTCATTTCGGCGCCTTTGGCGGCGAGAAAGGCACGAAAATCAGCTTCGAGCTGCGGGAAAATCGCGGGAGTAAACCCCCACATATTCATCGAGACGGGTTCTTCGCCGGTGAGCGCCACGACCTTACCATCGTCTCCGCGGTGTTCAGCTCCATGAGTGAGCTTGGTGATCTTCGTCAGCTCTTGGATGTCGGTCAGATTGCCGGCGGCATCGGTCTGGCAGACGCCGCGGGCGACGGTACCATGTTCGGAGAGCGTGTTCTTGAGCGTGAAGCCCACCATGGCGTAAGCCGTGGACTCATTGGAGAGGGCGGCGAGGTAGCGGCCCAGCGTCGCGTAGGAATCTCGGCCGTAGAAGTCGTCGGCGTTGATGACCGCGAAGGGCGTGTCCACGGCATCGCGTGCGCAGAGGATGGCATGGGTGGTGCCCCAAGGCTTTTCACGGCCGGTAGGCACCGAGAAGCCAGCGGGCAGTTGATCGATCGTCTGGAAGGCGTAGCCGACGTCGATTCGGTCAGCGAACTTCGCGGCGATGCGTTCGCGAAAGTCTTTCTCGAAATCAGGACGAATGATGAAGACCACTTTTCCGAAGCCGGCCCGGATGGCGTCGAAGACCGAGTAGTCCAGGATGGTCTCACCAGAGGGGCCCATCGGGTCGATTTGCTTGAGACCGCCGTAGCGGCTACCCATGCCGGCGGCGAGAACGAGGAGGGTGGGCTTCATATCAGAGAGATTTGCGGATGCGGGCGGTGACGTCGGCTTTCAGGCGGTCGATGAAGCCGACGGTGTAGGCGACGGGGTCGAGGGAGTCGTCCTGGACGAGCGGGGTGAGGTCCATCGCCCACTGCATGGCGGATTCTTGGTCGGTGGAGTGGGCGTTGCTGAACGTCGCGTTGGCCGTGCGGCGGCCGAGGACGGCGAGATCGTAGCGCTTACCTCCGGCAATCTGCGTAGCAAAGACCTCGTTGAGGGTGCGTGCCAGTTCGGGGCGTGCCGAGATGGGCATGGCCGTCTTCTCGGTGTCGACGAGCCAATCGAGGTCGCGCCACACTTCGCAGCCATAGACTATTTTGGGCCGGTGAGCCTTAGACAATTGGCGCATAGCTTCGATGCAACGAAGTGTACACCCTACATGGGTGTCGTGCTTGTCGGCCAAATTGTGCAGGTAGACGACCTCGGGGCGGCTGGCTTCGAGGATCATGCGAAGATCGTCGCGGACGGCGGACTGCTGGGCATCGCGGACGGCGGCACTGCCAAAGCCCAGTTGGGCGATGAAGGAATATTGGCCGATGACAGCGGCGGCTTCCTGCTCGCGAATACGCTCGGCGGCGATCTGGTCGTCGGTCCAGTCCTTGAACTGGCCAGCCCGCGAGCTACCGCGGCCGTCGGTGATGGTCACGCCCCCGAACCAGCGATCGTCGCAACCGTAGCAGGCCAGAATCCCATGGAAGGCCATGAACTCGAGGTCATCCTGGTGGGCGCCGATGCCGAGGTGGGTGGTGCGGCTGATGGCGTCCGGCCCGGTCTTGCCGTCCGGGGTCACTAGGCGCGCGAGCGGGTTGAGAGAGGTCATCGGCTGAAGGCGGGGAGGGAGGCGGCCGCGATGGCTTGGCCGTGACGTTTATCTTTCTCAGCGGGCACCACGAGGTCGATGCGAAGTTCGGGGAATTCATCGCGCAGGACCATCCGGGCCTGCTCGATGATGATCGTGCCACCTTGGCCGGAGGTGACCCGTCCCATGATGAGCAGGCAGCTCATCTCGTAGAAACTGGCGAAGTGGGCGATCGCGTAGCCCAAGGCGATGCCGATAGCCTCGTAGACCTGCTGCGCTCGTGGATCGCCAGCGAGCAGGAGCTTCTGGAGTTCCTCGAGCTGCTCGGGTAAGCGCATCAAGGCGGGCAGGTCGATGCCAGCGAGCGGTAGCAGGCGGCCGACGCCTTGCTGGCTGAAATATTGCACCGCGCAGCCGCGATCGGCGGACCATTCGTCCGCGGGGCCGTCTTGTCGGTAGTCCACAGGCACGAAGGCCAGCTCGCTGAGCCAGTTGGTCAGGTTGCCGGCCGTATCGACGTAGCCGGCAGCCACGCTGGTGCCCATCGCCACCCCGAGGACGGCGTTACGTCCGAGGGACATCGAGCCGGCGAGGGCGGTGACGTCGCCGTCATTGAGTACTTCAAACGGAACGCCGTAGGATTTGGCGAGACCCAGGAAGATGTCGCGTACTTGGGAATCAAAAATACCCGCATCGGTGATTCCGCGGAAGAGCGAAGAGACCCGAACCTTGTTGTTCACGTAGACGCCGGCGGAAGAACCACCAATGGCGTCGACACGCGGAAGGTGGCGGGCGGCGAGATCTAACGAATGACGGATGCCGGCGAGGTGATAGGCTGGGTCGGACTGGAAGTAGGGATCCCACTTCACTTCCTCGGAGAAGACGACCTGACCGTCGATGAGTGCAGCGCACTTGCGGTCGGAGCCGCCGAGGTCGAAGCCGATACGGCAGCCGTCCAGATTGCGACCAAGGGGTAGAGGCGCGGCGGAGGCGACCGGAAGTCCAGATGTGTCGATCGCCTGAAAGGTCAGAGGTCTCTCGAAGACCTTGCGGAAGAAATCGGCGTCGAAGGCGCGGCAGCCTGCAGACGAGTAATCGGCCTGCAGGCGGAGGGCGAGTTGGGCGGCTTCAGGGCCGCAAAGCAGGATGTCGGAGGCTCCGCGGGACCAGAGTAGGAACTTTACGGTGCGTTCGACGTGAAGATAAGTTGCGGCATCATCGACGCCGGGGGCGAGGACCCGGGTGTGGAATAGAGAGGCGGTTCCATCTTCGCGGCGCAGTGCGATGGTGAGGTCGGACGTCGCAGCCGTGGTCGCGCAATGGCTCAGGTAGGCGCGGGTCCAGAGTACCGCCGGGACAAGGCCTGGATCGATGCCGGAGCGATGGCGGGGGGCGACGTCCATCTGATAGGTCAAAGCGCCTTGGCGGCGCCCGCGTCGAGGTGGAATGTGCAGCCGGTATGCTGTTGCAGCCAAGTGGCCGGACAGCTCGGCGAAGGGGCTTCCTTCATCGCGCGGCGGACAATCTCGGCCTTGGCTTCGCCGAAGGCGATGAGTTCGACGCGACGAGCTTCGAGGATCGTGGCGACCCCCATTGTCAGGGCGCCGTGCGGGACTTGGGCAAGATCGCCGAAGAAGACCGAGTTGTCGCGGCGGGTGACTTCATTGAGGTGCACCCAGCGGGTGCGACTGTCGGCGGCTGAGGGCGGTTCATTGAAGCCGATGTGGCCCGTGCGACCGATGCCGAGGATTTGCACGTCGATGCCCCCCGCTTCGCGGATGGCGGCTTCGTAGTCGGCGCAGTTCTTCGCGCGGTCTTGCGTGAGTCCGTCCGGGATGTGGATGTTAGCCGCAGGAATATCAAGGTGGCGGAAGAGGTTTTCTTCCATGAAGAATCGGTATGACTGCGGGTGCGTCGGGCCAAGGCCTTCGTATTCATCCAGATTGAACGTGCTGACTGAACGGAAACTCACGCCGGCTTCACGATGAAGGCGGATGAGTTCAGCATAGAGCGGCAGCGGCGTGGATCCGGTCGCTAGTCCCAGTACCGTCGACTTGCCCGATTTCGAGCGTATCTGAATCAGGTCGGCTATCTCCCGGGCAATCGCCTGCGCGGCGGTTTGTTTATCGGGGTGAAGCCTTGTCGCGATCATCTTAGCCTAGCGTGGCGAGCATGCGCGCAATCTCATCGCGCTTGGCCTTAGCGTCGTCGAGCTGTTTGCGAGCACCTTCGAGAATCTTAGGCGGAGCTTTCGAGACGAACACATCGTTAGTCAGCTTGGCTTCGCCAGCGGCGACCGCCTGTTCGAGTTTCGTCAGTTCCTTGGCGAGACGGATTTTCTCGGCGGCGACATCGACCGTACCCGAGAGCTCGAGTAAGACCGTGCCGAGGGAGTTAAGCGAACCGGTGCGATCGCCGGCATCGTCGGCGAAGGTGATCTCGGCCAGACCGGCCATGCTGCCGACCTTGTCGCGGTTTGACTGGAGGAGTGCTTTTGCTGCGGCGTCCTTGGCGACAATCGTGATGACCGAATCGCGGCGGGTCGCCTGGTTGGCCTGAGACTTGAGGCCGCGCACCGAGGCGACGAATTCGCGGAGCAGGGCGACATCGGCCACCTTGGCGGCGCTGAGCTTGATGCCCTTCTCGCGAAGGACGCGGAGCAGGTCGCCGCCGGAGCCGGTGTGATGGTTCTGGATGAAGTCCTTTTCCGTGCCGTAGCCCAAGAGGTGCCAGAGTTCTTCGGAGATGAACGGAGCGACTGGGTGGAGAAGGAGGAGGAATTGGCGCAGGACGAGGTCTTGGACTGCAAGGCAGTTGTCGACCAAGGACGGGTCCTTGAGGCGGGCCTTCGAGGCTTCGACGTACCAGTCGCAGAAGTCCCCCCAGAAGAAGGAGTACAGACCCTGCGCGTAAGCGGTGAACTCGTGCTCTTCCAGGTTCTTGGTCGTACTGTCAGTCAGTTCGGCGAGTCCCTGGAGGATGGCGAAGTCGTCATCATCGAGCTGCGGGGCTTTGATGCGGCTGACCACGGCGGCAAGCGTCGAGTTGTCAGCCATCGGGCCGGACATTTGGCGGAAGCGGGCGGCGTTCCAGAGCTTGTTGCAGAAGTTACGGCCTTGGCCGACGCGATCTTCGTCGAAGAGGATGTCCTGGCCCTTGGGGGCGATGGAGAGCAGGCCAAAGCGAAGACCGTCGGCGCCGAACTTTGCGATCAGATCGAGGGGCTCGGGCGAGTTGCCGAGAGACTTTGACATCTTGCGTCCGAGCTTGTCGCGGATGATGCCATTGAAGTAGACGCGCTTGAACGGGATGCGCTGGCGAATCTCCTCGTCGGTGAGCGTCTTCTTTTCCGGACCGTGTAGTTCGAGGCCGGCGATAATCATGCGGGCGACCCAGAGGAAGATGATGTCCGGACCCGTCGCGAGGGCACCGGTCGGATACCAATGCTTCAGTTCTTCGGTCGTTTCGCTAGGCTTACGCCAACCGATGGTCGCGAGACACCAGAGCCAGGAGGAGGCCCAGGTGTCGAGCACGTCGGGGTCCTGTTCCCAGTTGGAGCCGTCAGCGGGGGCGGTGAGGGAGACGTGAAGATTCTTCGGGTCGTTGCGGTCGGCGCCTTTGCGGTACCAGACCGGGATGCGATGCCCCCACCAGAGCTGGCGGCTGACGCACCAGTCCTGAATGTTTTCCAGCCAGTGCAGGTAAGTCTTCGTCCAGCGTTCCGGGTGGAACTTGATCATGCCCGTCGTGACGGCGCGCTTGGCTTCGTCGATTTTTGGGTAACGGATGAACCACTGTTCGCTGAGACGCGGTTCGATCGGCACGTCGGCGCGCTCGGAGTAGCCCACGGTGTTCTCGTAGGGCTCGGTCTTCACCAGGGCGCCGAGCTCATCGAGGAGTTTTTCGGCCATGGCGCGGGCCTTGAAACGTTCCACTCCAGCGAGCGGGCCGGCGTCGGCGTTCATCGTGCCGTCGGGGTTCATCACATCGACGACCGGGAGGTCGTGGCGCTTGCCGATATCAAAGTCGGTGCGGTCGTGAGCGGGTGTGACCTTCAGGACGCCCGTACCGAACTCTTTCTCGACGGCCGTGTCGCCGACGATGGGAATCTGGGCGCGAGGGAAGGGGCGCCAGACGTGCTTGCCGATGAGATGCTTGTAGCGTTCGTCGTCGGGATGGACGGCGACAGCGGCGTCGCCCGGGATAGTCTCTGGACGCGTGGTGGAGATCTCGAGGAACGTGCCGGGAATTTCAGCCACCTCGTAGCGCATCCGGTAGAGCGAGCCCTTGGTGGGCTTCATGATCACTTCTTCGTCAGAAAGGCCAGTCTGCGAGACCGGGCACCAGTTGACCATGCGTTTACCGCGATAGACATAGCCGCGTTCGTAAAGCGTGACGAAGGCCTGCAGCACCGCCTGCGAGTAGCCGGCGTCGAGCGTGTGGACCGTGCGATCCCAGTCGCAGGAAGCGCCGAGCTTGCGGAGCTGGCCGAGAATGATGCCGCCGTGCTTGTCGCGCCAATCGGAGGCTACTTGGATGAATTTCTCGCGGCCGAGATCGTGGCGCGTTTTGCCTTCTTTCTGACGGAGTTCTTTCTCGACGCGGGACTGCGTGGCGATGCCGGCATGGTCGGTGCCCGGAAGCCAGAGGGCGGATTTGCCTTCCTGTCGGGCGCGGCGGACCATGATGTCTTGCAACGTGTTATTGAGCAGATGCCCCATGTGCAGGACTCCCGTGACGTTAGGCGGAGGAATCATCACCGCAAAGGATTCGCGGGAGTGGTCTACCTTGCCCTTAAAGCAACCGGCCGCGACCCAGCGGTCATACCACTGCTGTTCGACGCCTTGCGGCTCATAAGATTTGGGTATTTCGGCCATCGGAAAGGTTAATGATTAGGGGTTAAGTTGGGGATTGAAAAGAACGGACTAGGCAGGCATTAAGATAAGCAAGCCAGGCCCCATGCAATGGGTGGCTGACGAATCCCGCCAGGTCCGGAAGGAAGCAACGGCAGTCAGTCCATCCGTGTGCCGTGGCAAGCCTGGCCCCTTGCTTTTCATTCGACGCCTTCCCTTCATTTGGGAGGGCGTCCTTGTTTAGGCGCAAAATATGAAAGGGTGCTATTCGCACCCTTTCGTTCAAAAGTTCGGCCCTCGCTCAGAGCGAGTGGATGCTCGACTTACTGACGGCCATCGCGGCTTCCTTGAAGGACTCGCTGACGGTTGGGTGGGCGAAGCAGGTCCGGGCCACGTCTTCGGCGCTGCCGCCGTATTCCATGTGCGCGCAAGCCGCGGCGATCATCTCCGAGGCGCCCCGGGCGACCATCTGGACTCCAAGCAGCTTATCGGTTTTGGCGCAGGCGATGATTTTGACGAAACCGTCAGTGCAGTCGGAAGCGATCGCGCGGCCGTTGCCGGCGAGCTGGAACTTACCGATAGCGACCTCGATATTCTTGGCTTTGGCCTCGGCCTCGGAGAGACCGACGCAGGCGACTTCGGGGTCGGTGTAGATGACGCCTGGGATGATGGCGTAGTTCACGTGGCCATGCTTGCCGGCGAGGTTCTCGGCGACCGCAACGCCCTCGTCTTCGGCCTTGTGGGCGAGCATGGGGCCGGCGACGACGTCACCGATGGCGTAGACGCCGGGAAGGTTGGTCTGGAACTGCGCGTCGATGGGGATGCGGCCGCGCTCGTCGAGCTTGAGGCCGGCTTCTTGAGCGCCGAGGCCAGTCGTGTTAGCCTTGCGGCCCACGGCGACGAGGATCTTGTCGGCCACAAATTCGAGGGCCTTGCCATCGCGTTCAGCCGTGAGGGCGGAGCCGGCGGCACTCTTCTTCACTCCGGTGACCTTGGCGCCCAACTCGAATTTAATGCCCTGTTTCTCAAAAGCGCTCTGCGCGGCCTTGGCGACGTCGGCGTCATAGGACGGTCCGCCGATGGACGGCAGCATCTCGACGACGGTGACTTGGGAGCCGAGACGGGCCCAAACGGAACCGAGCTCAAGGCCGATGGCGCCGGCACCGACGACAACCATCTTTTCAGGGACGGCCTTCAGAGAAATCCCGTGGTCGGAAGAGATAACGGTTTCTCCGTCGAACTTCATGAATGGCAGTTCGATCGCGACGGAGCCGGTGGCGATGAGGATGTTCTTGGTCTCGAGCGTGCGGTCGCCGGCGGTGGAGCGGACGAGCACCTGGCCTGACTTCACGAGACGTCCGAGGCCGCGCACGATTTCGACGTTACGTTTCTTGAGCAGAGCGCCGACGCCCATATTGAGCTGTGCGACGACCTTATCCTTATTCGCGAGCATCGCAGAGACATCAAAAGTGATCTTCTCGGCACCAACCAGGCCGTGCTTCTTGCCGTGCAGGGCGTGCTGGTAGACTTCGGTGGAATGGAGGAGAGCCTTGGAAGGGATGCAGCCGACGTTGAGGCAGGTGCCGCCGAGGGTGTTGTCCTTTTCCACGAGAGCCACCTTGAGACCGAGCTGGCTGGCCTTGATGGCGGCGACATAGCCACCGGGACCGGAACCGATTACGACGAGATCGAATTGAGACATTGAGGTAGGATTAGGAGAGGGAGATCAGACGCCAAACAGCAGGCGCTGTGGGTCTTCGATGAACTGGCGCACCTTGACGAGGAAGGTCACGGCTTCCTTACCGTCGACGATGCGGTGGTCGTAAGAGAGGGCGAGGTACATGATCGGGCGGATGACGACCTGACCGTTTTCAGCGACGGGTCGTTCGACGATATTGTGGAGGCCCATGATGGCCGCCTGTGGGTGGTTGAGAATCGGCGTCGAGAGCATCGAACCGTAGATGCCTCCGTTGGAGATCGTGAAGACGCCGCCCTGAAGTTCGGGCAGCTGAATCTTGCCGTCGCGAGCCCGCTTACCGTAGTCGCCGATCGCCTTCTCAATTCCGGCGAAGTTGAGTTGGTCGCAATCACGGACGACGGGGACCATCAGGCCCTTGTCGGTGCCGACGGCCACACCGATATCAAAGAAGTTGTTTTCGACGATGTCTTCGCCGTCGAGCTGCGCATTAATCGCGGGGACTTCCTTCATCGCCTGGACAGCGGCCTTCACGAAGAAGGACATAAAACCGAGCTTGACCCCGTATTTCTTGAGGAATTCTTCTCCGTGGCGTTTACGGAGTTCCATGACCGGAGCCATGTTGACCTCATTGAAGGTCGTGAGCATCGCGGTCTCCGTCTTGGCCTGCACGAGGCGTTCGGCGATTTTGCGTCGCAGCGGGGACATGCGCTTGCGCGTGGTTCGTCCTTCGCGCGAAGGGATGGGGACTGCAGCGACCGGAGCGGAGAGTGTGGCGGCGGAAGTGGGGGCGGCCGTGGCGGTCGGAGCGACGGCGCGAATCGGAGCCTGGCCGGCGAGAGCGGCGAGCATGTCGCCCTTGGTGACGCGACCAGCTTTGCCGGACCCTTCGACACCAGCGGGGTTTAGGCCGGTTTCGGCGGCCAGACGTCGGACGGCAGGAGAAACTTCGGCCGCGGCGCCGGACTTGGCGGCGACGGGTGCGGATTTTAGCGCTGGTGCGGGTGCGGCCGAAGCCACGGCAGCGGCCCTGGCGGCAGGAGCCGGAGCGGAGGGAGCGTTGCCGGCGGCACCGGCCTCGATCGAGGCTACAACTTGGCCGACAAGGACTTCGGTGCCAGCTTCGACAGAGAGGGTGATCTTGCCGTCGACTTCAGCGGTGCCTTCGGAGGTCACCTTGTCGGTTTCGTAAGAAAAGAGGGCTTGGCCCTTGCGAACAGCGTCACCGCTTTTGACCATCCAGGCGGCCAGGAGGCCCCCGGTGATAGATTCGCCCATGGGAGGGATTTTGACTTCGACGGCCATGAAAATTAGGTAGGTTTAACCTTGGAACCCATTCCTGCCTGTTTCAACGGGGAAATGACCCTTTAAACGACCTAGGATGGGCGTTTAGGGGGTAGTAGGAGCGGTTCCAGACGCGAGAAAACCCGCTACTGTCACCCATTAGGCACCAAAGGCCTGCTTCAGCATGTCAGCCTGCTCGATCTTGTGGACCGACAGCGATCCGACCGCCGGGGAGGCCGCTGCATCGCGACCGGCATAAGCGGGACGGATGCCGAGGGTGGACTCGATCAGGTCGGCGACGAAGGACCAGCCGCCCATGTTCCTGGGTTCGTCCTGGACCCAGACGACCTTCTTGGGCGAACCCAGCGTGGCGTGGACCTTGGCGAGCGTTTCGCCGTCGAAAGGATAGAACTGTTCGATGCGCACGATGCTCGTGGCCGCGTCCTTGCGAGCGGCGCGTTCGGCGTCGAGTTCGTAGAAGACTTTGCCGGAGCAAAGGATGAGACGTTCCGTCTTCGCGGCGGGGGTGGCATCGGTGAGCACCGAATGAAAGCGGCCCTTGGTGAAATCATTCAGGACGCTGACGCAGCTTTTATGGCGGAGCAGGCTTTTCGGCGTCATGACCACAAGCGGCTTGCGGTATTCGGACTTCACCTGACGACGTAACGCGTGGAAGAGTTGGGCTGGGGTCGACGGTTGGATCACCTGCAGGTTGTTTTCGGCGCAGAGCTGCAGGAAGCGTTCGAGGCGCGCAGAGGAGTGTTCCGGTCCCTGACCTTCGTAGCCATGGGGGAGGAGCATCACGAGGCCGCTCGTCTGACCCCACTTGGACTCGGCCGACGCGATGAACTGGTCGATCATGATCTGCGCGCCATTGGCGAAATCGCCGAATTGGGCTTCCCAGATGACGAGCGAATCAGGGGCTTCGAGCGAGTAGCCGTAGTCGAAGCCGAGGACGGCGTATTCGGAGAGCGAGGAGTTGACCAGTTCGATTTCGGCTCCAGCGATGGAGCCGAGCGGGCAGTACTTGGCGTCGTTCGACGGGTCATGCAGCACAGCATGGCGGTGCGAGAAGGTCCCGCGTTCGCAATCCTGTCCGGAGATGCGGACTGGATAGCCCTCCGCGAGCAGTGAGGCGAACGCTAGGCCTTCGCCGAGGCTCCAATCGAAGTTGGTACCGGACTTGTAGGCGTCAGCCTTCGTGTCGAGCATGCGCTTGATCTTCGGGTTCGGGGAGAAGTCGGGCGGCATCTGCCAGAGCACTGGCGCTACTTTATCCAAGAGTTCCTGCGGGATGGTGGTGTCGACGTTATGTTCGTAAGGGGAGCGGAACGGACGCACGCCGACGGGGTTCTTTTTACGTTCCTCGATTTCGATGGCGAGGGCGGCCTGGGCACGCTCCTGGGCGGCGTTGAGCATGATGTCGAACTCGTTACGCAGCGCGATTAGTTCGCCGTCTGGAGCGGAACCGGATTCGGTCAGACGCGAAGCGTAGAGGTCAGCGACAGAAGAGTGGGCCGAAATCTCGCGATAGAGCACCGGCTGGGTGAAGGCGGGTTCGTCGGTCTCGTTGTGTCCGTAGCGGCGGTAGCAGACGATATCGACGACGGCATCGGCGCCGAACTTCTGGCGATATTCCAAGGCGATTTCAGTCGCGAGGACGACGGCATCAGGGTCGTCGCCATTGGCGTGGAGGACCGGAGATTCGGTGAACTTGGCGATCTCGGTGCAATGACGGCCAGAGCTGCACTCGTCGGGGTTGGCCGTGAAGCCAACTTGATTGTTGGTGATGAGGTGGAGCGTGCCGCCGACCTGGTAGCCTTTAAGCTCGGCTAGGTTGAGCGTCTCCATCACGACGCCTTGGCCGGCGAAGGCAGAATCGCCGTGCAGGAGGATGGGTAGGGCTTTCGAGCGATCAGCGCCGCCCTGTACGTCGATGAGCGCGCGGGTGCGGCCGAGCACGACGGGATTGACGGCTTCGAGGTGACTGGGGTTATAGGCGAGGGTGATGCTGATTTCCTTGCCATCGACGACGCGGGCGCCCGCGTAGCCGAGGTGGTACTTCACGTCACCATCGCCATGCGTGGTATCTGGGATGTGGTTTTCGGAGAAGCCGGCGAAGAGGGCCTCGGCCTTCTTGCCGCAGATGTTGACAAGGACGTTAAGGCGACCGCGGTGGGCCATGCCGATGACGAGATCTGTCACGCCGAAGCTCGGGGCGCGGGATATGACTTGATCGAGCGCGGACAGCAACACTTCGCCGCCTTCGACGGAGAAGCGCTTGGCTCCGACGAAAGTCTTGTGGAGGAAGCGTTCGAGCTGTTCAGCCTGGACGATTGAGCGGAGGAAGCGACGACGAGCGGCGGCGTCATAGGTCGGCCGGAGCCCGTAGGACTCGATGCGATCCTGGAGCCAGCGGCGGCGCTCGCCGTCTTGGATGTGGGTATACTCGACGCCGATCGGGGAGCAGTAGGTAGACTTCAGCTTCGCGATGATTTCCCCTAGGGGGAGCATCTTGCCGCCGAGGAAATCGCCGGTGTGGAAAACGCGGTCGGCCGGGATGCCGTCGAGGCCGAGGGCCTTGTCGGAGAGTTCGAAGTGGGGCGTCGGTTCAGCGAGAGGGTTGATGCGGGCCTGCTGATGGCCGAGGGTCCGGTAAGCGTTGATGGCGGCGAGGACTTTCCATTGGGCGACGGCGTCGACGCCACCGGTGGCGGGAGCGGCGCCTTTGGCCGGCTTGGGCGGCAGGCTCATCCCGAGTTCGAAGCCTTCGAAGAACGCGCGCCATTCCGCGTCCACGGAAGAAGGGTCCTTGGACCACTGTTCGTGATAAGAGGATACAAGATCCGCGTTCCAGCGGCTACCGACGCTAAGATGTTTCATTTTTTTGCCTGTAAAAGGGACATAAATACTAGACGATTGGACCCGTGCATCACAAGCCCAGACCCAGTCGAAACCATACCAGCCCCTGCTTGAAATTGGTAGAGTTTGGGGGTTGTAACAGGAAAACAGGGCAGGTTTAATTCGGGTCGTCGATGTCGTCCCCACGTCCGGCCAATCGCTCCTACTCCACGGAAGCCCTGGAGCGGTGGTTTGTGTCTCTTCCGGAAGAGTGGGAGGCCGCCTTTAAGGAGGCCGACCTCGTCGAAGGTCGCAGGCTTTATACCGAAGGTATGGTCAGGCAAATTGAGCTCAAGCCAGAGAACGCTGAAGCCGTCACGCGCACCGAGACGCAGACCGTCCGGGCGGTGATTGAAATCAACGGCGCTAAATTGGAATGGCGCACCTCCTTGCCCGAAGAGGAGAACGGCGCGCCTTTCGCCGTGGCTTCTATCTATGAGATCGAAGAACTCATCGCCGACGAGATCCCGGCCATCGACGAGTCCGCCGCCGCGGCCGCGCCCGAGGCGCCCAAGGAGCCCGAACGCAAGGATCCCAACGCCCGGACCTCGCTGAAGCTGCAGGTCTCCTTCGACCTGTCTTCCGACGGCCTGAAGATTTCCGCCGCCTGGGCAGGCCGGGGTGGCCATGCCTGGAACTGCTTCGGTCCCGGGGCCATCCCCGGAGACGAGCTTTCCGACGAACAGCGTCAGACCCTTTTCCGTTTCAACACCGTCGCTCACCGGGCGGGCTTCGTCTACAGCAAGGCCACCGGCGCCTGGGCCATTGATAACATCGGCCGAATCGAACGGTTCGTGCGCGAGGAACTCAACGACTGGCGCAAGCGATTTAAGCTCATCGGGGAGGACGCCCTCAATATCTTCCGGAACGAACAGCTTCAGGTCGCCGTCGACGCTGAAGCCGAATCCGCCGCCGACGGTAAATCCTTCAAGCTGAACTGGCGCCTCAAGGCTGGAGGGCATCGCCTCCTGGCTGATGAACAGAAGCTACTTCTCAAGGCCGGTGGCCGCCCAGTCATCCTACCCGGCAAGGGTGTCGTGGCCTACAATGCGGCGGTCGCAGATTTCTCCGAAGATTGGCGGGCCAAGGACGGCGAAGTGCCCCGCTACCTTTTACTTTCGTTGTTCGATCACGCCGCGGTCGGCGCCCTGAAGCTCAACGACGACCTCAAGGCCTGGAAGGATAAGCTCCTCCAAGAGCCGATGCCGCCCGATAGTCTCCCCGCCCACCTCCGTCCTTATCAGGCCAAGGGCGTCGCCTGGTTGGGTCGGCTCTGCGAGCTGGGCTCCCATCCGTTGCTTGCCGACGAGATGGGTCTCGGCAAGACCGTGCAGGTTCTCGCTTTGCTCGCTTCGCGCCCCATTGGTGAGCGGTCCATTATCGTCTGCCCCGCCAGCGTCATCCCGGTCTGGCTCGGCGAGATCAAGCGCTTCCATCCCGAGATGAGCGCTGGGGTGGCCGTGCTCACGGCCGACGAAGACTTCGTCACGAATCCTTCGGCCAAGCTTTGGATCTCTAGCTATACCCAGCTGCGTCGCCATGCTGACCTCCTGGCCAAGACCCGGTTTGGTTACGCGGTACTCGACGAAGCCCAGGCGATCAAGAACCCCGAGTCCAAGACGACGCAGACCTGCGTCTCGTTGCAGGCGGACCATCGCATCGCAATCACCGGGACTCCGCTGGAGAACCGACCCACCGACCTGTGGACAATCTTCCGCTTCTTGATGCCCGGCTTGCTCGGTAAGCGCGCCAATTTCGAACGGATGATGCTGCGCGATCCTTCGATTGCTCTCGGCAAGGTTCGTCGCCAGGTTTCGCCTTTCATTCTCCGTCGACTGAAGCGCCACGTCGCGGCGGACATCCCGCCGAAGATGGAGGTCGTACTGCCTTGCCCGCTCACCCATGAACAGCGAGCGCTCTACCAGCATCTCACTCAAGGGAGCGGCCTGTCGGGCGAACTCGCCTCGTTGCTGTCGAAGGATGCGACCTCGGTGCTCACGCTCCTCATGCGTCTCCGTCAGGTCTGTTGCGACCCCGGGCTGCTGCCCGAGAATTCGCATTGCCCATCGGCCCATTCGGGTAAGGTCACTTTGCTGGTCTCTAAACTTTCTGAAATCGCAGCCAACGGTTCCAAGGCGGTGGTCTTTTCCCAGTTCGTCTCGCTTATCGAGCGCGTGAAATCCGCGCTAGCCCGTGATCTGCCGTCGTTGCCCATCTACGAGCTAACCGGCGAGACCAAGGATCGTTCAGCGCCGGTCGAGCAGTTCAAGGAGACCAAGGGACCGGCCTTGTTCCTCGCTTCGCTGAAGGCCGGCGGCACGGGTATCACGCTCAATACCGCCGAATACGTCTTCCTAATGGATCCTTGGTGGAATCCCGCCGTCGAAGCCCAGGCCGTCGACCGGGTCCATCGCATCGGCCAGAAGAACCCGGTACTCATCTACCGCATGATCGCCCCAGGCACGGTCGAGGAGCGCATCGAAGAACTCAAACAGGAGAAGCGCGAATTGTTCTCCACGGTCGTCGGTGATATCCCGGACATGACTGACTGGACGCGCCATTTCACGTCGTTGGACGCCCTTATCCGCCTCAGCGATTCGCCGGCCGCGTCGGCTTCGGCGGAAGCGGCACCGGAGCGCGACGCCGAAGGCTGATTACTTCGCGACTAGGTCGTATTCTTCGGCGCCGGTAACGGTCACCTCGGCGAACTCGCCGATTGGGAGTTTCTTCGACACCTTGACGATGCCGTCGATCTCCATGGCGTCGCCGACGCTGCGGGCGATGCCCGGGCTTTCGACGAGGACGCGGAGCTTACGACCCACGAAGGCTTCACCGCGCTGCTTGGAAAGACGTTGGAGGAGGAGCATGGCACGGGCGTAGCGATCAGCCTTCACCTCGTCCGTGAGGTGGCCTTCCATCTTGGCGCCCTTGGTGCCTTCTTCCTTCGAGTACTTAAATACGCCCACACGATCGAACTTTGTCTGTTCGAGGAAGGCGAGGAGTTCGGTGAAGTCTTCTTCGGTCTCCCCGGGGAAGCCGACAATGAAAGTCGTGCGGATGACGAGTTCCGGAATGCCCGCGCGCATGCGTGCAATCAGGTCGCGGATATAGGCACCATCGGTCTCGCGCTGCATCGCGCCGAGCATCTTGTCGGAGACGTGCTGGAGGGGGATGTCGACGTAGCGGACCACGTGCTTGGACTGGCCGATGGTCTCAATGAGCTCGTCGCTCCAGTGGGCCGGGTGCGTGTACAATAGGCGAATCCAGAAGTCGCCTTCGATTTGGTCGAGCTCGCGGAGGAGGGAGGCGAGCGATTCGCCCTTGGAGGAATCGACCTTGCTGCGCGGGTTCGGGCGGCCATCGGTCCAGCGGTCCATGCCGAAGTAAGTCGTGTCCTGAGAGATCAGGTTCATCTCCTTCACGCCTTCGGCGACGAGCTGACGGGCTTCCTTGACCACGGATTCGACCGTGCGGCTGCGATGGCGTCCGCGGATGCGCGGGATGATGCAGAACGTGCAGGGGTGATTACAGCCTTCGGCGATCTTGATGTAGGCCGAATGGCGTGGCGTCAGGCGGAAGCGAGGGGTGTCGAAGTCGGGGATGAAGGTGGTCGTCTTGGAGAGAAACTCGGTCATGCCGGCTTCGCCGCCCATGACCTTATGAATGACCGGGACGATGTTCGTGACCTGGTCGAGGCCGATAAACGCGTCGACCTTAGGAAGTTCGATGCGGCCCTTGGCGCCTTCGACGACGGGCAGGGCGCCTTGGTAGCGCTGGGACATGCAGCCGGCAACGATGAGCTTCTGGCCTTTCTTACGGGCGGTGGCCTTGCCGTCACTCATCTCATAGATGGCTTCGAGGGCCTCGTGTTTCGAGGCGTCGATAAAGGAGCAGGTGTTGACGATCACCACGTCGGCTTCCGAGGCATCGGCGGTCATGGACATTCCAGCCTTAGCGAGGTGACCAATCATGATCTCGGAATCAATTAGGTTCTTGGCGCAGCCAAGGGAGACGAGGCCTACTTTTACGGACATGGCGGGATAAGGAGCAGAGAAGGGGCGGAAAGCAACCCCAGGCGTTAGAGAGTCAACCAAGCTTCAGCCGGAATCGCCTCTGGGCGTGCCAAACTGGTCAAACCGTAGCGGGGTAGGTCCGCCAACCAGGCGGTGACATCCGCGGCGCCCGGAAAAAGTTTCTTGGCGGCGGAGCCGACCTGCTTGCGTCGCTGGGTGAAGAGCATGCGGGCGACTTCACGGGCGCGGGGGCTGAGGCGCTTGGCGTCGGGACGACGACGGAGCACAAGCAGGCAGGAGTCGACCTTGGGCGGAGGGTTGAACGACTGGGCGGGTACCGGGTGCACTTTGACCTTCTCGAACGCCAGGTGGACCTGCGCGGTGACCGCCGACCAATGTCCCGTGCCGACTTCGGCCGTGAGACGTTCGGCGGCCTCTCGCTGGAGCATCAACACCATCATCGAGGGGTGAGGTCCGGCGCAGATCGCATCCATCCACGGCGTGGAAATCGCGTAAGGAAGATTGGCGATGACCTTGAAGGAGCCGTCGGTCGGGTCGACGAGTCCGGCGCGAGGAAAGTCGACAGCGTCGCCTTCCTTCAGGTGGAAGGTCTTCGGGAAGTGTGGCAGTAGTGATTCTGTCAGGTGGAAGTGCATCGTGCGGTCAGCCTCGATTGCGTAGAGGTCGGTGCCGGCGCAGAGCAGCGTGCGGGTCAGTGTCCCGAGTCCGGGGCCGACTTCGACGACCGTTTCGCCGATCTTGACCTCGCCGAGCTCGAGCGACTTGCGGACGATATTTCCGTCGATCAGGAAATTCTGCCCTAGCCACTTCTTGGGCATGTGGGAGAGACGGGCCAGCAGGTCCCGGGTCTCGTTTGGCGACAGCGGGCCGTCGTTCATGCGGTTTGCAACGCCTTCATGAGCGCGGCCGGATTCGGCTCACGCATGAGGGACTCACCGACGAGCAGGGCCTGCGCGCCGGCAGCGCGCATCCGGGCGGCGTCTTCGGCCGTCTTAATGCCGCTCTCGGCAACCTTCAGGACGGACTTTGGCATGTGCGGGATGACGCGTTCGGCAAAAGACAGGTCGATCTGGAAAGTGGACAAGTTGCGGTTGTTCACCCCGACCATGTCGGGGTCGTGACGTAGGGCACGCTCGAGCTCGGCTTCATCGTGGACTTCGAAAAGCGTGTCCAGGCCGGCGAGCTTGGCCGAACGGTGAATCGGGACGATCTCTTCGTCAGTCAGGCCGCGGACGATGATCAGGATACAGCGGGCCCCGGCTTGGGCGGCTTCGAGCACTTGGTAAGGGTGTACCATGAAGTCCTTGCGGATGCAGGGGAGGGGGCGGGCCCAGGAAGGCTGATCTTGGACGACCTGAACGAGGTCCTTAAGTTCCCCTTGGAAATACTTCGTTTCGGTGAGGACGGAGAGGCAGTCGGCGCCAGCGGCGGCGTAAGCACGGGCTTGGGCGACGGCGTCCACGGCCTCGCGGATCTGACCGACGCTCGGTGAGGCCCGTTTGACTTCCGCGATGACGCTGAGGCGGCCCGGGACCAGCAAGGACTGGCGGAAACCCGGCGTCGACTGCTTGCCGGCGAAGGCCGCCAGTTCGGTATCCGTGACCGCCCGGGCGAACGGGGCGATTTCCCGGCGCTTGGCGTCCATGATTTCGATTAGCTTGTCCACTGGCCCTAAAGCAAGCGCTCCCGGGGCTTCTGGCAATCGTTTTGACTCCCTTCCTTACTGCCTTCTGCATCGGGTCATGCCCGGCATCGACCATCTGCTTACGACCACCGCCCGACTTCGTGCACCCGACGGTTGCCCTTGGGACCGCGAGCAAACGCATCGCACCATATGCGATTGCTTGGTCGAAGAAGTCGCCGAGCTCGTCCAGGCGATCGATCGCAACGATGACGCCAATCTCCGGGAAGAGTTGGGCGATCTGCTCTTCCATATTGCGATGCACACGCAGATGGCCTCTGAAGCCGGCAAGTTCACTTTCGACGACGTCGCCCGCGAGGTGAACGAAAAGATGATCCGTCGGCATCCGCATGTCTTCGGTGACGGCGCCAAGCTCGGAACTTCTGACGCGGTCGTGACGCAGTGGGAGCAAATCAAACTTAAGGAGAAGGGCGCCCAGAAGCCCACGGTCTTCAAGGATCTGCCTCCTTCGCTCAACGCCATCCTGACCGCCCGTGAAGTCTGGAAGCAGGTCCGCAAGAAGCAGCTCGATGCCGGAGCGACCGTCGCTGTCGCCCAGGTCGACGCCCAGGCCCAAGGACTGACCGAGGAAGCTGCCGGCCGGAAACTGTTCGAACTGATCGCCGCCTGCCGCGATGCCGGTATCGATCCGGACTCGGCTTTGCGGCGGCAGACGGCCAAGGTCGTCGCCGAAGCCGAACTTCGCGCCCCTCAAGGTTGAGCATGGAGCAGGACGACCAACCCATCACCGTGCACGTCGGCGGACGCCCCCTGCTGGTCTGGCCGCGCGTCTCCGCTCGCACCACCCGCGTCAGGTTATCGGTCAAGCCTGGGCCGAAAGTCATCCTCACTTATCCACCGCACGCCTCGCATGCCTCGGCGCTGGCTTTTCTCCGCGACAATCTTCCTTGGTTGGAACGCGTGCTCGCCAAGGTTCGTCCCGTCCAGCCTTCGCTCACTTCGCATCTACGCAAGTTCCCGTGGGTCACCCTAGATGACCGCTTGCTGGCAATCGAGACTGAGCAGGGCACTCGTGGCAGCATCCGCATCTCGAAGACCGAAGATAAGGTGAATCTTGTGATGCCATCGGCCGACCCGGAGCTAGGCGCTGTGCGAGTTATTCGTCGCTTGGCCGAAACTGGTCTGGGTTTAGCCGTCGACCGGTTAAGCAGCAAGGTGGGCGTGACGGTCGAGCAGGTCAGCGTGCGTGATCAGACCACTCGCTGGGGGTCGTGCTCGACGTCGGGCGCGCTGTCGCTGAATTGGCGGCTGGTGCTGTTGCCGCCGATGTTACACGACCACGTCATCCTGCATGAGCTTTCCCATCGCCGTCACATGGATCATTCTGATCGCTTCTGGAATCAATTGGCCGCGTGGGATCCGGATTGGAAGAAACACGACCGCGAGCTGAATAAACGGTGGAACGTCATCATGGACCTCGGCCGATGAGCCATTCCGAAGTGGGCCAGTCGCCGGATGAAGTTTTCGATGTCGTCGATGCGCGTGATGATGTCGTCGGCCGGGAGTTCCGCCGGGAGATCCATCGGCGTGGCTTGCTCCACCGAGCGATCCATATCTTTTGGCTCCGGGGTGACGGGCAGCTCTGCCTCCAGCGGCGTTCCTATGCCAAGGATAATTGCCCTGGCCTGCTCAGTTCTTCGTGTGCCGGCCATGTAGACTCTGGCGAGGATTACCTGCGTGCGGCCGTTCGGGAACTGCATGAGGAACTGGGTGTCGCCGTTCCGCCCGAAGCTCTGGTCGAGATCGACTACGCACCCTGGCATGCGGACCTCGGGAACGAGTTCGTCCGATCCTATCTGTTGCGTGGCGACCATCCGACAGAGCTCGCCGAATTCGAGGTGGACTCCCTGCTTTGGCGAACTCCCGCCGAGGTCGGGTCTTGGGCCAAGGCCGAGCCGGCGGTGTTCGCAACGCCGCTGATGTACTTGTTTCGCAGGCAGGGCATACGCCGCGCCTTGGGTCTGCCTGCGTAATTGTTTGAACTAACCGCGGGGAGGTGAGATAGAGGGGAGTGTCCGACGCCCCCAGAGAACATTCAGATGCCCCCGCGGTGGTGCCGTGGTATCATTGGGCTTGGGTGATACCGATGGCGCTGTTCTTGCGCCTGTGGCTGGCCACCTTGCGCTTCCGGTGTAACGTCGAACGGTTCGACGATTCCGAGGGCCCAGTGGTCTTGTTACTCTGGCACGACAAGCTTTTCGTCTCGTCGTGGGTCGCGAACCGCTACTTCTCCCGACCGGTGACGGCGCTCATTAG
>Ga0208960_1000101_pt1 | contig 44470 bp, 43 predicted proteins | sample GreLakmeON33MSRF_FD_187703 | JGI IMG/M metagenome (GOLD analysis project Ga0208960, IMG submission 187703) | Freshwater lentic microbial communities from great Laurentian Lakes, MI, USA - Great Lakes metaG ON33MSRF (SPAdes) | ecosystem: Environmental > Aquatic > Freshwater > Lake | place: Great... | reverse complement strand
GCTCAAATTTGAATTCTTTCCGTAATTCGATAATTCCGGAGGAACCGAATTTTAAGTAAAATTCTAAACCAATTTTGTAGATTGAAATCGAATCTCGAGTTGCAATGATCCATTTTTTTGCAACATCTAAGTTGGTTGTATCAACGGCCAATATAATGGGAGATTTATTCGGCATTTTCACTCCGATGTGCAAATCCAACCGCTTCCTTGAATGTAGCAAAACCACGTTCTATTAATAGATTAGCTAACTCCTCTTTAATTTTTATCACTGCGTTTGGATTTCCAAAAGTTGCGGTGCCAACTGAAATCCCGCTAGCGCCAGCCAAAACCATTTCCAGTGCATCAACGCCACTTGCAACCCCACCCATTCCCAGGATAGGAATCCTAGGAAATGCTTGATGAACTTGATAAATCGCGCGTACGGCTACCGGTCGAATCGCTGGCCCTGATAGTCCCCCAGTTTTTCCACCCAATTTTGGCCGCATCGTATCGACATCAATTACCATTCCTAGCAAGGTATTGATTAAAGCTAAACCATCCGCACCTGCCGAAATAACTTCGTTAGCAATCGCAACAATATCGGTAACGTCAGGCGATAATTTAACGATGATTGGTAGTTCACCGCCTAACACTCGACGAACTACTTCGACAACAGAGCGCGATGCGATTGGATCGCAGGCAAAAACTTGGCCACGATTTTCTACATTGGGGCAGGAAATATTAACTTCCAACGCAGAAAGTCCAGGAACACCGCGAAGCCGTCGTGCCAACGAACCATAATCATCAACGCTCTCTCCCGCGATCGAAACTATTATTCGAGCGCCAGCTTTTTGTAAAAATGGAATATCTTCTGCAATAAATTGATCGATTCCCGGCCCTTGTAATCCGATCGAATTAAGCATCCCTGATGGAGTTTCCGCCATTCGGGGGGTGGGTCTGCCAGAACGGGCTTTTATCATTATGGACTTAGTAACTACCGCACCAATCTCCCCCAACGGAAAAAATTGGGCGAGTTCTTTACCCGATCCAGCACAACCACTTGCGGTGAAGATCGGATTAGGAAAAAGGGCGTTTTGAAAATTGGTGCTGTAATTAAAATTAGACATTTGGCGCACCGTAAGTTCCTGCAGGAATTTTTCCGCCAGAATTCCAAATTACATTTGCACCATCCATTACGGGTCCATCTATACAACTACGCGACATTTTTATTACACCGGCTTCATCACGCAACGGCACTACGCAGGTCATGCAAACGCCAATGCCGCATGCCATAGATTCTTCAACTGCACATTGATGCATAATTCCAGTTTGGGTAGCGATACCTTGGATAGCCGCCAACATCGCCATTGGACCGCAAGAGTAAATAATATCTACGTTATGACGCTCGATCAGTCCAGGCAAAACCGAAACCACTTGTCCTTTAGTACCAGCGCTGCCATCATCAGTAGTGATTGTCATCGAGTTGACCGCACGCTTTCCCTCAAGCGGAGCATAAATCTTTCCGGCTGAAGAGGCGCCAAGCACCATATCTACCCGCGAACCACCATCTTTTAATAATTCAGCGAGACCAAATAACGGTGCAGAACCATAACCCCCACCTACTAACAACGCATTTACTGGTTCTGTTGGGATACCAAAATTAGTACCGAGCGGTCCGACCATGTCCACGGTTGCATGCATTGGTAACGCGCTTAACCACTTACTACCCTGACCGTGTGGCGCAACCACAAGTTCTAAGGTACCGCCGTAATTACCGCGATCATGTGTTCGATAAATTGCAAAAGCCCTCCGTAGCACCATCGCGCTTCCGGGACCACCAACGCTAATCGCAACGAAATTACCCGGCAAAGCATGTAGCGCCATATCCCCTACCGCAAAAATCATATGGTGGTAAGCGCCAACTTTCTTATTGCTAACTATTTCGACAGTACGTTGTTGGGCTCGACGATTAATTTTCATGACAACCAACTTTGCAATGAACGAACCGCGAGTTGGTCATTTCGGAGAGATTGAATTCCAGCAACCGCTGCTTTAAATCCAGGGATAGTTGTGATGCAAGGTAGTGAGCGTTGGATCGCGGCCGTCCTAATTAACCAGCCATCTTGTCTTGTGCCACGACCTAATGGGGTGTTGATAATCAAATCAACTTTCCCAGAAGTAATTATTTCGACCGCTGACTCATCATTTGCGTTCCGTTCATCCTCGGAATGTTTGCGGACAGAGGTAGACGCAACCCCATTTGCAGCTAAATATGTATGTGTACCTGATGTGGCATAAATTTTGAAACCCATCGCAAATAGTTCTTTTGCCGAGGAGAGCGCAGCAGATTTATCCTTCTCTGAGAGCGATAAGAACACCGAACCATTTTGCGGTAACGGTCCAAAGGATGCAATCTGACTTTTTGCATAAGCAGCGCCAAAATTATCGGCTATTCCCATAACTTCACCAGTTGAGCGCATTTCTGGACCAAGCACTGAATCCACGCCTTTCCCATCAGTTCTGCGGAATCTATTCCACGGGAGTACCGCTTCTTTGACTGAAATCCCATGCGCTTTACCAACTTCAAGATTTGGCAGCATTTCGAGTTCTCGTAGTTGCGCAAGCGTTGCACCGACACAAATCCGTGCCGCTGCTTTTGCGAGTTGGACGCCGGTTGCTTTCGATACATAAGGCACAGTTCTAGATGCACGCGGATTGGCTTCCAATACATATAGTTGATTTGCAGCTACGGCATATTGAATGTTTATTAATCCGCGAACTCCGACGCCGCGCGCAATTTTTTCGGTGGCATCTCTAATTTCAAGCAATTGAGATGGCGTTAACGACATGCTCGGTAACACACAGGCAGAATCTCCAGAATGGATACCGGCCTCTTCGATGTGTTCCATAACCCCTGCTAGATATAACGATTCGCCATCAAAGAGCGCATCCACATCAATCTCAATCGCATCGTCCAAGAAACGATCAATTAATACCGGATGGTTCGGCGTTATCTCAGTGGCTTTGACAATAAAAGATTTCAACGATTCATCATCGTAAACAATTTCCATGCCTCGGCCGCCGAGCACAAACGACGGCCTAACTAATACTGGATATTTGATTCGGGTTGCCACGGCAACGGCTTCTTCAAATGAGAACGCCATCCCGTATTCCGGCGCTCGTAATCCAGCTTCATTTAGAATTCGTCCGAATTCGCCCCGATCCTCAGCGAGGTTAATCGCGGCCGGGCTAGTTCCGAGAATTGTTACGCCGGCATCCAGTAAACCTTGAGCTAATCCCAGCGGGGTTTGACCACCTAATTGTGCAATTACTCCTAAAACTGGTCCAGCTATAGTTTCAGCGTTAATAATTTCTAGAACATCTTCTAAAGTTAGCGGTTCAAAATAGAGGCGATCCGAAGTGTCATAATCGGTCGAAACCGTTTCTGGATTGCAATTCACCATAATAGTTTCATAGCCAGCTTCGCTTAATGTGAAGGAAGCATGCACGCAAGAGTAATCAAATTCTATTCCTTGGCCGATTCGATTGGGTCCAGAGCCTAAAATTATTACTGCTGGTTTGGTCCGTGGTTTAACTTCGCTCTCTTCCTCATAACTTGAATAGTGATAAGGCGTGAAAGCTTCAAATTCCGCAGCGCAAGTATCTACAGTTTTATAAACCGGTCGCAGCTCGAGCCGATGACGCAACCTACGTACTTCATCTTCTGATATCGCTCGCAGTGTTGAAATTTGCTGATCCGAAAAACCCATCCGTTTTGCTTGTAATAATAATGGGCGGTCTAAATCTGCGGCAGCAGAAATATTCTTCGCTAACTCGTTGATTAGGTCAATCTGGGTTAAGAACCAAATATCAATTTTAGTTGCGCTGTGTACTTCCGCTATCGAAGCGCCAAACGCAAGAGCTTGTTGGACTTGGCGCAATCGAAATTCGGTGGGGGTTCTCATCAAATCTAAGAGCGTTGCCACATTTTGACTTGGGGTCTCCCACGAGAAACTACTTCCCTTTTTTTCTAAAGAGCGGAGCGCCTTTTGCAAAGCTTCTGGAAAACTTCTGCCAATCGCCATTGCTTCACCTACGCTCTTCATGGTTGTGGTTAACCGAGGATCAGCTTCAGGGAATTTCTCAAAAGCAAATCTAGGCACTTTTACCACGATGTAATCCAGGGTTGGTTCAAAAGATGCCGGAGTCATTTTCGTAATGTCGTTTCTAATTTCATCTAACGAATAGCCGATCGCTAACTTAGTAGCAATTTTTGCGATTGGAAAACCAGTAGCTTTTGATGCTAAAGCGCTGGAACGGGAAACTCTGGGATTCATTTCGATCACAACAATGCGGCCATCAAGAGGGTTGATTGCAAATTGGATATTACAACCTCCAGTTGCCACACCAACTTCACGGATAATCTTTATCGATAAATTGCGGAGGTTTTGGAACTCAACATCAGTCAAAGTTAAAGCAGGCGCTACTGTTATTGAATCCCCCGTATGAACGCCCATCGGATCAATATTTTCAATACTACAAACAATTACTACATTGTCGTTATGATCTCGCATTACCTCTAATTCAAACTCTTTCCAACCTAAAATAGATTCTTCTAGCAATACTTCAGAAGTAGGACTATGGCGTAATCCAGCTCCGGCAATCAACTCTAAATCTTCGCGATTAAAAGCAATTCCAGAACCTAGTCCCCCCATAGTGAAAGAGGGGCGAACAACTACCGGATAATTTAATTCCGTTGCTGCCTTATAACAATCAGTCATCGTATGACAGACCACAGATTGAGCGGATTCGCCACCAATTTTCGCCACAATGCTTCGGAAAATTTCGCGATTCTCACCACGTTTAATCGCATCAACATCAGCTCCAATTAATTTGGTGCCATATTTTTCTAACAATCCAGCGCTATGTAAACCAATCGCGGCATTAAGAGCGGTTTGTCCACCTAAGGTAGCCAAAATCGCATCCGGACGTTCTTTAGCGATGATTTCTTCAAGAAACTGGGTAGTTATCGGTTCTATATAAGTCGCATCAGCAAATTCTGGATCAGTCATGATGGTCGCGGGATTCGAGTTCACTAAAATTACGCGGATTCCTTCGGCACGCAATACTCGGCAAGCTTGGGTTCCGGAATAATCAAATTCGCATGCTTGTCCGATAACGATCGGACCGCTACCGATTACTAAAACACTTTTAATCGATGGATCCTTAGGCACGTGCGCTCCGCATCAAATCTGCAAAATCATCAAAAAGGTAGTTAGCATCATGTGGACCAGCTGCCGCTTCTGGGTGGTATTGCACGCTAAATGCTGGCCGATCAATTAAGCGCAGGCCTTCTACAACGCCATCGTTGAGCGATATATGAGTAACTTCACCAGCTCCGTAAACAGTTGTGAACCGCACATCGGTCGGGGCTTCGACTGCAAAACCATGATTATGTGCGGTGATCTCAACTCGGCCGGTCATTTTATTTAGAACTGGTTGATTAATTCCACGATGACCAAATTGCAATTTATACGTTTCAAAACCTAACGCGCGACCCAAAATTTGTTGGCCAAAACAGATTCCAAAAATAGGAATTTTACGTTCCAAAATTTCGCGCACTAACTCAATTACGCCGTGCATTGTGGCTGGATCTCCCGGCCCATTTGATAAAAAAACGCCATCTGGGTTAAGCGCTTCGATATCTGCGATGGTAGTTGTAATTGGTAGTACATGAACTTCCATACCGCGGGCAGCCATATTTCTTGGCGTAGCAGCTTTAATTCCAAGATCAATCGCAGCAACTTTAAATTCCTTGGCCGTGCCTGCGGGTGGTGAAATTACATATGGTTTCGCTGTTGAAACATCTTCCGATAAAAAAGCTCCGCTCATCGCTGGCGCTTGTCGAACGCGGATCACCATCTCTTCACGGGTTAGTTCCATTTTTGAAAAAATTCCCACGCGCATTGCGCCACGATCTCGGATATGTCTGGTTAACGCTCTGGTATCTATCCCGCTAATTCCAACAACGCTAGCTTTTATTAGATCGCTTTCTAAATCCGAGGTTGCGCGCCAATTTGATGAAACTGGCGAAGGATTTCGCACCACAAAACCAGAGACCCAAATCTGTTTAGATTCCTCGTCGATTTTGTTCATTCCGGTATTACCAATATGCGGTGCGGTCATAATCACAACTTGTTTATGATAAGACGGGTCCGTAAGAGTTTCTTGGTAACCCGTCATGCCAGTAGTGAAAACTGCTTCTCCGAAAGTTTCGCCAGTCGCCGCCCAAGAATCCCCTTCAAAGATTCGACCATCATCAAGAACGAGAAAAGCTGACATCAAGAAACACTTACTATTTTAGTATCACGCAAAACTTGTTTTCCGTTGTAAAAAACATCAGTCACAACTCCGGGAAGTTCCATCCCATGAAACGGAGTATTCCGGCTCTTGGACATAGCTAAATCTTTATTCACAGTCCAACTTTTATTCGGATTAAACACTGTGATGTTTGCGGGATTTCCAATTGCTAACGGGTTCCCATGATCGGTGTAACCAGCAATTTTTGCTGGGGCTATTGAAAACCTATCTACTAGATCACTCCAACTCATCAATTTACTTGAGATCATGGTTTGGACCACAATTGAAAGCGCAGTTTCCAACCCAAGCATTCCGAATGATGCTGCGGGCCATTCGCACTCTTTGCTCTCGGTTGGATGCGGTGCATGATCAGTTGCAACAATATCGATAGTGCCATCTGCTAAACCTTCGCGGAGTGCTTCCACATCGCGGGCAGTTCTTAATGGTGGATTCACTTTATAGACTGGATCGTAACTTTGCGCCAATTCATCAGTTAACAATAGGTGATGTGGTGTCACTTCTGCGGTCACATTAATTCCACGAACCTTAGCCCATCTAATTAATTCCACACCGCCGGCAGTTGTAACGTGGCAAACGTGCAGCCTTGATTGAACATGATCTGTCAGTAAAATGTCGCGAGCGATGATCGCTTCCTCTGCGACTGCAGGCCAACCTTTCAACCCAAGCCTGGCGGAAATTTCTCCTTCATTCATTTGAGCGTCAATAGTAAGACGTGGTTCTTGCGCATGTTGTGCGATTACACCGTTGAACATTTTTACATATTCAAGAGCGCGCCGCATAACTAACGGATCAAAGACGCAGTGGCCATCATCGCTAAACATTCGTACTTTCGCGGCCGATTCGTGCATCGCTAAAATTTCAGCTAATTGTTTTCCGGCTTGACCTTGAGTTACCGCTCCAATTGGGAAAACATCGCATAGGCCAGTAGCTTTCCCCAAACTAAATACTTGTTCAACCACCCCAGCAGTATCTGCAACGGGATCCGTATTTGGCATCGCCGAGATCGCAGTGAAACCGCCAGCAACCGCAGCGCGGGCCCCACTTGCAACGGTCTCGGCATCTTCTTTGCCAGGTTCACGAAGGTGCGTATGCAGATCTACCAATCCCGGAATTACTATCGAACCAGAGATATCAATAACGTTAGCGCCAGGTCCCGGAACTTTATTAGAGATATCAGAAATTTTTTGATCAGTTATCGTTAAATTTATTTTCGCACCCGCGGCGTTTCTGCCGCCCACTAACGAAATCTCTGACATTTACATTCCTACTTTCTCGTTGCTCTCAATATTTGCCACCGCGGCTAATGGCGCACCACCCAAAAGTAGATAGAGCACAGCCATTCTTACGCTTACCCCGTTGGTAACTTGTTCAACAATCACAGATTGCAAGCTATCCGCACTGTCAGCTGAAATTTCCAAGCCACGATTCATTGGACCTGGATGCATCACAAGTGCGGTTGGTTTTAATTTCTTTAAGCGATCACTGTTCAATCCAAATTGTCGTGAATATTCGCGTTCACTCGGAAAGAAAAGCTCTGCCATGCGTTCTCGTTGGATTCGCAGCATCATCACTACATCTGAATCCGCAACAACTGCGTCCAATCCAAAGGCAACCTTTGCCGGCCAATTTTCGACACCGACCGGAAGCAAAGTTGGTGGCGCAACTAAAGTTATTTCTGCGCCTAGTTTAGTTAGGAGCAACACGTTGCTGCGCGCAACTCGAGAATGCAAAATGTCACCCACTATCGCAACCTTTACACCCGTTAGATCCTTGTTCTCTGGACGTAAATGTTTTCGTATCGTAAATGCATCTAGGAGCGCCTGTGTGGGATGTTCATGTGTACCATCGCCGGCGTTGATTACCGATCCAGTCATCCATTGCTGATCAGCTAATCGCGCCGGAGCGCCAGATGCGCTATGTCTAATAATTACCGCATCTGCCCCCATGGCTTGCAAAGTCAAAGCGGTGTCTTTCAAACTTTCGCCTTTACTAAGGCTAGATCCTTTAGCAGAAAAGTTAATTACATCAGCGGACAACCGTTTCGCCGCCGCTTCGAACGAAATCCGCGTTCTAGTTGAATCTTCAAAAAATAAATTCACCACAGTGCGACCGCGTAAAGTTGGCAATTTTTTGACCGGCGCATCGGAAATTTTCGCTAATTCAGCTGCGGTATCTAGAATTAAAACCGCGTCATCATAGGTAAGATCGTTAATACTTAGAAGATGGCGCTTCATGCGTTACCTTCAATCAGCACTTCATCCAGACCATCAATTTCAGCAAGATGAACTTTTACAATCTCTTCTCTAGAAGTTGGAATGTTTTTACCCACGAAATCTGCGCGAATCGGGAGTTCTCGATGTCCGCGATCAATTAACACCGCGAGTTGGACGCTATTTGGTCGACCCAGTTCTCCCAGAGCATCTAACGCAGCTCGGATGGTACGACCGGAGAAAAAGACATCATCAACTAAAATCACATCAGTATTTTCAATTCCACCCGCAGGGATTTCCGTGGGCAATAACGGCTTAGGTGCACGCATTCTCAGATCATCCCGAAACATGGTGATATCTAAAGTGCCACGTGGGATGGGTTTTCCTTCGATTTGCGATATTAGATCTGCAACTCGGGCGGATAGAAACGCACCCCTAGTTGGGATACCAAGAACTACTAGATTTTCACTACCGCGATTACGTTCAATAATTTCATGGGCGATGCGTCGTAAAGCGCGCGTGATATCGCCTTCGTTCATGACGTTAGTCATTTTTTGCTCCTTCGCCGCCTCACAGGACGGATCGTTAAAGGTTGCCCGAGGTTACCACTTAGCTGTGGATGGACAAAACAGCCCGCAATTTTGGGTACTACCGTGGCGTTATGAACCAAAATGAAAGTACAAATGTGGCGATCACTTGGCCAGAGATTGGAGCGAACCTTCGAAAAATCCGGCTCCTTAAGGGCTTCACCCTAAAAGATGTCGAAGAGAAATCAAAAGGTAAATGGAAAGCAGTGGTCATCGGTTCCTATGAACGGGGTAATCGGGCGTTAACTATAAAGAAAGCGATCGTGCTGGCAGATTTTTATCAAGTCCCGCTCGGCCACCTTCTCGGCATAACTCAAAATATTAAAACCAATGATCCAACTCGGATTCGCTTGGATTTGCGCAAGGTTGCGCAAGGTTCAAATACTTCACAGATCAAACTTTTTGCTGCTTGGATTACCGGGTCGAGACAAGATTGGAATGGCGAAATACTCAGCATTCGTCACAGTGATTTATTGCCGTTAGCCCTCACCTTGAACCTGGCTGAGACCGAAGTACTTACGATGCTAGATAACGCAAATTTAATTTACAAAGAAGCTAAGAAATAACAATATCTTCTTTAATAGAAGCGATTCTGCCCAAAATTCCATTTACATATCCAGCCGATTCATCAGTTGAGAGTGTTTTAGCTAATTCTAAGGCTTCGTTGATCGCTACCGAATCTGGCACCTCGGTGGACCATAACAACTCATAGATACCAATCCGCAAAATATTTCGATCAACCGCGGGCATTCGATCCATATCCCAACCTTCAGCGTATGTGGAAATCAATTCATCAATTTTTCGCCGATTATCCGATATCCCCTGCAAAAGAAGTGAGGTGTATTCTCTAATTAGTACGTCGGTTTCAGTCTTGCGCGCATCATGAATAACTATTGCAGATTGGTTACGAATATCAGCTTCGTAAAGCAGATCTAACGCACCTTTTCGGGATTTAGACCGCGCGCTCACTTATGCTCGACCCAAGTAAGCACCGTTACGAGTATCTACCAAAATCTTTTCATCTTGCTTGATAAATAACGGCACCGCGACTTCAATTCCAGTTTCTACAGTTGCAGGTTTTGAACCAGCGGAAGAACGATCACCTTGCATGCCGGGTTCGGTGTAAGTAATAGTCAGCACAACCGAAGCTGGTAGTTCGATATAAAGCGGATTGCCTTCATGGATCGCTACGACTGCATCGGTATTTTCCAACATGTAATTGGCGGCATCGCCAACCGTAACGGCTTGGATTGTCATTTGATCATAAGTAGCGCTATCCATGAACACAAAATCTTCGCCATCTTTATAAAGGAATTGCATATCGCGTTTTTCCAGAATAGCTACATCAATTTTGATCCCGGCGTTGAAAGTTCGATCCACAACTTTTCCAGAGAGAACTGAACGCAATTTGGTACGAACGAATGCTGGGCCCTTGCCCGGTTTGACGTGCTGGAAATCAACAATTGTCCATAGTTGGCCATCAATTGTTAACGTCATGCCGTTTTTTAAATCATTGGTCGATGCCACGTTCGCTATCCCATCATCTCTTTTTGCGCATTTAAATCCAATTACGATTAAGCCGTAAGGATACCCTGTTATTTAACTAGATTTATCAACGCCAAAATCGCTAGCCGATAAGAATCTAAGCCAAAACCAGCGATGGTTCCGTTTACTACACCAGAAATTACCGAAGTATGACGGAATTCTTCACGGGAAAGTGGATTAGAAATATGAACTTCAATAATTGGCGCTTTTAACATTACAACGGCGTCCCGAATTGCATATGAATAATGCGTGAAAGCTGCTGGGTTGAAAATAATTGGAGTTTTACTATCTGCTGCTCTATGTAAAATTTGGATTAACTCGGTTTCGCTATCGCTTTGCATAATTTCAACAGTAACGCCAGCATCCTTTGCAAATCCAGTAACTGCTTCTTCCAATTCTGCATACGAGAAATTTCCATATATTGATTTTTCACGTAAATCCAATCGTGCCAAGTTCGGGCCGTTCAATACCAGGATTTTCATTCGGCAATTCTCTCATATATCTCGCGGAGTAAGTTTTCCGAAACTACTTCTAACCGATCGGTGACGCCAGGACCTTTAAGTGTCACGAACCTTATCTTCCCGCCACGATTCTTTTTATCTCGAGTTAAATTCGAATAAACCGCGCTCCATGCTGCCCGCGGATATTGGATCGGAAGGTTAAATTTGCTAGCTAATTCCCGATGCAGCGCAACATCCTTAGCGGTTAGCGTGCCATGTGCGTGACTTAATTCCGCAGCAAAAACCATTCCAATCGCAACCGCTTCGCCATGTCTCAATTTATAATCCGAATGCATCTCAATTGCATGGCCAACGGTATGACCGTAATTCAGAATTTCGCGAGCGAAAGTTTCTTTAAAATCGCTCGAGACTACGGCGGCTTTAACCGCTACCGATTTCATGATCAACTTCTGATAATCTACTTCGGGCTCAATTAAATCCCGCAAAATCGAAGGGTCTGCGATGAATCCGCATTTGATCACTTCTGCTAATCCAGCGCTCTGATCGCGTTTAGATAATGATTGCAAAAATTCCAAATCCACAATTACTTCAACCGGGGAATGAAATGCTCCAACCAAATTCTTGCCGTGCTCTGAGTTGATACCAGTTTTACCGCCAATGGCTGCATCCACCATCCCAGCCAACGTTGTTGGTACCGCAACCCAATCCAAACCACGTAACCAAGTAGCCGCTACAAAACCAGCTAAATCGGTGGTAGCGCCGCCTCCGATTCCAATGATTAAATCACTGCGACTTAGATTGATTCTCCCGCAAATTTCAATGATGCTCTGAAAAACCTGGAAACTTTTCTGGGCTTCGCCATTGGGTAACCGCACGATTTCATACTTACTGCCCAAAGCTTGTAAAGATTTTGCAATGCCCGATTCCCGATCGAAATCTTCTGGGATTAGGACCAACACTAAGTTGCGCGGCTCTGCGATAACTTGGATTCGTTCTAACCAATTCTCGCTAATTCGAACATCATATCTGCGTTCAGCGGCAACCGTAATCTGCGATTTAGCCACTATTGCAACCCTATTTTTTCTAATATCTGAGCCGCAACTTCATCTGGTTTTTTATTATCGGTAGCGATTTCCAAGGTGGCTAACGATTGATATATTGATCGACGATCTGACATCAATTTCTGCCATTGCTGCCTTGGGTTAACTAATAATAGCGGTCGATCCTTGTTGAACCCTATCCGTGGCGCTGCATTTGAGATAGAGACATCTAAAAAAATTCTATTTGGGATCGCTGATATTGCCGCGATGCTTTCTTCACGGAGAATGGCGCCACCGCCCAAAGCAACTACATCCGCATCGCTTGCGCAAGCTTCTAGCACCGCCGCTACTTCCAAATTACGGAAATGCGGCTCGCCATCTTCAATAAATATTTCAGATATTTTTTTACCGGCGGTTTGTTCTACTAACAAATCAGTATCTATTGACGTACTCACTAATTTGCGCGCCAGCGCTTTCGCAATACTAGATTTGCCTGCACCAGGCGGACCGATTAAAACAATTCTTGGGGACATCAAATTATCTCTATCTAATTCGCAGCGCTGCGATATATGTTTCAAAATTTCTACGAGTTTCCGAAACGCTGTCGCCACCAAATTTCTCTAAAACAACTTCGGCTAGAACCAGCGCAACCATAGCTTCAGCAACAATTCCAGCTGCTGGAACTGCGCAGACATCCGAACGTTGGTTGATCGCTTTCGCAGCTTCGCCGGTGGCGGTATCGATTGTGTCGAGCGCCTTTGGAACGGTAGAAATTGGTTTCATAGCGGCTCTAACTCGTAAAATTTCGCCATTACTCATGCCACCTTCAGTACCACCAGCGCGATCACTTCTTCGCACTATCTGCCCTTGCAAATTTTTTTCAATTTCATCATGTGCAACCGAGCCACGTCGCTTAGCCGTAGTAAATCCATCTCCGATCTCAACGCCTTTAATGGCTTGAATTCCCATGATTGCGCCAGCTAATTTTGAATCTAATCGACGATCCCAATGCACATGCGAGCCAAGTCCGGGCGGCATGTTGTATGCCAATACTTCAACAACTCCACCTAATGTGTCACCATCTGAATGCGCTGCATCTATCTCGGCAATCATTTTTTTACTAGTTTCCGGATCAGCGCATCGGACCGGATCAGCGTCTACCAAATCTCGTTCTATAGGCAGTGGCAACTTCGCGTTTTCTGGTGTTGCCACCGCACCTATCGAGAGCACATGGCTGAGAATTTCAATACCAACCGTTTGTTTTAAGAATTGTCGCGCTACTGCGCCTAGCGCCACTCGAGTAGCGGTTTCTCGAGCAGAAGCTCGTTCTAATATTGGTCGTGCGTCATCGAAATTATATTTTTGCATACCAACCAAATCAGCATGACCGGGTCTTGGTCTAGTTAATGGCGCATTCCTGGCTAAGTTAGCAATTTCGCTCTCGGCTATTGGATCTGCAGCCATAACTTTCTCCCATTTGGGCCACTCTGAATTAGCAATTTCAATTGCGATTGGACCACCTTGAGAAACCCCATGGCGGATACCGCCAAGAATCGTAACTTTGTCTGCTTCAAAAGTTTGACGGGCACCACGACCGAAACCTAACCGTCGTCGTTGCAAATCGCGATCAATATCAGCGGTTGAAATTTCAATGGCAGCTGGCAAACCTTCAATGATTCCCACCAGAGCTGGGCCGTGTGACTCGCCCGCTGTTAGCCAACGCATTATTCAACCCCTTAATGAACGTTAAAACCTTGGGCTATTCTCGCAGATAGATACCCGATACTGCGCGTTAATTAGCTCGTCCTAGTAAAAAGCCGTGGACAATGCAGATATTGCCCCGAGAAAAAGTGCGGGAGCCATTGGAATGGCGTTCTGGCTTCGTCGAAAAATCCATTGTCCGATCGCGATCAAACCAGCGCTGCTCCAAGCGACAATAATAGCAATTTGATTGGCCATTACAATTTTGGATAATGGAAGCGATACGACTAAGAAAAATGAGATTACCAGCGCATACTTGAAATCGCCGGCGCCAACCTTGAATTTAGATAATATCGTTAGGAAGGAATAGAAAAGTACAATCACCAAGAAAACTTTGATTCTCTCGCTTGCTGTTTCGGAGAAAAAAGGGTCAGTGAATAACTTGATTATCACCAGTACAAAAATGGTGGCACTCAACTTTATTAAAACAGAATTTTGAATCAAGTGTGTGAAATAGTCATAAATTGATATATAGATACCAAAGAGTACAAAGATAAGTATTTCGATTATGACCACGCCAAATAATAGAGGCGAGTTATAAAACTAAATTAACGGTTGTTGATAACCGCCATCACATGAGTGCGCAATTCTTCATACATCTGATCTGGTTCGAAATTGGTTCGGGTCATTAAGCGAATCTGTTCTAACGCTTGTCGAATCAATAGTTCTACTCCATCAATCACAACACCGCCAGCTTTCTGCCACGCTATTGATGGGGAGCTTGGGAAAGGTGAATAAGCAACATCCAGAAAAACTTGGTCCGCTCTCAACTCGGTGGGTATTTTGGCAACCACAACTTCCGATGCAGTGCTGGGAAGTGTGCTAACAATTAACGAATACCCCGAAATTTCATTAAGCATATTGAAATCATGTAAATTCACTGAACTTAAAGACACCGCATTTTTTACTAGATCGTTACGTTTTTCGGATCTCTGATAAACACTAATATTGTTCACCAAGCCATCGAGTGCAGCCAGCGCAGCTCTAGCGGTGCCACCGCCGCCAAATATTGCAACCGAACTATCTTGATTTATAGTTAGTCGATCGAAGATCGCGTTAAATCCCAATACATCGGTTGAGAGTATTTTTACATTAACCTCATGGATATTTCGATCTATCAAAATGGTATTGGCCGAAGCAATTCGTTTCGCAAGCGGATCAACTTGCGTTAAAGCATCCGTCACTATCTCCTTGAGTGGCATGGTTAATGAAAACCCACGCCAATCCACCTTGGCATCTAGCGCAGTTGCCTCTGCAAAAAATTGTGGAAATTCTACTTCTGAAATTTCAATAGCTTCGTATTTACCAGGAATGCCTAAAATTTCGTAAGCGCGATTATGCAGGGTTGGCGATAGTGAATGTGAAATTGGCGATCCCAATACAGCGGCTCTGATCATGGCTTAACCTTAAACAAACCGGCCGAAACGTTTCTCTTATATTCCGCTTTCCAACGTAAAAATTCATCGCTGGACTTAGTAAACCGGGTATCACCAGGCTTAACCGTTATGAAATATAGCCAATCCCCTAATTCCGGATTCAGCGCAGCCTCTAGTGCAGCCAAAGTTGGGCTACCAATCGGAGCTGGCGGTAATCCATAGTTTTGATAAGTGTTGTACTTGCTTCTAATTTTCGTATCTTTGATTGCCAGCGTAATCTCGCCCCGGCGTTGCAGTAGGTATTGGACGGTTGCATCAAGTTGTAGCGGCATTCGAATCTTTAATCGATTATAAATTACGCGAGAAACTTTTCCATAATCTTGGGCATCTGCCTCTGCTTGAATTAATGAGGCAATCACTAGCAACTCATAACCGGTGTATCCCGCGACCACATCCGTAAAATCTATTGGTGCAGTGTTATAGCGAAATGTTTCTAACATCTTCCGAAGCACTTCTTCGATTTGAGTGTCTTTCACGAACGAGTAATTGGCCGGATATAAAAAACCTTCTGGATTGCCAGGTTTGACTCCAAGAGGCAACTCCAAATTTTTCAGCGCAGTTTTCACTTCATCTTTCCCGTAACCGGCGGCTACTAGCGATGTAATAACCTCAGCCAGTCGAGCTCCATCTTTGATAATAATCAACCCAACAATTCTTTTGTTGTCGAGCAATTGGTTCAGTGCGGTTTTTGCTGGAATATTCCGCTCTAATAAATGATCACCGGGTGCGATTCGGGCGGCTCGCTCATCTGCCACAGCAACTCTAAAAAAGGCATCGATTGATTTGACAACGCCGGCATCAAAAAGCGATTTTGCAATATCGGAACCACTTTCTCCATTCGTGATTGATATTAATACTTCTGCACCAGCATTTCCCGCAGCATAATCCGGCGCTGCTGCTGGGCCACTGTGAAAATAACGAAGCCCTACAGTTAGAAGTACTACCAACATTAGCGGCAGAAAAAGGGTGCGAATTACTTTCATAATGGAACGCCAGCTGGTTTATTTTGACCTTTCTCAACTTGTAACGCGAACTCTAAAATATTTGCAGCTGCGAACTGGTCGATAATGTCGCGATTTCGTGATGGTGCTTTGCTGAGAGATTGCAGTTGTCGCTCCGCGCTCTTCGTAGAAAAACGCTCGTCAATCAAAAACACTTTGAAACCAAAATTATCGCGGATCATTTCTCCAAAGAGTTTAGCTTTCTCACTACTTGTCCCCGCAGCTCCAGAGAGATGAATTGGTAAACCTATATATACATGGATCGGAGAAATATCATAAAAAAGTTCGGATAATTCACGTTGCAAGGTAGCAACTTCGTTCTTAAGAGTAGTTAATGGTGCGGCTAAAATTGCTTCTTGGTCTGAAACTGCGACGCCAATCCGCACATCACCATAATCGAAAGCTATCCGCTTGCCGCGTTCCATATTATTTACCAGCAGTGGCTGCAATTAATTCTTTAATCGCAATAAATGCGGCATCTATTTTCGTGACATCAACGCCACCGCCTTGTGCAAAATCATCCTTACCGCCACCGCCACCGCCTAAAATTGCGCTAGCCGTTTTGACAAGTGCTCCAGCTTTAACCCCGAGTGCGCGCACTTTCTCATCGGCTGCTGCGACCAGTACCACTTTCTCATCTCGGATACTTGCTAAAGCCACAACCGAGTTTGGCAATTGAGAGCGTAGATTTAGTGCAATAGTTCGTAGATCATCGCCAGATATTCCATCTGACATCTGTGCAGCGATTAACGAAATCTTTCCTACAGTTTGTGCGGTTGCGATCAATTTTTTGGAATCTGCAATTGCGGCTGCGGTTTTTATACCTGCAAGTTCTTTTTCGATCTCTCTCAATCGGGTTAGCAAATCTGCAATTCTCTCTGGCAACTCTTCTGGACGAGCACCTTTGATTAAATCCGTAACTGAGTTCAGAAGTAAATGTTCTCGAGCTAAGAATGAATAAGCATCGACGCCAACTAGCGCTTCAACACGGCGGACGCCGGCCCCAATTGAAGACTCACTCAATAATTTAACTACACCGAGTTGGCCAGATCTTGATACATGCGTTCCGCCACAAAGTTCGCGCGCCCAATCGCCAACACTTATCACGCGTACTTGATCACCATACTTTTCTCCGAAAAGTGCCATTGCGCCGGCTGCTTTCGCATCCGCTTGCGACATTACTTCTGCGGTAACTTCCAGATCATCCAACAACAGTGCATTTACCCGAGCTTCTACATCATTTAAAGTAGAGAGCGGCACTGCGCCCGCTGCCGGGAAATCAAATCTAAATCTGCCAGGTGAATTCTCAGAGCCCGCTTGCGTGGCAGTTTCTCCTAATATTTCTCGGAAAGCTTTATGTACCATATGGGTTGCCGTATGGGCTCTTGAAATTCCGTTGCGTCGTTCGACATCAATCTGCGCCAACGCGGTTACGCCTTTTGAAACTACACCGGAAATTACCCGACCACGATGTACTGATAACCCAGGAATAGGATTTTGCACATCCTCTACTTCAATTATCGCGCCATTATCAAGAGTAATTCGGCCACCATCAGCTAACTGGCCCCCACCTTCTGCGTAAAAAGGCGTGCGATTTAAAACGATTTCTATCTCATCATCAACTTTTGCTTCCTCCGCATACAGACCGTCAACTAAGAATCCATTTACTAGGGATTCGCTAGATATCAAGTCGTAACCGATGAATTCAACTTTTCCAGTTTCATCTAAAATCTTTCGGTATTGCGTTAAATCAGTATGGCCACTCTTTTTCATTCTCGCATCGGCTTTGGCGCGATCTTTCTGTTCTTTCATCAATCTGCGGAAACCAACTTCATCGATCGTTAAGCCTTCTTCGCTCGCCATCTCTAGCGTCAGATCAAATGGGAATCCATAGGTGTCATGCAACTTGAAAACTTCGTCAGCGCTCAATTTAGCGCCACCACTTTTCTTAATTGCGCTGCTCGCCATGTCGAAAATTTGGGTACCACTCTTAAGGGTTTGTAAGAAAACGTTCTCTTCCGCAACTGCAACCGAAAGAATTCGTTTCTTATCGGAAATCAACTCTGGGTACTGTGAACCCATCGCAGCAATAGAACTTTCCATCAATTCGTTCATGTTCGCATCTTGCGCTCCTAGAAGACGCATATTACGAGTTGTACGCCGCATCATCCGACGTAATACATAGCCGCGACCTTCATTGCCAGGGGTCACGCCATCACCGATCAACATCATTGCGGTTCGAGCATGATCTGCAATAACTCGAAGCGAAACATCGCTCTTCATAGCTTTGCCATATTTAACGCCAGCTAATTCACTCGCCCGATTAAGAATTTGCATGGTGGTATCAATCTCGTAAATATTTTCTACGCCTTGCAAAAGCGCCGCCGTCCGTTCTAACCCAAGTCCGGTATCGATATTCTTAGCTGGTAACTCACCTACTATTGGGAAACTTTCTTTATTTCCGCCTTCGCCTCGAATGTTTTGCATGAATACTAAATTCCATACCTCCAGATAACGGTCTTCATCGGCGATAGGTCCGCCTTCTTTGCCATACGCGGGGCCGCGATCATAATAAATTTCAGAACACGGGCCACAAGGACCAGGCACACCCATCGACCAGAAATTATCAGCCATGCCACGTCTTTGAATTCGCGCTTTTGGTACCCCAATTTTTTCATGCCAAATATCGGCAGCTTCATCATCATCTAAGAAAACTGTTACCCAGAGCTTTGACTCGGGAAAACCAAAACCACCATCACTAATTGGTCGGGTCAATAAATCCCAGGCCAGCGCAATCGCACCTTCTTTAAAATAATCGCCAAACGAAAAGTTTCCACACATCTGGAAAAACGATGCATGTCGCGTGGTTTTTCCAACTTCGTCAATATCTAAAGTACGTACGCATTTTTGTACCGAAGTTGCACGTTTATAGGGGGGTGTGATCTCCCCTAAAAAATAAGGCTTAAATGGCACCATGCCTGCATTTACCAATAAGAGATTTGGATCATTCAAGATTAAAGAGGCCGACGGTACCACCGTGTGAGTTAAGCCGGCTCGGTTGTCAGATTCAAAGAAGCGTAACCATCGAGCACGTATTTCGGCTGATTCCACCTATTTACTCAGATTCCTCATCATCGACAAAAGATTTTGCCTTTTTTGAAGACTTGCCTTTACTTTTACTCTTGCCGTTACCTTTAGTTTTACCTTTACCTTTACGAAGTTGCGCAGCTGTCAATAAACCACCGGCAACTTTCATCGCGAGTTCATTCTTATCTAAAAATGTTGATGTGGTTGCGGAAATCTTAGACGAGATTTCTTCGACTGATTTAGTTACTCGGTTGATGCTGTGAAGCGGCCCATTTACCAATTTAACAGTAGTGGTTACCTCTTCCAATAACGGGGTAGTCTCTTCGGTGATTGATTTAACCGCAACGCCTACTTCATCAATTACGCGCCCAAGCCTTATGACCGCGTATGCGATTGCGATCGCGATAACAGCTAGCGCTGCTGCGGCGATGATTGTTGCTATTCCACCAGGACCCATTTACCTAGGTTACCTGACTTCATTACTAACTTGGCGCAGGTTTAGACTTGATCGAATTTAGGAATCTCAAAATCCGCCGCTTATGGCCCGGACGCTGTTACGGCTTAGCTTCAGGTTGGGAATCAATCCCGCTCTCTTTGCGCTGCATTGGCGTAATTGGGGTTGGTGCTCCGGTCAATGGATCACCACCGCTTGCAGTTTTAGGGAACGCAATCACTTCGCGGATGGAATCAGAACCAGTTATTAACGCACATAGTCGATCTAGTCCAAGTGCAATGCCACCATGTGGCGGTGGGCCGTAATTAAATGCTTCCAACAGGAAACCGAATTTACTTTCAGCTTCGGTTTGCGATAGTCCAATCACGGAGAAAACTTCTTGTTGGATATCGCGACGATGAATACGGATTGAGCCGCCACCAATTTCATTGCCATTGAGAACTATGTCATACGCATATGCCAACGCTGATCCTGGGTCGTTGGCAAAACTTTTTTCAAACTCGGGTTTCGGTCCAGTAAATGGATGATGCACTGCAGTCCAACCACCAGCTTCAGTTTTTTCAAACATTGGTGCATCCACAACCCAGAGGAAATTCCAAGCTTTCTTATCGATTAAATCGCACCGTTCGCCAATTTCAATACGAACCGCACCTAATAAACTCTGTGAACTTTTACGATCCCCGGCTGCGAAAAATATGGCATCGCCTAGTTTTGCGCCAGTTGCGCCGGCAATGCCAGCGGTTTCAATTTCCGATAAATTTTTCGCTACCGGACCACCAAGTTGGCCATCAGGTTGGACCAAAATATATGCCAAACCTTTAGCGCCGCGAGCTTTCGCCCAATCCTGCCAAGCATCTAAATCCCGCCTAGCTGAACTCGCACCACCTGGCATAACTACTGCGCCGACATATTCAGCTTGAAAAACTCGGAACGCAGTATTGGCAAAAAATTCAGTTACATCTGATATTTCATTACCGAAACGCAAATCTGGTTTATCGGAACCAAACCTACGCATCGCTTCATGATAAGTCATATGCGGAATCGGCATTGGAATTTGGTAACCAACTACATCTTTAAAGACCCGCGCTAAAACCCGCTCGGCAACTTGCAAAATATCGGCTTGATCTACAAACGACATTTCGATATCTAATTGGGTGAATTCTGGTTGTCGATCAGCGCGAAAATCTTCATCCCGGAAACATCGCGCAATTTGATAATAACGTTCCATCCCCGCAACCATTAATAATTGCTTAAATAATTGTGGGGATTGTGGTAAGGCGTACCAACTGCCAGGTTGTAACCGCACCGGTACTAGAAAATCTCGTGCGCCTTCCGGAGTTGAGCGCGTTAGATAGGGCGTTTCAATTTCGAGAAAATCACTTTCGGTCATAACTGTTCGAATTACAGAAGTAACTTTGGAGCGCACCCGCAAATTGTGAGCTGGTCCTTCGCGTCGCAAATCTAGATACCGATACTTCAGCCGTACTTCTTCGCTGATATTAGAAGTGTCTCCGCTATCGACTGGAAATGGCAATGGTGCTGCCTCCGATAACACGGTTAACTCTTTGCAAATAACTTCGATAGCACCCGTTGGAATTGCGTTGTTTTCGTTACCGTTAGGCCGAGCGACAACTTCACCAACAATTAAGACGCACCATTCAGCGCGGAGCGCGCCAGCGACAGATTCATCTGAGATAACTACTTGCACAGCGCCAGTGGCATCTCTTAAATCTATAAATGCCACGCCACCGTGATCGCGGCGCCGAGCAACCCAACCCGCCAATTTTATCTCGCCGCCAATATGCGAAGGGCGAATATCCCCGGCGTTATGAGTGCGTAACACGTTGCTCCTGAACCTTTATATTACTTTAATAATGCAGAATTGATGGTGCTAAGAGTAACCGAAGCGGCAACACCAGTTTCCATATTTTTCAATTCCCCAACCCCGGAAGATAACTCAGAGTCACCGATCACCAACGCATATTTAGCACCACTTTTATCAGCGCCTTTCATGGCACCTTTTAACGCGCGGTCACCGTAAGCGCAATCTACAATTGCGCCACCTTTTCGCAAGCCATCTATCAATTTAATGGCAAAACTCTTAGCGTTCTCCCCTAGCGGTATCACAAAAAGATCTGGACGAGAAGTTTTAGTTAAATCAATGCCTTCTGCTTCGCACGCCAAAAGCGTTCGATCTATACCAAGTCCAAATCCGATTCCAGAAAGATTTTGACCGCCAATGGATTCCATCAAGCCGTCGTAACGGCCGCCGCCACCAATACCAGATTGTGCGCCTAATAATTCATGGACGAATTCAAATGCAGTTCCGGTGTAATAATCTAACCCGCGCACCATTCGAGGATTAAGCGTGTAAGCGATTCCTAAAACATCTAAATATTCTTTCACTTTAGCAAAATGCGCAGCGCTCTCTTTAGTTAGATAATCGATTAATAACGGGGCGTTAACCATCATCGCAATGATCGGAGCGCGCTTATCATCGAAGATTCGTAGCGGGTTTAATTTAACGCGCTCTCTTGTTGCTTCATCTAGATCTAACTTGGCAATAAATACCACCAGATCTTTGCGGTGCGCGCTTCGCGAAGCGGCATCACCAAGGGAAGTAATATCCAATCTAAACTTTCGCAAACCTAAGTTCTGATAACCGGCGCTAGCTATCGCAATAACTTCGGCATCAATTGCGGGATCATCCAACCCAATCGCTTCAATTCCAACTTGATAAAACTGACGGTAGCGACCCGCTTGTGGCCGTTCCGCGCGGAAATAAGGCCCGGAGTACCAAACTTTTACTGGTAATTGGCCGCGATCTAATCCATGTTCAATGACTGCACGCATAACACCTGCAGTACCTTCTGGTCTGAGCGTGATTGATCGGCCGCCTCGATCTTCAAATGTGTACATTTCTTTACTGACAACATCAGTAGATTCACCAACGCCGCGAGTGAATAATTCAGTATCTTCAAAAATCGGCAGTTCGAGTAATTTATAACCAGCCAATTTTGCGGGCTTAATCAATTCGCGGCGGACCGTTTCAAAAGCAATGGAACGATCTGGAAAGTATTCGCTAACGCCCTTTGGGGCTTGGAATTTCATCGAACACCTACCGTTAGATTTTTCAGATAAGGGTTGCTCTTTCGCTCTCGCGCAATCGTGGTTTCGGGCCCATGTCCAGGTAAAACTCTGATTTCATCAGGAAGCGTAATAATTTTTTCTTGTAACGTTTTTGTCATATCGGTCATGGATCCCGTTGGTAAATCAGTTCTACCAATCGATCCCGCAAACAGCACATCACCAGTTACTGCAATTTTATCGTTAACCATGAAAATAACTGATCCGCGAGTGTGGCCCGGAGCGTGCACAATTTTGATGGATAGACCCGCGATGGCGAGCACTTCATTGCTCTTAACCTCTTTGACATTTCCAGGTTCGTGAAAAGATTCGCGTCCAGTTTCGCTCGCTAACATAGACAATAGCGTGGCAGATTCTGCACTTAGCGCACGTTCCGGATAAGTCAACAATTCCCGATCGCTCGAATGGATATAAGTAATGTATTTATTCGCAGCGCCACCACTCTCAACTGAAGTCGCCATCGGAACTACTGAAAAAGTATGGTCTAGGTGTCCGTGCGTTAATAAAGTTGCTACTGGTTTCAATTTATATTTATCTACAATTTCATAAATTTCGTTTGTTAAATCGGGAATAGCAATACCAGGATCAACAATCACGCACTCTTCATTCTTACCCGTGGCTAAAATCCAACAATTTGTGCCATAAAAGGGTGCGGCTACTGATTCAACTAACATTTCACCCCTCCGATTCATGCTTTTGCATCGATCAACTACGCTGCTCCGCGCTCAGCCAGCGCAAATTGGTCCGCCTTTTACTCAACTAGGGGTTCAGGGTACCTTTACCCTCTGCTGCAACGCTTGATTTACTCCCCAAATGGAGTGTGAAACTGGCGAGGCCGCAAAAATAAAAGCTAAACGACAACCGCCCAACACAACAACAGAGCGTAAATCGTGCAAACGATAATCGCGCAAGGGAAAGCAGGTTCCGGATGGATACCGCATCAAATCAAGCAATCATCAATTCACCAGCCGCAGCGCTAGTCGGAGATCCGGCTAAATATGGTCGGGTGGCCGCCGATGGCACAGTCTTTGTAATTACTGGCGATGGCGAAAAAGCAGTTGGTTCATATCCTGGCAAAACACCTGAAGAAGCCCTTGCATACTTTGTAAGAAAATTTGAAGCCCTTGCTTCCGAAGTTGCGCTTTTAGCCGCTCGTATTAAAAGCGGTGCGATGGTCCCCTCGGACGCGCTTGCCGCAGTAACTAAATTAAGACAACAAGTTGAAAACCTTAATGGTGTGGGAAATCTTGCAGCGCTTAAATTATCAGTTGAACAAATTCCAAATTTAATCGAAGAACATAAAAATATTTTTGAAGCGCGCAAAGCTGCTGAAGCCGCGGCAAAGGCGGTCAAACGCGCGGAAGGCCAGGCAATCAAGGAGAAACTTGTAGCGGAAGCCGAAATGCATGCGCTCTCCGAAAATTGGAAACTTACCAGCGAGCGTTTGAAAACCCTGCTAGACGAATGGAAGAAAGCACCGCGTTTAGATAAGAAAGCCGATGCTGATCTTTGGAAACGATTCTCAACATCTCGAAATAAATTTGATAAACGTCGTCGTACTCATTTTGCAACTTTGTTACAAGCCCAATCTGCAGTCAAATCTGCGAAAGAAGTAATAGTTTCCGAAGCTGAATCGCTAGCCAATTCCCGAGATTGGGTTGCAACTGCGCGGCGTTATAAAGCGCTAATGGACCAATGGAAACTCTCGGGTCGTGGCAAAAAAACCGACGATGCAAAGCTTTGGGCAAGATTCAAAGCTGCGCAAGATACTTTCTTCGCTGCAAAAAATACTGACTTAGAAAAACGCCAAGGTACTATGAGTGAAAACTTAGCCAAGCGTGATGCGCTGATTTTGGAGATTGAAGCTGTACTTCCAATTACCAATTTGGATGAAACCCGCCGTAAATTCCGTGATCTCCAGAGTCAATGGAGCAAAATCGGTATGACTGAGCGGAGCAAACGGGCTGCCTTTGATAAACGATTCGGAATTGTCGAAACTGCAATCAAGGAGGCCGAAGCGGAGAAATGGCGCAAGAGCGATCCAACTGCAAAAGCTCGCGCTAACGATGTTGTTTCGCAATTGTCTGCTGCTGTTGCAAATTATGAGGCCCAAGCTGTCAAAGCCGAAGCTGCTGGTAACGCCAAAAAAGCGAGCGAACTTCGCGAAGCAGCTGCTGCGCGCCGAAATTGGTTATCAGAAGCTGAAAAAGGGTTATCCGAATTTACTAATTAATTATTAGTAACACGTGATACATCGTAAACACCTTCAATATTTCGCACCGCGCTCAAAATCGCATCAAGGTGGGAAGCATCTGCCATCTCAAATGAGAACCTTGAAATCGCAACTCGATCTCTAGAAGTACTAACCGCAGCGCTCAAAATATTTACCTGTTGATCCGATAACGTTCTGGTTACATCCGATAGCAACCGGGATCGATCTAAAGCTTCAACTTGAATATTTACTAAATAGATACTCTTTGCATTCGGATCCCATTTAACCCCGACCATGCGATCACCTTGATTGAGTTCTAAATCTGCGACATTTATACAATCAACCCGATGGATTGAAACACCACTTCCTTTTGTTATGAAGCCCGTAATCGCATCGCCGGGAACTGGCGTACAGCAACGTGCTAATTTAATTAGTACCTCCCCAACACCTTCAACAATTACCCCCGATGCACTTCGTTTTGGTGCATGAATTGTGGCGCCACTTATCAAATTTTCCACGGCTGGTTCTTCATGGGTGTCATCCAAACCAAGTGCTGTTACCAATTTTTCAATTATTGAAACTGATGAAACATGGCCATCACCAACAGCTGCATAAAGTGACTCAATATCGGAATAGCGAAGTTCATGTGCCAGCTCTAACAGTGCATGACCTGCAAGAATTTTTTGCAACGGCAAGCCCGCTTTTCGCATTTGGCGCGCTATTGATTCTTTACCGGCATCAATGGCTTCTTCGCGTCGTTCCTTGCTGAACCATGCTTTGATCTTTGAGCGAGCTCTTGGGGATTTTGCGAACGCTAGCCAATCTCTGTTCGGACCAGAAGTTTCGCTTTTATTCAAAACTATTTCTATTACATCGCCATTAGCTAATGGCGCAGCTAGAGCGACCAGTTTTCCATTCACTTTTGCGCCGACACAATGATTTCCAACTTCAGTATGCACCGCATAAGCAAAATCGACTGGGGTAGACCCTTCCGGTAATGCAATCACGCTGCCTTTAGGTGTAAACACAAAAACTTCTGGAGTTCTTAAGTCATAACGCAGCGCATCTAAAAATTCATTAACATCCGATGTTTCTTGTTGCCATTCATGCAATTGTTTTAACCAGAGCATATCTGGGCTAGCAACCTCGCTCTTATTTTTCTTACCAAGTTTATATTTCCAATGCGCCGCTATTCCATATTCCGCGCGAGCATGCATATCTTCGGTGCGGATTTGAATTTCAACGGCTTTGCCGTTCGGTCCAATAACTGTGGTGTGTAATGATTGGTATAGGTTGAACTTGGGCATCGCTATGTAATCTTTAAATCGTCCAGGTACTGGACTCCAACGCGCATGTACAGCGCCGAGTACCGCGTAACAATCCCGAACATCCTCAACTAACACGCGAATTCCAACCAGATCATAAATATCGTTGAAATCACGACCTCGGACCACCATTTTTTGATAAACGCTATAAAGATGTTTTTGTCGGCCAGTTACTTCAGCTTTAATTTTTTCAGTTTTTAGATCCGCTTTCAAAGTATCTACAAACTCTTCAGTCAACTTTGTCCGAGACGGTGAGCGTTCGATCACTAACCGATCAATCTCTTCGTATTTTTTAGGTTCTAAAGTTTTGAAAGATAGATCTTCTAACTCCCATTTAATCGCGTTCATACCTAATCGATTGGCTAACGGAGCATAGATATCAATTGTTTCACGCGCTTTACGTTGCGCCGACTCAATTGAAACGTATTGCCATGTCCGAGCGTTATGTAAACGATCGCAAAGTTTTATGACAAGCACACGAATGTCGCGCGACATCGCAACAACCATTTTTCTTACGGTTTCCGCCTCAGCGTTTGGACCGTAACTTAATTTATCCAACTTAGTAACGCCATCAACTAATCCAGCTACTTCATCCCCGAAATCGCGTTTCACCTCGGCGAGTGAATAAGGTGTATCTTCAACGGTATCGTGCAATAACGCAGCCGCAATCGTTGGAATATCTAGGCCGAGTTCTGCAAGTATCTCGGCCACCGCAACTGGATGGGTAATGTAGGGATCGCCAGATTTACGTAACTGCCCAGTGTGTGCAGTTTCCGCAGTTGTGAAAGCTTTTTCAAGTAGTGCAACTTCCGCTTTACTCGCACGCTCTAGCAACTTATCCGTAATCCTAGAAATCATTGCGCTCATATTTGCAACTTAACGTTAGCGGCGGTGCTTGCGTTTCCGTTTTGGCTGGTTACGTGGGCCTCTTGGTCGGTCATCATTTGCGGCAGTTACAGATCTTTCATCCGAATTGGAAGTTGTTGTACTTTGAGAAATTGAAGATGCGCTAGCGCCACCGCGAGCTGCTACTCGTTTTCTAAGTGCCTGCATTGCTGGCTCGCGTTCGCGTAGTGCTGCTAAAAATGGTGTCGCAATGAAGATTGAGGAATAAGTTCCAGTTGCCAGACCAATAAATAACGCTAACGATAAATCTTTCAGCGTGCCGGCTCCGAGTAGGCCAGCTCCGACAAAGAGAATTGAACCAACCGGAAGTAACGCAACTAAAGAAGTATTAAATGAACGAACTAAAGTTTGGTTAACCGCAAGATTTGCTGCTTGCGAATATGTCATTTTCCCGGAACTCGTGACAGATTTAGTGTTCTCTCGTACTTTATCGAAAACCACCACAGTGTCGTAGAGTGAATATCCCAGAATTGTTAAGAAACCAATCACAGTTGCGGGCGTTACATCAAAACCTACGAGCGCATAAATTCCAACTGTTATGAAAACGTCATGGATTACCGCAACGATGGCCGCAATCGCCATCTTTGGCTCGAAAGCCAACGCTAGATAGAGCATTACAACAATTATGAATGCAATCAATCCATATAGCGCTTTCCGGGTGATCTCTTTACCCCAAGATGGTCCCACGCTTTGAGTATCGATTGATTCAACTGTTACGCCGAATTTAGCAGCGAGTGCATCTTGGATTGCATTAGATTCCAATATAGATAACGCCCCGGTTTGCACTTGGACTTTATCGCTACCAATTTTTTGTACTATTACTTCAGAAACCAAACCAGTCGAAGTGACCGCGGCACGAGCAGCTTCTACGGTGACGCTAGAGTCCGTTACCCGAAACGAGGATCCACCCTTAAATTCAATACCTAATTTCAAGCCTTGCACACTTAGCGCAAAGAGAGAAGCAATAATTAAAATTCCCGAGATTGCATACCAACGACGACGCTTCCCAATAAAGTCGATGGATTTTTCACCACGGTAAAGTCGTCCGCCAATGCCTGCGAGTGATGACATAACGATTACTCCCCTACTTTTGCGGTTGAAGTTTTAGGTGCTATTCCCAAGCTCTTTTGGGAGAATCCGCTAATCGCTGATCCACTATTGAAGAATTTGCGAGAAGCCATAATTGTCACCAATGGTTTTGTGAAGAAGAAAACCACAACTAAATCAACCAGCGTGGTTAATCCAAGAGTAAATGCGAAACCACGTACGCCACCAACTGCGAAGAAATAGAGGAGCGCTGCAGCAATCAACGAAACTAAATCCGCCACAATAATGGTGCGCCGCGCTCTTAACCAGCCACTTTCAACCGCGGAACGGAGCGTACGACCTTCCCGAACTTCATCACGTAACCGTTCAAAATAAACAATAAAGGAGTCAGCGGTAATACCAATCGCTACGATTGCGCCTGCAATACCCGCGAGTGTTAACGTGAAACCAATCCATTGACCAAGTAATAAGAATAGAACATAGACCAACGCTGCAGCTATCCCGAGTGAACCAACTGAGACTAAACCTAAACCGCGGTAATAGAGCATTGAATAAACCACAACTAGGAATAACCCAAGCGCTCCAGCTAGTAAGCCTGCTTGTAACTGATCTGCCCCAAGGGTAGGTGAAACTTGTTGTACTTCGCCACGGTCAAAAGCCAATGGCAGCGCACCATATTTAAGAACATTTGCTAAATCTTGCGCTTCAGCTTGGCTAAAGCTTCCAGTGATTTGGGCATCGCCAGAAACAATTGCTTCGTTGATTCGAGGTGCTGAGACAACCAGACCATCCAACACAATCGCTACTTGATTCTGTGGGGTTGGCAGTGAGACTACCCGAGTTGTGATGTCACCAAATTTTTTCGTGCCATCATTATTAAAAGAAAGTGACACATACCAACCTGCGGCGCCTTGTTGGTCAATTGCTGCGGTTGCTTTAGAAACATCGCGCCCAACAACCTCGGCGTTTGAAAGCACATACTTAATTCCGCCACCGCGATCGCAAGCCACGATTTGAGCATTGGCATCATCGCCACCGCCGGCTTGACGCGATGTTGCTAGCGAACAATCTAGCGTTGCAAATTTCGCGGCAGTTTCTGCAGTAACTCCAGCAGGCAGCGTTGCGGTTGTGGTATCGCCGGTTAATGATGTTGCGTTCGCCGCACCTTCTACAAGTACTTGCCGGAATCTAAGTTCTGCAGTTTGCCCGACAAGTTCTACTACTCGACGGCCAGTATCGCCTGGAACTGAAATTACAATTTGACGGTTAACGCCACTGCCTTGTGATGAAACTTCACTTTCAGCTACGCCTAGAGAGTTAACACGTTGTCTAATAATTGAGACTGCTTGATCAATTGCTTCGCTAGTAACTTTGCCGCTCTCTCCCGCCGCAATTCGAGGCTGCAAGGTAACGCTGGTGCCGCCGCGCAGATCTAACCCGAGTTTTACCGCACTCGCTCCTTGAACAAAAGCAATCGCAAATAAGGCAATAATCGAAACCAACAAAATCGCAATGGTTCGACCCGGACGGGCGGTTGTTTTAACTGAAGTATTTGATGACATGAGGCGCAAGTCTAGGCATCTTCGGCTGGTGTGTCGAAAATGCTGATATTCCCCGATGCTGGTGGCGGAACTTTGCCTAAATGTTTCCAAGCTGCGCTCGTTGCAATTCGACCTCTTGGGGAGCGCGCAATAAATCCGGCCCTCACTAAAAATGGCTCTGCAACGCTCTCAATCGTTTCGGTTTCTTCGCCCACTGCCATCGCCAATGTAGATATCCCAACTGGCCCGCCATTAAATCGCTCCACCAACGCAGTAATTACCGCTTTATCCAGTCGATCTAGCCCAATATGATCAACTTCATAGATCGTCAAAGCCGCATTTGTATCCGCAAGATTTACCGAACCATTTCCATGTACTTGCGCAAAATCACGGACTCGTCGTAGTAATCGATTTGCAATTCGCGGCGTTCCTCTAGAACGTTTTCCGATTTCCGAGATTGCGCTCTCTGCTATTTGTAGCGTTAATAAATCAGCGCTGCGTTTAACTATGTTGGTTAAATCAGCATCATCATAGAAATCCAAATGCGCAGTAAATCCGAATCGATCGCGCAGTGGTGCCGGCAATAACCCTGCTCTAGTTGTAGCGCCAACTAATGTGAAGTGCGGAAGCCTTAGTGGAATTGCAGTTGCACCTGGGCCTTTCCCAACAATGACATCGACGCGAAAATCTTCCATCGCCATATAAAGCATCTCTTCTGCAGGTCGCGCCATTCGATGGATTTCATCAAGAAAAAGAATTTCACCTTCAACTAACGATGAAAGTATCGATGCTAAGTCACCCGCGTGTTGGATTGCGGGTCCGCTAGTTATACGAATTGGTGCATTCATTTCGCTCGCGACAATCATGGCTAACGTTGTTTTTCCTAAGCCGGGTGGTCCAGATAACAAAATGTGGTCTGCCGGAGATTTACGTTCGCGAGCTGCCCGAAGTAACAAATCAATCTGATCTTTAACGCGTTGCTGTCCGACAAAATCGGAGAGCGTAGTCGGCCGTAACGTTTGTTCCAGCGATAAATCTTCACTTTCAGCTTCCGGCTTCATTGAGAATTCTGATTCAGTCATAATTCCATCGCCTAGCCATTCCCAGATTGCGAAAGCGCTAATTTTAAAAGTTCACTTAAATCGGCTTGATTGGCCGCTGCCCCTAAATTCTTTTTGACGCGTTCTATTGCCAGCTCAGCTTCTTTGGTTGAATAACCAAGTCCAGTGAGCGCGCCACTTAACTGTTCATTCCAAATTGGTCGATCCGTTCCAGCTACCCCGACTAAATGTTTAGCCATTTTTTCCCGTAGCTCTAGAACTAACCGCTGTGCCACTTTTTTCCCAATGCCTGGAATTTTTTCAAGAGCAGTTGAATTACCGTCAGAGATAGCTCTTGCCATCTCCAACGGGGCAAACGATGCCAAAGCTGCTAGCGCTACCCGTGGTCCAATGCCAGAAACCGTTTGCAGTAATTCAAAAAAATCACGAGCCGGACCATCTAGAAATCCGTAGAGAGTTAGCGAGTCCTCACGAACTAATAAGGAAGTAAATAACAATTGTTGGCTATTAATTTTGCAATGGGTTGCGGTTATTGGCGTAACTTGAACTTGCAAGCCAACGCCACCAACTTCAATGATCACGTGGTTGAGCGAAACGCTAACTATTCGCCCTGATAACGATGAAATCATTTACTTTTTGCTTTCTGTAACGCGCTAATTCGGGATTTCTCTTTTTTAAGAGCCGATGCAACTCGAGAGTTGCCCCTACCCCGCCAATGATGGCAAATAGCTAGCGCTAACGCATCTGTACTATCGACGGGTTGCGGAATAGTTTTCAATTTCAACAATTTCTTTACCATTTCTGCAACTTGTTTCTTATCAGCCCGCCCAGAACCGGAAACTGCAGCTTTAACTTCGCTAGGGGTATGCATTGCTACTGGAATTCCACTTCTAGCAGCGATCAAAAGCGCTACACCAGCCGCTTGGCCAGTTGCCATCGCCGTTTTAACATTCAATTGCGAGAAAACTCGCTCCACGGCGATCACATCCGGCTTATATTTTTTAATCCAAGTTATAAGTTCCACCTCTAATTGGAGCAATCTAGCTTCGAGCGGAGCAGTCACATCGGTGCGGATTACGCCTACTCCAACCATCTGCAAATTTTGATAATTGTCGCCATCGACTACTCCAATACCGCATCTGGTTAAACCAGGGTCAACTCCTAACACTCGCATGAATTGAGCCTAATAGGCGGTAGCGAATCGTTAGCCCAGGCTCGCCATTACTTCATCGGATACATCAAAATTTCCGTAAACATTCTGTACGTCATCGAGGTCTTCAATTGCTTCAATCAATTCAAAAACTTTCTTAGCTGCTTCAGCGTCTAATGGAATTGAGAGGTTTGGTAAAAATGAAGTCTCGGCTGATTCGTATTCAACCTTATTATTTTGCAGAGCGGTACGAACCGTTATTAAATCACTAGGTTCGCAGACCACTTCGAATGATTCGCCAAGATCATTAACATCTTCAACGCCTGCTTCAAGAACAAACTCTAGGATCGCGTCTTCATTGAAACTCTGGGCTCCTTGAATTTTATTAACTATTACTACGCCTTTACGATTGAACATATATGAAACTGAGCCAGGATCTGCCATATTGCCACCGTTGCGGGTAACGGCTACGCGCACTTCCGAGGCCGCGCGGTTTCGGTTATCTGATAAACATTCAATAAGTAGCGCAACACCACTTGGTCCGTAACCCTCATACATAATAGTTTCCCAGGTTGCAGCACCAGCTTCCAAGCCTGCGCCGCGTTTAACGGCGCGATCAATATTGTCTGATGGCATTGAACTCTTTTTGGCTTTGGCTATTGCATCAAAAAGCGTTGGGTTGCCAACTACATCAGGGCCGCCAGTGCGAGCCGCAACTTCAATTCCCTTAATTAATTTTGCAAAATTCTTGGCACGCCTAGAATCTATGATTGCTTTTTTATGTTTAGTAGTTGCCCACTTGGAATGACCTGACATTTTTTCTCCTATTGCACAATCGCTTGTTGACAAACGCTATCAACAAAGTATTTATGAATTCTATTATCGCCAGTTAGTTCTGGGTGAAATGATGTTGCAAAAATTGAGCCTTGCCGTACCGCTACCGGATGCCCCTGCACTTGCGCTAATACCGCTACGCCGATGCCGACATTTTCCACCCATGGCGCTCTAATGAAAACTGCTCGCACCGGTGTTTGGGTCATCCCGTTGAAAGTTAAATCACTTTCAAACGAATCTACTTGTCGACCAAAAGCATTTCGTCGAACCGTCACATCAAGCCCACCAAAAGTTTCTTGGCCCACAATTGCATCTAGAACTTGATTCGCGAGCAAAATCATTCCGGCGCACGAACCGTAGGTGGGCATTCCATTTTTTATTCGAGCGCTAATTTCATCGAAAATACCAAACGTCCGAGCTAATTTTGCGATTGTTGTGGATTCACCGCCTGGAATTACTAACGCATCTACTCGCTCTAGCTCAGATGCTCGTCGCACAAGTGAGGCCGAAACTCCGCAATCACTTAACGATCGCGCATGTTCCCTAACATCACCTTGGAGCGCCAGAACTCCAATTCTCACTTATTACCAGCCCCGCTCCGCTAATCGGTGTGGCACTGGGATATCCGCAACATTTATTCCAACCATCGCTTCACCTAAACCGCGCGAAACTTCGCCAACAACTTTTGGATCATCAAAGAAAGTGACCGCTTTGACAATTGCGGCGGCTCGTTGCTCTGGGTTACCAGATTTGAAAATTCCAGATCCAACGAAGACACCATCGGCGCCTAATTGCATCATCATCGCTGCATCCGCAGGAGTTGCAATGCCACCAGCAGTGAAAAGTACTACCGGCAGTTTCCCGGTAGCAGCAATCTCTTTAACTAATTCATAAGGTGCTTGCATCTCTTTAGCTGCAACATAAAGTTCATCTTCGCGTAGCGATGAAAGTCGGCGAATTTCACCAGCGATCGCGCGCATATGAGTTGTGGCATTAGAAACATCGCCAGTACCAGCTTCGCCCTTAGAACGAATCATTGCGGCACCTTCGTTGATGCGACGCAGCGCTTCCCCGAGATTTGTTGCACCGCAAACGAATGGAACCGTAAAATTCCATTTATCAATATGGTTTGCGTAATCAGCAGGCGTTAAAACTTCAGACTCATCTATATAATCGACTCCGATGCTTTGCAAAATTTGGGCTTCAACGAAATGGCCAATTCGCGCTTTTGCCATTACCGGAATCGAAACTCTCGCCTGAATTGCTTCGATCATGTCGGGATCTGACATTCGAGATACGCCACCTTGGGCACGGATATCTGCGGGAATTCGTTCAAGCGCCATCACCGCAACTGCACCGGCATCTTCGGCTATCTTGGCTTGATCAACGTTAACAACATCCATAATCACGCCACCCTTAAGCATCTCTGCCATGCCGCGTTTTACCCGCGAGGTACCGGTGATATTTTCAGCCATTTTTTCTGCCTGCCTTCATGGATAGTTTTAGGTAGCGAAGTCTACTTTGTTGTTGCCGGAGATGCACTCGGAGATTTTGGCGTCAAATAGGTGAAAATGGGTTCTTGATCGGTTAAGGCAATCCAAATTTGGCCAGGAGTAAACGGTAATTCGCTCCCATCTTCGAGGAGCCAAGTTGTGCCAGTTTCCGCACTTGTGCGATTCCATGTGCCACGAAAAACTTCGCTATCGCGAAGAACATATCCCGAACCCGTGCCAACTGTTTCGCTCATCGGAGTTACGCCACCAAATTTATCACCGTAAATAGAAGGTGATATTTTCACTAATTGAATTACCAAAGTTGGCGAACCTAACTGGATTCCACTTGCCGATAAATTGGCCAAATTATTATGCGATAGCAACCAACGCGATTCACTCTCCGACCAGATAGCTCCATAATTGGCGTTCGGCCAAGATATTTTTACTGCCGATATCACTTGACCTCCGGCAGGTTTCTTGCCAAATTGCCATCCTATATTTTTTGCAGAGACTAAATTTTTTGCTTTTGCCATCAACGGCGCAGAATTTAAAATCATGTTGGTTGGTGCGCTACGGTTGGGGTCACGGTAATAAATTGTCGGCGAATTGCGCTCTGCACCTAAATCTTCAATGTTGGCGGCAGCGATGACTGGACGCATCTTTGATTGCGCGCCGCTGTACGCTAACCCAACTCGACCATATTGCGCCAATAGATCGATATCGCCGATGCGCAGCGATCTAATCGGACCGATATCTTTTGGGATCTTCGACGAATAAATCGCAAGCAATCTAGTCAATCCTGCTTCTACTTGTTCAATATAGATTACGTCGGCAAACTCTAATCCCACTTGCGGATGAGCTGCATTGGTATCGTCAATTTTTACAGCTAAGACCGGTCCGTTACTACCAGGCATTCCAGTAAAAGCGTTTACTTCAATTTTCTCTGGTGCAAGCTTTTCAATCTGTTTGGAGATCGTGGCGCAACTGGAGAGGGTAGACACCATCACGATAAATATCGATATTGCCGTTATTAGTAACCTTGATTTCTTCACAAAAGATCATCTTCAAAGGCATACTTGATTGGAAGCGGCGCAGAACCAGCCAATCTAAAGAACCGAAATACTAATTTTTCCCGAAGCGCTTTAGTGGCGGCTACCGCTTCAATATGGATTGCAATCGCTACTCGTACCCGCTCGGTAACATCTTCTAACTTTGTAAAGATTTCCGGATGCAGCTCTGGCAGATCACTTTTGCTCTTTAATAGGTTGAGCGTTCCAGATAAACCACTTTCTTGATCGCTTCTTTCAAATATTTGCGCTTCGCGCGCGCCATAAGCCGCACCAGTTAATATCAAATTTGTAGCGGGATCGATTTCAGGTAAATGCGCAATTTCCAAAGCTATGGCAGCGCGTCGCTGTAGGGTGGCATCCAAATTCGCCCAAGAAGTTTCTACCCGGTGATGTAAGCGATCTAACCGAGTAGCTGAAAATGATAGATACCAGGCAAATAGTAGGAAGATAACTAAGAGCGCTAATGAAGTTTTCATGTTTTATTAATCGTTATCTCTTGTGAAGAATCGGTTCCAAGATCTACTCTCCGAAGTCAGCCCAACTTTGCCACCACCGGTAAGCGCCATCGAATACACATCCATTATCTGCTCTGCCACTTGCGACCAATCAAATCGCTCAGCTGACTGGAATCCAATATTTGCTAAATTTTTTCGTTTACTGTCATCGCGCAATAGGTCGATTATTATTTTCGCAAGTTCGGTTGAACTTTCAGATTCAAAGAGTGCTCCGTATTCGCCACCGTTAAGTAAGTGCCTAAAAGCTGGGATATCGCTTGCGACGATTGCGGTTTCGCTCGCAAGTGCTTCGGTCAAAATAATGCCGAAAGATTCTCCCCCAGTATTAGGCGCGACATAAAGATCAACCGATTTAAGCAAGCTAGCTTTATCGGCTTCGCTTACCCGACCTAAGAAAACCAACTTGTTTCGTAGTTGGGCATTTAAGCTCTTCAAAGTTTCGGCGCTATCTCCCGGTCCCGCTATCAGTATTTTTGCATCCGGGATGAACCGAGTGATGATTGGTAGTGCATCCAAAAGAATTTGTAAACCTTTGCGCGGCTCCTCAAATCGACCAATAAAACCAATGGTATTTGAGTCTTGCCATTCATCTTTTGGTAACGCTTTTCTAAATAAATTCACATCAATACCATTCGGAATTACCACAGCATCAGTCTCTAAATGAATCTTTAAGGTCTCTCGAGCAACCTCACTAACTGCAATCCGGGCACTCAATTTTTCTATAACGGGTTCTAGTAACGGGCTAATTGCAAATGCGACTTTCTGTCTTGGCGCAGCAGCATGAAAAGTTCCAACCATCGGACCTTCTGCTAGCCAGCAAGCTAAGAGCGATAACGAAGGAATGGCCGGTTCGTGTAGATGTAACAGATCAAAATTGCCTTGCGATATCCATTGTCGCACCCGCGAGGCAGCGACGGGTCCAAAAAGTACTCGAGCTACGGCACCGTTATAAGGAATCGAAATTGGTCGACCCGCTGGTACCACAAAATCATCCATTAACAATGTTTCATTGCTTACCGGTGCCAGCACCGAAACATAATGACCTTGATCAATATAGTACTTAGCTAGATCTCTAATGTGAGCCTGCACACCGCCGGGTGTATCCCAGCCATAAGGTGAAACCATGCCAATTCTTAGCACGGAGTTTTTCGCCGAGTTATTTATCATGAACTCCGCTCTACAAAATCGCCATCAACCCAAATCCGCTGCAACATATGCCAATCTTGGGGGTGGTGGGCAATATTTGCAGCAAATCGATCAGCACAAATTTGGGTAACAACTTGAATCATTTCCTCCTTGGATCCATGGGTAGGTAATTCGATTGGTTTTTCAAACTCAATCCGAATTCCCGTTGGCGTGTAAGAAACAAATGCAGTAATTAAAGCTGCTCCGGTTTGTAATGCAAGCGTGGCCGGACCACCAGGCATCCGCGCTATCCCATCAAAAAAATTAACAGTGACGCCAGATTTTGAGAGGTCTCGATCTGCCACCAGAGCCACTAATTTTCCGCTCCGTAACCGCTGCGCCAAAATAGCCGTTACGCGAGAATTTAAGTCAAGCGCTTCCATTCCCATTTTTTCGCGATGTTGCAAAAATCGTCTAAAAAGCCGCTCTGGCTTCACATGTTCCACCACGGTGGTTAACGAGATTCCTTGGGCGCAAAAATAAGCGCCCGCGTGATCCCAATTTCCAGCATGTGGCAATGAAACTATTAAACCTTTGCCAGCTGCAAGAGCGTCAAAAAAATATTTATCATTAATGGTCTCCGCCGAATTTAAAATGTGGCTCTTATCCCAATCCGTGAATCTGAAAGTGTCAATCCAATATCGCAAATGTGAGCGCATGCTCTTTTTTAGTAAATCTGCCATCTGAACTTCATCGTATTCAGGTTTAACTCGCGATAAATTACTATGTAATCTCGTAATACTTTTTCCGTTGCGAAGCCGAGTTAGATCCGCAATTACATCGCCTAATTGATATGCAACGCTTTTTGGCAGCGCTCGCAGCAAGCGCCAACAAGATAGGTACATAAGATAAGTGAAGTAACCAATCATGCAGTTTCCTGATAAACCATAAACAACCGTTGTGCTACCGTAATTAAACTCAGTAAAACTAGGATCCAAATACCGAAAGCAAGTGCATACGGGACGCCTAGCCCATGTAAGCCAATTCCTAAAAGCACCAACATCAATCTTTCAGTTCGTTCCGCTAGTCCGCCGTTGCAGGCAATATCTAGCGATTCCGCTCGCGCTTTTACATAAGAAACCATTAGTCCTGAAATCAAAGCAACTAATGCCGGAATGAAAAGTGGATCGGCAGCCCGCTCCAAATAAATGATGACGCCGATAAATATGGTGGAATCTGCGATGCGATCACATGTTGAATCTAGTAAGGCTCCCCATGGGCTGCCGCCTTTTGCCGATATTCGCGCCATCGTGCCATCGAAGAGATCGCTCAACGAGAAGATACAGATTGCAATTGTGCCCCAGAAAAAATGGCCGTTCGGATATGCAACCAGCGAAGTTATGATCACTAAAAAGGAGCCGATCGCCGTAACCAAATTTGGGGTTAAACCAATTTTCAAGGCAAAACGGCAGGCTGGTGTGATGAACCTAGTGACTGGAGCCTTAAATGGGATCTGTAACATCGTTCCCATCGTAGGCTGACCCGCATGAGTATCCCAATTAACTCGCATATTTCCGCGTTGACTATCGGAATCTCCAGCGCTATCCCAGCAGATTTCTACGAAGCCATCGGGCTGGCGGGTGCCCTGATCTATACCGACACCGATGCCGAACCAGATTTAACTAAATTATCTGGAGCATCGCTCGCTATTTTTATGGTCAATGCTCAAGTTGGGATCGATTCGAACATGGTGGCCTTATGGGATGCATGTCGAGAGTCACAACTCCCGCGATTACTTATGGTCTCTGGATTATCCGAAGGTGAAATTGATTTTGATGACATCGTGATGATTGCTAATCGCATTCTGGATCCAGTCGTCACACCATTTCTAGTATTACATGACGAGAGTGGCCAACCTAACGGCCTAATTGATATTGCAACTTCGCAAACTTATGACTATTCAAAAAATCCCACCAAAATTGCGACCGCGGACGAAGATTTGATAACTTTAGTTTCAGAATTTGCGGTGGAGTATCAGGAGCTACTTGAAGAATTTGGTGATGCTGGATTCGCAGATGGTTTGCTCTTCCCCTGCATTCCTTTTATTTCATCCTTAGGAATCGGCATAACTGAGGCACGCCGATATATCGATCTCATTCCCAAGCTTTAGCTAATTCAGCTCTTGTTGTTGCTAACAACTCTGGCAAAACTTTTGTCTGACCAATTATTGGCATAAAATTTGCATCGCCACTCCATCTTGGCACTACATGTTGATGAATATGTTCGGCGACCCCCGCCCCAGAAATTGCGCCTTGATTCATTCCCAAATTGAAGCCAGCGCATTTAGAAACCTTTCGGAGCACCGCCATTGCTTTTGCGCTAAATTCAGTAATCTCGTTACGTTCTGAAATAGTTAACTCAGTTAAGTCAGCAACATGGCGATTGGCGCAAATCAACATATGACCGGCGTTATATGGATAAAGATTCATCACTGCATAGACTTCATTGCCGCGCGCCACAATTAGCGCAGCTTCGTCACTCATTTTAGGAACTTCACAAAATGGGCACTTAACTTCGTTCCCATCCAACGGCCGATTTTCCCCAGTCAAATAGGCCATCCGATGCGGTGCCCATATCCGTTGCCATCGATCCGGCATTCCCACGCCACCGGGTATCTGGTTATTATCCATAAAGAGATATCAAACTTGGGTGCGTTCCGCGACGGCTTTTTGAATCTCAGAAATGGCATCCGCTATCGCAATTCCATTTTTCTGGTCGCCGTTTCGGTATCTAAAAGAGAGCGCATTCGAAGTAACGTCTGCTTCGCCCGCAATAATCATAAATGGGATTTTTTCGGTCTGGGCATTTCGAATTTTTTTCTGCATCCGATCATCGGAAGCGTCAATCTCCGCGCGGATCCCCAAGCTCCGCATCTCTTTTACAATTTTTTCCAAATACGGGATATAAATATCGGCAACTGGTATCGCTCGAACTTGGACGGGAGCTAACCACGGTGGGAAAGCGCCGGCATAATGCTCGGTCAGAACACCAAAAAATCTTTCGATAGAGCCAAATAGTGCGCGATGAATCATTACCGGGCGTTTTTTACTGCCATCTGGCGCGGTGTATTCAAGTTCAAAACGTTGCGGTAATTGAAAATCAACTTGGATGGTCGACATTTGCCAGGTACGACCAATTGCATCCTTCGCTTGCACTGAAATTTTCGGACCGTAGAAAGCGGCCCCACCTTTATCCAAAACTAACTCTAAGTTCTGTTTTTCGGCAGCTTGGCGGAGCGATTCGGTCGCTTCTTCCCAATCTTTATCTTCACCTACAAATTTGGTTTCATTTTTGGTAGAGAGTTCAAGATAAAAATCGTGCAAGCCATAATCACGTAACAGATTCAAGACAAATGTTAAAAGGCTATCGAGCTCACCCGCCATCTGTTCCGCGGTGCAGTAAATATGAGCATCGTCTTGGGTGAAACCTCGCGCTCTAGTTATCCCGTGAATTACCCCAGATTTTTCGTAGCGATAAACCGTGCCAAACTCAAATAATCGAAGCGGCAATTCCCGATAAGAACGACCTCGAGATGCATAAATCAAATTATGAAACGGACAATTCATCGGTTTCATGTAGTACTGCTGGCCTTGTTTTTTTATCGTGCCATCGGCATGAAGTTCTTCATCCATGATCATCGGCGGATACATGCCATCGGCATACCATTCCAAATGTCCGGACCGTTCAAATAGCGCCGCTTTTGTTAAATGTGGTGAGTAAACAAATTCATATCCCTCTACTTCATGGCGATGCCGCGAATAATCTTCCATTGCACGACGCACGATTCCACCCTTTGGATGAAACACCGCCAAACCCGAACCAATTTCTTCTGGGAACGAAAATAAATCTAACTCTGCTCCGAGTTTTCGATGGTCTCGCTTTTCTGCTTCCGCCAACATCAATAAATATTGGTCTAGTGACTCTTGCGACGGCCAAGCTGTGCCATAAATTCGCTGCAGCATTGGGTTCTTTTCCGAACCACGCCAATACGCGCCAGCGCTCCGCATCAATTTAAATGCTGGAATATATTTTGTGGATGGCAAATGTGGCCCGCGACATAAATCGCTCCACACTGGTTGGCCATCTCTGCCTAAATTGTCGTAAATAGTTAATTCGCCAGCACCAACTTCAACGTCAGCACCATCATCGGTTGCAGTTGATTTCAATTTAACTAATTCGCACTTATACGGTTCGCGGTACAACTCTTTTAAGGCTTCTGCATCTGTAGTGGTTCGACGTTTAAAACGTTGGCCATCTTTGATAATTTTCTTCATAGCTTTTTCTAAAACTTCCAAATCCACGGGCGTGAATGGACGTTCTGGATCGAAGTCGTAATAGAAGCCATCGGTGATTGGCGGTCCAATTCCTAATCGGGTTTGTGAGAAAGTACTTTGGACTGCTTGCGCAAGCACATGCGCAGTGGAGTGTCTCAAAACCATTAAACCTTCGGGTGAATCAATCGATAACCCTTCAATCACATCACCAGGCTTCACATCGCTCCATAAATCCTTGAGCTCACCGTTTATTTTGCATACAACAATTGCGTTAGCACCAGCCCCAGTGCGATCTACCGCTTGGCTGGCAAATATTTGGGTAACTTTTTGGTCAGCGTTTACTTTAACCAGAACGCCATCGACTGTAATCTCGATGGCTTCGGCGTTAGACATGGTGCGAGGCTACCAAAGTTAAATGCAAAGACGTTGGAGGCGAATTATTTGCTGTAATAAATTAATACTGCGACGATTGAAATCAAGAGCCCGCCCGCAATTATTAGGTATTTTCCCCAAAGCGGCAGCCCAGATTTTTCCGCAGCCGATTTAGCGAGGTTTTTAGTTTTAAGCATAGCTCGGGCCGCCCAGGCAAATTCGGTTGCTAAAATTCCAAGACCCGCGAGTAACACTAAAACTCCAGGACCAGGAGCAATTAAAAGAAATCCGCCAAAGATGGTAATACCGCCACCCATAACTCCAATAAAAGTTCGCCAAATCAATTCGCCGGCTGAAGTTTTCTTCATCCAATTCCGCAATTTCATGATTGCAGTTTACTCCAAACCCAGTCATTAAATTCCGAAATGAGTTTTGCGCCATTTGCGCTACTTTGATTTTCGGTATTGTTGTACCTATTAATTGGGCGAATTCCCTTGGCGCTTGAGAGTAAATAACTGGCGCGACAGTTCTGTAAATCGGCTGGGGTAATGTCGCGTTCTGCTACCCCAAAATATCCAATCAAAAAGCCGCGCGTTATACCGGGTAAACACCCAGATGAAAGCGGCGGTGTGAAGAATTTGCCATCGCTCTCCCATAAAACATTGGCAACCGCAGATTCGGCAACGTTTCCGGCCAAATTCTTAAAAATGACATCATCTGCGCCAGCGCTATGCGCAACCCGGAGCGCGTGGGCGTTCTCACCATAAGAGAGCGTTTTAATCCCAGCCAAAATTGAGTTCTCGTTTTTTGGATATTGATAGTCAACCACCGAAAGTTCGTTGCTGGAAAGTTCCAAGACTTTATGTGTAGCCACCCAATCGCCATTACTTAAAAAGGTTATCCGAATTCGACCATGCTCAATTTCTTTAGTTGCTTCCAACAACTTTTGCATACCTACTTCAACATCGCTCCGAATAGGTAGCGCAAACCCCAGGATCGCTCCGCTCTTATAGGCTCGATCTAGGTGGTGCGAAAGCGCCCAAATTTTTCCATCGATACTCTTTAAAGTTTCAAAAATTCCATCTCCCAATAACCAACCGTTTCGGCCGGGGTCACCAGATGCTGGTAGCACCAAATCTGAAACTAATTTGCCATTAAATAGAACGTTCAAAATTTCACTGCACTTTCCACGGTTTTCCCGCTTGCAATTGCGATCAATCGATTTGCTTTCAATTCGGTCTCTTCCCATTCCGATGCCGCGTTACTTCCCCAGGTAATGCCCGCGCCAGTGCCAAATCGCAAATAGCCATCACGTTGATTCCAGAAAGTTCGAATTCCAACGGCAAGGTTTGCATTACCATCACAGACCCAACCAATCGCACCGCAATATGGGCCGCGACTAATTGGTTCCATCCTAGAAATAACTTCTAGCGCGGAGCTCTTAGGTGCGCCGCTTACAGATCCAGGTGCCATCATTGCTGCAAAGATCTCTGCCCAAGAAATATTCTTGCGAAGGGTTCCACTTACGTCAGAAACCAAATGGTATAGGCCCGGATGCTTTTCGATTCCGAGCAATCGCGGGACTGCCACAGTACCGGTTTCACAAATGACACTTAGATCATTTCGAATCAAATCCACAATCATTACATTCTCCGCTAAATCCTTTTCTAGAAATTCGCTAGTTGCTGATGTTCCTTTGATTGGGCTAGATATAACGTTTCGCTTGCCTTGTACAGTTTTCGCCACTCGTATAAATAGCTCTGGCGAAGCAGACGCGATTTCCATTGTGGGTAAATTTAAATAGAGACTATAGGGCGCTGGATTATTTTTTAATAGATCGCCCATCAAAGGTTGCAGCGAAAGTCCATCCGGAATTGGCGCAGATAAAATCCGACAAGCGTTAACTTGGTAAACCCAGCCATCTGCAATTTCGTTTCGAATTGTTTCCACATAATTCAGATACTCATTACGAGAAAACGAACTCTCCCATTTTGCGGCTATCCCGGGCCACACCCCATCACCAACGAATTCACTCTCACTTACCGTTTCAAATCTGGCAAAAGTTGGTTCGCCAACAAACGGCGCAATTACTGCCCAAAATCCGGGTTCATCTAGCGCCGCAACATCATGTCGAATCTCAAGACAGTTTCGAGCGCTCTTTCCGGCCATCCAGAAATATGGTTCGGAGTGCGTCTTCGCAAATTCCAACATGACGCGAAGGTACTCCAATGGCTCAAACTTTCGACTTGGGAGATGCGCCTTACCTGCGATAGATTTCCCCCTGCTCTTGCTGGTCGATTTTCTCGGGTAGCTGGAGTTTTGCGGACGTAGCGCAGTTGGTAGCGCGGAACCTTGCCAAGGTTCAGGTCGCCGGTTCGATCCCGGTCGTCCGCTCG
>Ga0208960_1000098_pt1 | contig 45048 bp, 48 predicted proteins | sample GreLakmeON33MSRF_FD_187703 | JGI IMG/M metagenome (GOLD analysis project Ga0208960, IMG submission 187703) | Freshwater lentic microbial communities from great Laurentian Lakes, MI, USA - Great Lakes metaG ON33MSRF (SPAdes) | ecosystem: Environmental > Aquatic > Freshwater > Lake | place: Great... | reverse complement strand
GTCGATTGGAAGTACCTACTTCACAGCTTCCAACTGACGACATAAAAGCGGACAATTCATGTGCTTCAGAACCGGACAAGTCTAAAAGCTCGCGACAAGATTCCCCTTAGAAATTGTGAAGAAACGGTAACCAGTCTAAAATAGCAAACATGCATCTAACTCGTCCATGCAAAGCATCAATCTGACTCACCATTTTCTGATCGCCATGCCCGCCATGGAAGATCCTTCATTTTCTAAGACCCTCACCTATATCTGCGAACACAACGAACAAGGCGCACTAGGATTGGTAGTCAACCGGCCCACTGACCTGATGTTGGAATCCATGTTTAATGAGCTTGGTATCCCCTTTAATAACCCTTCCATCAGAGGCTTACCCGTACTATTTGGCGGACCAGTACAGCTTGACCGCGGTTTCGTATTGCATCAACCAGTTGATGGCTGGCAATCCACCATGGCCGTAAATGAAGAGGTGAGCCTCACTACTTCTCTTGACATCCTGCAGGCTATCGCAGATGGAAGGGGCCCCAAACAGGTGCTCGTAACGTTGGGGTACTCAGGTTGGGCGCCTGGCCAACTTGACTACGAGCTGGCCCATAATGCTTGGCTCACCGTACCAGCATCACCAAGCATTATGTTCGAACTGCCGCCAGAAAAACGATTAGCTGCAGCGATGGATTTACTGGGAGTTAACTTCTCCAGCCTATCCAATGAGGTAGGTCATTCGTGAAGACTGCATTCATCGTTGAGCGACTGTCTCATGGGGAGTACGGTCTATCAGCTCTCGACATCTATGTCTCATAAGACTCTTATGGGGACAGTGATGGCATTCGATTTCGGTGAGAAGAACATCGGCGTAGCGATCGGCGAGATGCAACTCCGGTTAGCACATCCTCTTGCCACAGTGAATGATGTACATACCGAGCGCCGTTTTGATAGCATCGCCTTACTGATCGATGAATGGAAGCCGGTACTGCTGGTGGTTGGATTACCCACCCACGCTGACGGGACTGAGCACGAACTCACCCGTCTGAGCCAACGATTCGCACGTCGCCTTAAGGGACGGTTCGACATCAAGACTGAGCTAGTGGATGAGCGTTATACTTCCATTACCGCCGGTGTAGCGCTGCGAGAGTCTGGCATCAGGGGGAAGAAACAAAATCCGCTATTAGACCAAGTGGCGGCGCAGCAGATTCTGCAATCTTATTTCGATGGACACTATGCAACTGCCTGACGCAGAAATATTACTCACACGCCTGATCGGGGAGATACAACCCGAGATTTCAGGCAGCACTGCCTTGGTGGGGATCTATACTGGCGGGGTATGGCTGGCGGAACGGATGCATCAGAGTCTAGGGATCAGGCTCCCGTTGGGAACGCTGGATGTTTCATTCTATCGAGATGATTTTGATCAGATCGGACTCCACCCTAAGGTCAAGCCTTCGGACATCCCTTTCGAGGTGGAAGGGAGCCACATCATCCTAGTGGATGACGTACTCTACACCGGTCGTACTATCCGCGCCGCCATCAACGAGCTATTTGATTACGGCCGGCCGGCTAGCATCCGCCTTGCTACATTGGTAGACCGCGGTGGGCGGGAAATGCCCATCACTGCTCAGTTTGTGGGGGCAACGATTGTCTTACCAGAAGAAAAGATGTTGGCCTTGGAGCAGGGGAATGACGGAAGATTGAGCCTGAGCCTGTACAACAAGAACCCCGTAGAACAATGAATAAAAATCCACAACTAAATAAGCATGGTGAGCTACAACACCTCCTCACCACCGAGGGGCTCCCGTCTCCCATTCTGCTGAATATACTCGATACTGCTGAATCCTTTGTCGGCGTCACCGAACGAGATATCAAAAAGGTCCCGCTACTGCGCGGAAAATCCATATTCAATCTCTTCTTTGAGCCGAGCACTCGTACCCAAACCACCTTTGAAATCGCAGCCAAACGACTGTCAGCAGATGTGGTCAATCTCAATATTGCTGCATCTTCCCAGTCCAAGGGAGAAACACTTCTGGACACGGTGGATAATCTCTCGGCCATGCATGCGGATATGTTTATCGTACGACACTCGCAAAGTGGTGCAGCACACCTAATAGCACGTCATGTACGACCTGAGATTCATGTCATCAATGCCGGTGATGGGCGCCACGCTCACCCCACTCAGGCATTACTTGATATGTTCACTATCCGTCACTACAAACGTGACTTTAATAATCTACGCGTAGCTATCGTTGGAGATATCCTGCACTCACGAGTAGCGCGCTCTCAGATTCATGCCCTGACCACGCTTGGGGTGCCAGAGATCCGCGTCATTGCACCCAAGACCTTGCTGCCTAACAAGGTTGAGCGTTTGGGAGTGCATGTCTACCATGACATGGAACAGGGGTTAAAAGATATCGATGTGCTATTGATGCTGCGCTTACAAAATGAAAGGATGTTAGGTGCAAGCCTCCCGAGCTCTGAGGAGTATTTCAAGTACTACGGATTGACTCAGGAGAAGTTATCACTTGCCAAGCAGGATGCCATCGTTCTGCACCCCGGCCCGATGAATCGAGGCATCGAAATTGATTCTGCGGTGGCCGATGGAAAGCAGTCGGTGATACTGCCTCAAGTGACATTCGGTATTGCCGTAAGAATGGCAGTGATGTCGATCCTGACGGGGAACTGAAGAGCTATATGAAAATTCAGATTAAGAATGGACACCTGATCGACCCTAAGAATGGGATTGATGCTGTGATGGACGTGTTCATCGCCGCCGGTAAGATTGTTGCTATCGGCTCAGCACCGAACAACTTTCAGGCTAATCGCGTGATAGATGCTGAAGGATTGGTGGTATGCCCTGGCCTGGTGGATTTATCGGCACGACTACGTGAGCCCGGATATGAATACAAGGCCACTCTTGAGTCTGAAATGGATGCAGCGGTAGCGGGAGGAATCACGAGCCTTGCATGCCCGCCCGACACCGACCCGCCACTCGATGAGCCGGGTCTGGTGGAGATGCTCAAACACCGAGCACGGAGCCTGAACCAGGCCCGGGTCTATCCCATTGGCGCCCTGACTCAAGCGCTAAAGGGGAAACACCTAACCGAAATGGCTGAGCTTAGAGATGCGGGTTGTGTCGCTTTTGGTCAGTCGGATGCGCCCCTCACTGATACGCTGGTAATGATGCAGTCGATGCAGTATGCCGCCACCTTCGGCTTTGGGGTATGGCTGCGACCTCAGGATATGAGCCTCTCCAATAACGGAGTGGCGCACGATGGTGAAGTGGCGACCCGGTTGGGACTGCCACCAATCCCCGTGTGTGCAGAAACGATTGCGCTATCGAATATCATAATGCTGGCAAGAGAAACCGGTGCTAAGGTACACCTGTGCCGACTATCCAGCGCTGAAGGGGTCTCCATGGTCCGGGCGGCCAAGAAGCAGGGTATGTCCATCACCTGCGATGTTGCGATCAATCATATGCATCTCTCCGAGATGGATATCGGCTTCTTTGATTCAAATTGTCATCTTGTACCGCCGCTACGCGGACTGAGTGATCGAGATGCGCTACGTGCGGGCCTGATGGACGGTACCATAGATGCAGTCTGTTCAGACCACACACCGGTGGATGAGGATGCTAAGCTACTGCCTTTCGGCGAAGCTGAGGTCGGTGCTACCGGTCTAGAATTGCTACTGCCGCTTACTCTAAAGTGGGCCCTAGAAATGAAATTGCCGCTGTCTACAGCCATCGCCAAGATTACCGTAGAGCCTTCAAAAATACTGGGTGTAGATACCGGTCATCTCTCCCCCGCTACCGCCGCTGATTTGTGTATTTTTGATCCAAACCAATACTGGAAGGTGGAGCCTGCCGCACTTAAAAGCCAAGGGAAAAATACACCATTCTTAGGAATGGAGTTACAGGGCAGGGTGAAATATACTCTGGTCGATGGCAGCATCGTATATGAACGTTAGTCACTGCTTGCAATGTCTATCCGTTTCTCCCATCTCAAATAGTCAAAATCGCCTTCCCCATAGGACAGTATGATCAATCCCCTGCTTGATTTCTCCGGGCTACCGTGCTTTGCGGATATCCGTACCGAACACATCACCCCTGCAATAAAACAACTAATTAGCTCTGGCCGCGCAGCAACCGAACGAGTACGCAACGATAGCGTTGCCCCGACATGGCAAAACTTTGTTCTACCGATGGAGGATGAGAATGAGCGCTTATCACGAGCCTGGGGACAGGTATCTCACTTGAATGCCGTGATGAACAGCCCAGAACTGAGAGATGTGTACAACACCAATCTGCCACTGATCACCCAGTACTTCGCTGAACTGGCACAAGACCAAGTACTCTTCGAGAAATTCAAGCGACTCCGCAACAGTCTAGAATTTGACCGGCTAGACCGTGCCCGCAAAAAGATAGTTGAAAATGAGTTGCGAGACTTTCGTCTGGGTGGGGCAGAGTTATCATCCGAAAAAAAGGAACGCTTTCTCCGCATTCAGGAAGAGTTGTCTGCCCTCTGCGCCAGATTCAGTGACAATCTATTAGATGCAACTAATAGCTTTTCGCTGATTATCGATAACCCAGATGAAGTATCCGGCATTCCGGATGATGTACTACAAACGGCCCACGAGATCGCGGAAGATGACGTCACTCCCTCCGCGGCGCAGCAAGATAAAGAACAGAATCAAGATCACATGGAAGTTAAAGGCGTTACTCCAGTGAAAGATCGCTGGAAGTTCACACTTCATGCACCCTCCTATCAACCCATTATGCAGTATGCCGACTCACGAGAACTTCGTGAGAAGATGTACCGAGCCTACTCGACCCGCGCTAGTGAGATCGGCATAACCGCCCCCATCAATGATGGGGCGGATTGGGACAATACCCCCCTCATTGTTAAAATCCTCACGTTGCACCAAGAGGAGGCACGGTTACTTGGATTTAACTGCTATGCTGAAGTATCTCTGGCAACGAAGATGGCCACCACTCCCGAACAGGTACTGGACTTCCTCAGCGAACTTGCTGCCAAGGCTCGACCTTATGCCGAGAGAGACCTGAAAGAGTTACGTCAGTTTGCTGCGAACAAGCTGGGGTTACAAAATCTAGAGTCATGGGACCTGGCCTATGCCAGTGAAAAATTACGCCTTGAACGCTACGCATTCTCCGACCAAGAAGTGAAACAGTACTTCCCGGAAGACAAGGTCTTGCCGGGCATGTTCAAGTTGGTAGAAAGTCTTTACGACATTACCATTGCACCTGCAGAAGAATCCTCTGGCATTCAGCTCTGGCACCCTGATGTAAAATTTTTCAATATCAGTGACGCTGAAGGGAGATTGATCGGTCAGTTCTACATCGACCTCTATGCACGCCCCAGCAAGCGCGGTGGTGCGTGGATGGACGATGCCATCTCCCGTCGCCGCATTAGACTTGAAGGAAGCGACGATCATCATGTACAAGTACCGGTGGCCTACCTCACTTGTAATTTTGCTGCACCCGTCAATCTCAATGGCCAGATACGCCCGGCGCTATTCACCCATTATGAGGTCATAACCTTATTCCACGAGTTTGGCCATGGACTACACCACCTGCTCACCCGGATAGAGGATCTTGGTGTATCGGGCATTAATGGAGTGGAATGGGATGCAGTGGAGCTGCCCAGCCAGTTCATGGAGAACTTCTGCTGGGAATGGGATGTTCTGACCAATATGACCCAACACATAACGAGTGCAGAACCGCTACCTCGGGAATTATTCGACAAGATGGTGGCTGCTAAAAATTTCCAGAGCGGGCTCCAGACTCTACGCCAGATCGAGTTTTCCCTGTTCGATATGCACCTCCACTTCGACTTTGACCCCAGTGGTGAAAGAACTGTGCTACAGCTACTGGATAAAATCCGTAAGGAGGTTGCGGTCATCTCTCCCCCAGAATTTAATCGTTTTCCTAACAGCTTCTCGCATATCTTTGCGGGGGGCTATGCAGCGGGTTACTACAGCTACAAGTGGGCAGAGGTATTATCTGCCGATGCTTACAGTCTGTTTGAAGAAGATAGTCTGGGCGGAGTGCCCAATGCTCAAACCGGTGCTCGCTTTCGCGATGAAATTCTTGCCGTAGGCGGAAGCCGGTCGGCATTGGAGTCGTTTATTGCATTCCGTGGACGTGAACCAAAGATCGACGCACTTCTAAGACACAGCGGCATGGCCGATGCGCGTACCTAACAGCCCGTTCTTGGTATGTTCTGTAAGGATTTCAATAGCCTGATAACTAAATGGCACTATTGAAAGTATTGCCACCATCAACTACCATTAATCTAATGCTTCCCTTCAACACATTTTTTAGATAGGATGTAGATAATTCACTATCAATTGCCCCTCTGTAACTACCCTATCCTGACCGACCCTGATATAGCATTACCGATAGACTAAGCTTCTAACCCATCTACCATTAACAACTATAACGTTTACATGAGGATTCTATGAGTGAGCATATCCATTACGTCTCCGACGGAACATTTGAAACCGAAGTGTTGCAATCTGCCGTGCCTGTCCTCGTTGACTACTGGGCAGAGTGGTGTGGGCCATGCAAGATGATTGCCCCCATCCTGGATGAGATAGCGAGGGAATATGCAGGTCGCCTTAAGGTGGCTAAGCTCAATATCGACGAGAATCAAGCAACTCCACTTAAATATGGGATCCGTGGCATCCCCACACTGATGCTACTCAAGAACGGCAATATTGAAGCAACTAAAGTCGGCGCCTTGTCCAAATCTCAGTTGACAGCATTTATTGACAGCCATATCTAAACCCGTTAACCTTATAAACAGATATCCTCTTGAAGCGGGATAATAATAGAGTTGCCGCTTCTGGTCCCTGTCTCACCCCATCAGTAACTCCCTCAACCGCTCTCTAAAGTTTTACACCCTACGTTCTTCCACCTTTCCACCTGCGAGTTCCCGCCCATGCATCTATCAGACCTTAAGAACCTCCATGTCACCGAACTGGTCGATATGGCCATTACCAATGAAATCGACGGCGCCAACCGGCTACGTAAACAGGATCTGATTTTTGCTTTACTGAAAAATCAGGCTCGCAAAGGGGAGAGTATCTTTGGCGAGGGCACGCTAGAAGTCTTACAGGATGGTTTTGGTTTCCTCCGATCACCGGACACTTCATACCTAGCAGGACCAGATGATATCTACGTCTCACCCAGCCAGATCCGGCGGTTCAATCTCCATACCGGCGATTCAATAGATGGGGAGATACGTACCCCAAAGGATGGTGAACGCTACTTCGCACTGGTGAAGGTAGACAAGGTCAATGGCGAACCCCCAGAAAATTCAAAGCACAAGATCCTGTTTGAAAATCTCACCCCGCTATTCCCCACCAAACGACTGCAACTTGAACGCGATATCAAGGCCGAGGAAAACATCACCGGCCGCATCATTGACCTTATAGCACCCATCGGCAAGGGACAGCGCGGTCTACTGGTAGCGAGCCCAAAATCTGGGAAGACGGTGATGTTGCAGAATATAGCGCACGCCATTGCAGCCAATCACCCAGAAACTATACTGATGGTGCTACTGATAGATGAACGTCCAGAGGAGGTGACCGAGATGATCCGCTCGGTCAGGGGAGAAGTCATCTCTTCCACCTTCGATGAGCCTGCGGTACGTCATGTTCAGGTAGCAGACATGGTGATTGAAAAAGCCAAACGCTTGGTAGAGCACAAGAAGGATGTGGTGATACTGCTGGACTCAATCACCCGTCTAGCACGGGCATACAATACAGTGGTTCCGGCATCCGGTAAGGTGCTGACTGGGGGCGTTGATGCCAATGCACTACAACGTCCAAAAAGGTTTTTTGGTGCCGCCCGTAATATTGAAGAGGGCGGCTCACTCACCATCATCGCAACTGCACTGGTCGATACCGGTTCACGGATGGATGATGTGATCTATGAAGAGTTCAAGGGTACCGGCAATATGGAAATCCATCTCGACCGGCGCATGGCAGAGAAACGTACCTACCCGGCCATCAATGTCAATCGATCTGGTACACGTAAGGAAGAGTTATTAATCAAATCAGATGATCTACAAAAGATTTGGATATTGCGCAAGCTTCTCTACCCGATGGACGACATGGACGCGATGGAATTCCTGCTCGATAAGATTAAGGCTACAAAAAGTAATGCGGACTTTTTCGATTCGATGCGACGCGTCTAGTTACTGCCTACACTAGCAACTCGTTACGCTGATGCCGATGCCATAGTTGCAACCCCTTCCAGATTAAAGGATAATGTTCTCTTTTGCGCTCTGCAATTCGCTGGGCGGGAGCAGATCAAGGATAAAAGTCATGAAAGCAGAAATTCACCCAAGTTATCAGGAAATCACCGTGACATGTAGTTGTGGCAATACTTTCCAGACCCGTTCCACGATGAGCAAACCGTTGCATGTTGAGGTATGCTCAAACTGCCACCCATTCTATACCGGCAAACAAAAAATCGTGGACACCGCAGGACGGGTTGAGAAGTTCCGCCAGAAATATGGCAAGAAATCGGAAGGTCAGGCAGCCGTCTGAAGAATTTTTTTAGGCCCTCATGGAAAGGCAGCTGCGGGCTGCCTTTTTTATTGTCAACGAATCGAATGATGCCATGCAATTCTCCATTGCACTCCGACTAACTGCCCTCCTCGTCAGCTTACTTCTACTGTCTGGTTGCGCGGTTAATCCGGTTACTGGCAGACAGAATTTCACCCTCATGTCGGAAGCAAAGGAGGTGAGCACCGGTCGGCAAGCTGATGCTGGCATCCGCAAGGAGTACGGTGTCTACAACTCACCCACTCTGCAGTCTTATGTCAACAAGATTGGGCAGAAGCTCGCAAAGAAAAGTCATCGCCCCAGCCTTAACTATCAATTTACCGTAGTCGATAGCCCTGAAGTAAATGCTTTTGCTCTTCCCGGCGGATATGTCTACATAACCCGCGGCATCATCTCTTATCTCAACTCAGAAGCAGAGCTCGCTGCGGTTCTGGGGCATGAGATTGGTCATGTCACAGCACGTCATGGGGTACAGCAATACACCGCCGCTACCGCAGCAAATGTAGGTACGGTGGTCCTGGGTATTCTGCTATCTCAATACATTGGCCCGGCTGGGAGTCAGCTCGGGCAGAGCGCTCTTAGCGTAATGGGTAACGCGATTCTCTCAGGCTATGGCCGCGAACATGAACTGGAAGCTGACCGTCTCGGTGCTGAGTATCTGGCACGCAGTGGCTATGACCCTCAAGCAATGATCAAGGTCATCAGCATACTTAAGAATCAGGAGCTATTTGATATTGAAGTCGCTAACCAGGAGGGACGGGAACCTCGTCGCTATCATGGAATTTTCGCCAGCCACCCAGACAATGACACCCGATTGCACGAAGTCATTGATGAGGCCAAACAATTCGCCTTAGTAAATGCAGCCGATAACCGTGCCGAGTTTCTGCATCAGACTGAGGGTATGGCTTATGGGGAAAGCTCTGCTTACGGAATCATACGAGAGAATACATTTCAGCATGGGGAACTTGGATTCGGCGTGACATTCCCTCCAAGTTGGCACATCCGCAATCAGCAGGACAAGGTACAGGCGACTAGCCCGCAAGGCGAAGCATTGATGGAACTGACCCTGATTGATAATCCGCGCGGATCACCGGCTGACTTTGCCCGTCAGCATTTTCAAGTAGGAGCCTCCGACGAAGTTTTAGCTATCAATATCAAAGGCCTCCCTGCCGCGATACTCACATCTGCAACGCATGACGGCAGACCCTTCATGGCAGGTGTATTTTACTATAATGGACAGGCATTCATCCTGACGGGGGTCGGCGCTTCTCTCGCCATATTCGATCAACACCATGCCGAGATTAACGATGCGATCAGAAGCTTCCACGCATTAACTGCAGCCGAACGAAGATCCATCAAACCACTTGCAATCAGAACCATCACCGCTAGAAAAGGTTTGAGCTACGCTGAACTTGCAAGCCAATCGCCGCTGGGCGCGAATGCAGCAAACTATCTACGACTGATCAATGGACAGTATCCAGACGGTGAACCGGTAACCGGCCAGATAATCAAGATCATCAAGTGAATCTTATTATGTGATCGTCACGTCGGGTGATAGATACACATCCTGAATCGCGTTCAGCGACTTCACCCCTTCTGAAAATGGTTTCTGCAAAGCCTTACGCCCTGAAATTAGTCCCATCCCACCGGCACGTTTATTGATGCCGGCGGTACTCACCGACTGATGCAGATTATCCTTGCCAGACTCACCTTCAGAATTAATCATTCCGATTCGTCCCATATAGCAGTATCAGCCTCATCCCCAAACATTGCGCAAATTTCAGTCATCTTCCACCTCTTTACACTTATGAAATCTGAATTTTCATAGTAGTTGATGAAACTGACCTTAGCTAAATATTTGCGCCAAAAGGGGGTGATCAGTGATCACTCCATCAATACCCACATCACGGCAGTGCTGGTGCTCGGATTGCGTCACAGGACCATAGACAAAGTTTCGAAAACCATCTGCAGTGGCCTGCTTTAATAAGAGTTCATCCAATACGTTGTAATCCCAGACGATATGATCAATCCTTGGACTCCCTTCACAATTAGCCAGTAAGGAGTCAAGAGTCTGAGGCCGATGTGCCACCAGCAAACCGCACTCCATCTGGAGGGATGCTGCGCAGACTGAAACCACATCGTGTCGGAATGAGGTGATGAGAATTCGATGTCCAACCTGATACCTTTTCAATACACCAATCACTAGGTCCAATGACTGGGTGGTCTTGATCTCGATATTCCACAAAATGCCGGGGAAGCACTCTAAAGCCTCATCCAGAGTCGGCACCTTGTGACCGAGCACTTGTTCGATCTCATCACGAGTAAGGTCTGCTACCGCGTGCCCAGATGCAATCACCCGATCATGCACCAGGACCGGTTGGCCGTCATGGCTGATCCGTACATCAGTCTCAATCCCATTAACTCCGAGTGTTATCGCCGCCTCGAACCCAGCCATAGTATTTTCTGGAACTGAGGCGTGAAACCCTCGGTGAGCAATTACCAGCATAATCTTCTCCTTCTCATCAAACTGTAACGTGTATCGGTCGCGATCTGAAGTAATGGCTATCGTCGTAGTAGCTCTCGTTTAAGTTGTCTTCTGACCAACCGGGGTAACCTAGAAGCGGTACCGGCGACAAAGTAAAATTTTCCACTTTCCCGCTGGATAATAAATCCTCAAGCATCGAATCAATCATAGCAAGCTGCACTGCCAAGGATTGATTAAAAAAATCCCGCTCTACTGAAAGGATGATACCTTTTCCTGTCATGCCCACGTATGGTTTTAACGATTTCTCATAAAGCCCATGACCAAAAAGAAAGAACCTCATATGATTGCACACCGCCTTGCGCTGCTTCCAGAATAACTGCTTCCATTCGAAATCTTGTAGAAGATTACATAGCCCCGCATCACTGCTCACAACGACCACCCCAGACTCGTCAAACATTGTTGCCGCATCACGCAGTGTGCCTCGTTGCTTTTTATCATTACCGTATTCCTGCAGCAATGCCTGATAGTGCAACCGGTTAAGTTCTGCCTTTGAACGGGCAAAGGTGAGCCATACCAGCGCATTAAATAGATCATGCCAGTTATTTGGGCGGGTCTGGACCTCTCCAGAGAGATAGATACGAGGCTCGTACTGTTGGGAAAATTCTTGGGGTGCGGCACTCTGAGGAACAAAGTGAACCAACTTCCCGGAGTAGGTCATGGGCTTTACGGTAGCGCTATTCCGCAAGCGCTCCAAAACTGAGATATCAGGCCAACCGTGAAGGTGCTCAAAACCTTGTGAGACGCGACTCAGCGGCATGAACATTGGTGAAGTCCGCAAAAAATAAGGTATCCAGCCGAGCGAACTCACTTGGCAATACCCTCTTCAAAAGAGCGCAACCTAGCTGTAAGACAAATACAGATAATAGTCGAGATAGCTGCGATGATTCCCACAATACCAAATTGCGTCAGCTCACCTTCAGCCGATTTCCCCATAATCGATCCCGCCATCAAGGAGGCGCATCCTGCGGAAATCTGTTGCACTGAGGAATTGAAACTCATAAAACTACCCCTTAACCTTGGCTCCACACTGGAAATTATCAAGGCCATCGCTGGCACAAAACGTCCCGAGACAAAAATCATGAATAGCGTAGTCGTAGCAATTGCTAGAACTACCGGTACCTTTGTCATGTGCGTGACCAGCAGAATTGGCACGATAGAGATGACTGCAATGATGCCAAACACCTTGCGATTACCGTGACGATCAGAATATTTGCCGATCAAGCGCGCGGTAAAAAATGTTGCCAAGCCGCCTGAAAAATAAAGATACGGGAGGTCTGTTTCTGTCAGTCCCACATTCGCTACCATATAGAGACTAATGAAGGGGATTACTGAGAAGCCAGCGAACATCAGCATAATTATTAAAGCGAATGCATTTAGATGATTACAATTTGAGAAGATCGTCTTCAGCTGATTCAATGGGTCACTTTCACGATAGTGCTCAAGATGACCACGCAATGGTGGCAGTACCAAAAAAGTGGCGATGACCGTCATGACACCTAACGCAGTTAGAAAAAAGAATGGTGCGCGCCAATCTGAAAAATTGGAAAGAAATAATCCGATCGGCAACCCCACCACCGCTGCTAACGAAAAGGCTGACATTACCGTGCCGGTGGCAGCACCGCGGCGATATTCTGGAATGATGTCCCCTACGATAGAAAATACCATTGCACCCATCACTCCACCAAACGCCCCCGCTACTGCTCTCGCTACCAGCAACATTGAATAGCTCGGTGCCAATGCACAAAACAGTGTGGCGCCAGAAAATCCGACACACAGGACAATCAAAACTGCCTTACGGTCAAACCGATCAATCACAAGGGCAGCAAAGAAACCGCATACCCCTGCACTAAATGTATAAATCGACACCAGAAATCCGAACTGTGGTGGAGTAATCTGAAATACGCGCATGAACTGAGGGCCCAGCGGCATCATGATCATGAAGTCCATGATATGGATGAAATGCACCGCCACTAGAATCGCTAGAACTGACCATTCGTGCGGAGGGGTCTGATGCGGAATTGCACCGCACTCCATCACTTCAGAGCTGTCACCCGCTTGAAGAATATCTTCGGTATTTTGCACTTTTAGCCTCTATTCAGTGCGAACTGGTCCGGTGAGATTCATCTACACCGCACTCGCCCTAAATTATAAAGCGGCACCGTGTTCTCGCCAATGAAATCCCCAAACGCAGGGACCCATGTCTATAATGGCAATTATCTAGTCATCAGGTGAGAAAATGAATCTTGATCGAGTAAATTCTGGCCGTGATCTTCCCAACGATATCAACGTCATCATCGAGATACCGATGAATGCAGATCCCATCAAATATGAAGTGGACAAGGAAACTGGTGCCATGTTTGTGGATCGTTTCATGTCCACATCGATGCATTACCCATGTAACTATGGCTATATTCCACACACACTGTCGGATGATGGTGATCCTGTTGATGTTCTAGTTCTTTCGCCGGTGCCGCTGATCTCTGGCGTCGTGGTCCGTTGCCGGGCGTTGGGTATGTTAAAGATGACTGATGAGGCCGGTGAGGATGCCAAAATTCTAGCGATACCGATCGACAAACTTTGCAGTCTCTATCAAAAAAATAAATCGTACAAAGACCTCCCGGAACTAGTGCTCTCGCAAATTGCACATTTCTTTGCACATTATAAAGATTTGGAACCTGGCAAGTGGGTCGAGATAGTCGGCTGGGCTTCGGTCAAAGATGCCAATGCTGAAATTATGGCAGGGGTAAAACGCTATAAAGAAACCAAGAAGAAACCGATGTTCTAAGTTTTTTAAAAGATCCTTACACTCGAACTGAGCTTATAAAAAGATACAAAATAACATTCAGAGCGCCCAAGACACCCGCTCCATCTCCACCCTAATGACTAATTAGCAGTTACAGTCGCGTCTGTGAAGATCTCATACTCCCTAGCAATGTCATGACCACCTCCCTTACTCGCCAGTGGGCATTGTTCGGAGGGCCCGTGCTCGCACTGGCAGTTGCAATGGCCATGAACTCGTTCGGATGGGAATCCAAGGCAAGCTGGACCGGGGCTGTCGCTATTCTGTGCGTAGTTTGGTGGGTCTTCGAGCCCATCCCTATTCCCGCGACCTCCATCATTCCTCTGGCAGTATTCCCGCTCGCTGGAGCTCTTCCGCAGGAGAAAATTGCCAGCGCCTACGGGAGCGATTTAATTCTTCTGTTGCTAGGTGGTTTCATCATCTCTACCGCTATGGAACGCTCCGGTGCGCACCGACGAATTGCCTTAGGCATGGTGAGTCTGGTAGGTGGGCACACCAGCCGTCGCATCGTATTAGGATTCATGTGCGCAAGTGCCGCACTAAGCATGTGGATATCAAATACGGCAACAGCACTCATGATGTTGCCGATCGCACTGGCAGTGCTAGAACGAAGCCAAGATAAAAAATTAGCTGTACCACTCCTACTAGCGATCGCCTACGGGTGTAGCATCGGTGGCCTGGGAACGCCAATCGGCACCCCTCCAAATCTAGTATTCATGCAGCAGTATCAGATATTCACCGGGAACGCGATCGGATTTACACAGTGGATGAGTTGGGGATTGCCAACTGTTTTGCTAATGCTCCCGCTTGCGGGTTTGTGGCTGACTCGGAACCTGAACTTCCATGGCGAGTTGGTTATTCCACCACCCGGCGCATGGCGTCCAGAAGAGAGGCGGGTGCTCGTCATCTTTGGACTTACGATCCTCGCCTGGATGACACGTATTGAACCCTTCGGGGGATGGAGCACTTGGCTCAATCTAAAAAGTGCAAACGATGCTGCGGTCGCATTAATCGCCGTAGTCATCATGTTTCTGGTTCCCAACGGGCGTGGTGGAAGACTTCTAGATTGGGAGACTGCGGAAAAAATACCGTGGGGCATACTCATTCTTTTTGCAGCTGGCATTGCAATCGCGCATGCTTTTGTTGAGTCTGGTATCTCGAGCTTCATCGGCGGTCAGTTGACAGTTCTGGCAAGATTGCACCCGCTGATCATTATCGGAGCCATCGCTCTGGTAGTAACATTTCTTACCGAGACAACCAGCAATACCGCGACCACTGTTCTATTGATGCCGATTCTTGCAACGGCCGGCGTTGCAGCTGGAGTCGATCCTAGTCTGATGATGGTACCTGCTGCCATGAGCGCGAGTCTCGCATTCATGCTGCCGGTTGCAACTGCACCCAATGCGATTATCTTCAGCACTGGAAAGGTGCCTATTACTGAAATGGCACGCGAGGGTCTGGCTCTTAACTTTATTGGCGCTGCAGTCATTACTGTGGTCTGTTATTTTATAGTTGCATAGCAAGTGTCTGCACCCTCTGATATTGATGCCCGTACTCGCCTATGGCAAGATTAAGGAAAATTTTATAGCACTGCATGAACCAAGCAAATAAAAGGATTAGGTGCCAGCTAATGAATTGGTTAGAAGATATCGAACTCAGGGGATCGATAGTAACCCTTGAACCCCTCAATATGGACCATGTCGAGCCTTTACAGACTGCTGTTAAGGATGGTGAGTTTTGGAAACTCTGGTATGCACGTGTTCCCGCACCTGAGCAGATGGAAGACTACGTAACAACTGCCATTGCTGATGCGGGGAGAGGAAATATCGCATTCGCCGTCAGAATCAATGAAACAAAAAAAATTGTCGGAACAACGCGTTTCTACAATGTCGACGGATTGAATAGAAGACCGATGCTGGGCTATACGTGGTACGCAGAATCGGCGTGCAGAACTGGAATCAATACCGAGACCAAGCTACTACTATTGCAGCACGTCTTTGAACAAAAAAATGCTATCGCTGTGGAATTTAGGACGCATTTTTTCAATCAAACCTCCAGAACCTCGATTGAAAGATTGGGTGCGAAGCAGGATGGTATTTTACGCAGCCACCAGATCATGCATGATGGATCAATCCGAGACACCGTAGTCTATTCTATACTGAGGCATGAGTGGCCCACCGTCAAAGACAATCTTCTGAACAGGTCTAATCAAACTTAATTGCATGGGTATGCCAGATGAATCTGATCCGACGGTTATCCCTATACTTATTGACCCCGATAATTATCGCTGGGTGCTCTACAACAAAATGAAATGTTGTAGAGGGGGGTTACTGATTCCCTCTCAACAACTTTTCAATGCCCTTGCCGAACTGGACTACTCTAAAAATACGCGACGTTTCGATGCAATAAAGGGACTGCTTATTTTCGATAAGAATGGATTCATCTATATGGTCTAGAGTGAAATGAGCTCTGTCTTTGGCCGGGCCGACCCCTCTTCATTGAACGCTAAGTAGATTGAATCTATCCAGGATACATTGAACGTCCAAGAGACGGCATGACCTTAAAATAAAACACACCTCACCTGCTTAATAGTGATAATTAAGCTCACTCTTTTCCGTAGGAGTCCCTCTTGAAAAATAAGGCCACCGTAGAAGAAGTCTTATCCCATATACCAGGGCCCATCACTGCAGAATGGCCCTTGGGAGAACCTTTTGCCGTAGCACTCTCTCATGGAACCATGTCGGTTGAGTATTATTCGCCGCTCGGTCACGACCCTCAGACACCACACGAGCAGGATGAGGTCTATTTTATTCACCGCGGGATAGGCAAGTTAGTTATCAATGGCGCACACCATTCATTTAAAGCAGGAGATTGTCTATTCGTGCCAGCGAACGTCTCACACCGTTTTGAGAATTTTTCAGATGATTTTGGTGCGTGGGTCGTTTTCTGGGGACCGAAGGGGGGTGAGAAAGCTTGACCCTTGGCGCTACATTGAGCAACTAAAGACTGAGTTGGTTCTACATGCTCGGAAGCTTGCGAGACAATTTCTGATATTTACTGCAGCTCCATTAGCAATCACAGGTGGCATCCTGGCTCTGTGGTTACGGGATATCCCATTATTCATTTCCGCTGGGGCGAGGTTTATTGCTATGTCGGGGGTGGCGGCACTAGATGGACTGGTACTGCTATCATTTATCCGTAGTCTGCGAGAAGAAGGTATGACACTAGAGGATCCCATCCCGACCGGATCACTCCTCAGGTTACGTCGAGTTTTGGTAACCACTTGGATTGAGACTCTCAGTTTCCTACCGAGGGCACTCAGCACTGGCACCGGTTATGAGGTGCAGCGGACCTTAGCAACAGTGATGGTCGGTAGCACCCTCTCCAAATCCTTGCTGACGCTGCTGGTATTGCCCGTACTGTATCAACTCGCACATCGACACGATGTTCCATCAGTTATCGTGGCACCCCAGAGCTGATTCAGGGAATCCTCTTCGGATCATGCTTTGCTGCGCTCATTGCCTTGAGGTAAGCAATGATCTCCTGTATGACCTGAGCCCGGTTTGGAGTCTCCTTAGCCAGTGCCGGCATCGTCGTGTTGTAGCGAATGCTGGTAGGATTCTCAATCCAGCGCACCAAGTAGTCCGGTTTAAAGTACTCGACCACGCTGTTTGGATAGTTGAGTTCTGGCGCTTTACCGCCGCCTTCTCCATTGATCGTGTGGCATGCCAGACAGTGTTTTCTAAAATGTAAAAACCCGCGCTTTACTTGTGGAGATACCTTTCCTACAGGGGAGAGATTCGGATAACGAATTGAGAATATCGTGGTCTCGATACCTATCACCTGGTAAGGCATCCCGGAAGCGCCATCATTCAGCAAAGACTTTGACTGTAAGTTATCCCATACCAGATAGAGCGGCCCGAGCTTAACCAACTCATCATTCTGAAGGATGTTAATCAGCGTGAACGGCGTACCGTCAGCGCTGGCAAAAGCAAAATAGGCATCATGCGAGAGAAACCGCGCTACCGGGATACTCGGTTGGTATCCATCTGTGCTGGTAAATACAATCTCCTCCGATTGCTCCCAACTCTTACCAAAAATGGCATCCAATAGTTGGCGCACTGGGTAGGCGTGGTAGATCCGCTCTCTCTTCTCGTGTGCTTCGAAAACCTTGAGCGGGATTGAGTCAGCCATGTTGCTTAATTCAGTCAGAGTCAATGTCCTGACAATCGAGCCCTGATCCTTAAACTCGATATTTATTCCATCCTGCGAGAATGCCGGCGCAGGCAAAAAAATATTGCCACTCGATAGGATCAACAGAAACAGAATGTAATAAGAACTACCCGGAATTTTCATGCCGTTGCTACCAATTTTGTCGATACTAGGCAACACCGTATTGCGCGCGGTATCTCTGCACCGCATTTAGATTATTCACCAGTCCGTCTCTATCTTGCAGGTAGTGCATGATGCTGTCCATATTAACGATGCTGATGACTGGAATTCCATACATATGCTGCACTTCCTGTACCGCAGACTTTTCTCCGGCGCCCCTCTCCATCCGATCAAGAGCGATGACAACCCCGCAAGGTTTTGCACCGGCTGAACGTATCAACTCGACCGACTCACGCACTGAAACACCAGCAGAGATGACATCGTCCACAATTAGCACCCGTCCAGCAAGAGGCGCGCCAACGGTGTTACCACCCTCGCCATGATCCTTTGCTTCCTTACGATTAAAACAGAAGGAGTGGTTATGTCCACTCTCGGCAAGGGCGATGGTAATGGCGCTGACTAATGGGATGCCCTTGTAGGCCGGACCGAATAGCATATCAAACGGAAGCCGGGCACCGAGTATAGCTTTCGCGTAAAATTGGCCGAGCCTCCGCAACGACTCGCCATCGTTGAATAATCCAGCATTAAAAAAATATGGCGAGATCCGACCTGCTTTGGTCTTGAATTCACCGAAGCACAGTACATTACGTTGAATGGCGAACTCAATGAACTCCTGTCGGAAGTCGGACATGGCCATGACGAATCAGAGAAATAGACGTGCGAATTATAACGCTTAACCTGAATGGTGTGCGCTCAGCCGCGACCAAAGGATTTTTCCGCTGGCTCCCTCTTCAGGGCGCTGACATTGTATGCGTGCAAGAGCTGAAGGCTCAGATCCCTGACCTCAGCGGCGAAATACTAAAGCCTGACGGATACCATGGTTACTTCCATTGTGCTGAGAAAAAAGGGTATAGCGGAACAGGTATTTACTCTCGCCACAAGCCCGATCAGATTATCGAAGGAGTAGGCATTCCTGAGATCGATATAGAGGGTCGCTATATCCGTATGGATATCGGCAACTTGAGCGTGATTTCAATCTACCTCCCCTCCGGCTCCAGTGGTGATCACCGGCAATCCGCCAAGTTCTTTTTTATGCGTGCATTTTTACCGATACTCAAACAACTGGCAGCCAGTGGCAGAGAGATCATTTTATGCGGTGACTGGAATATTGCTCACCAACAGATTGATCTAAAAAATTGGCGCGCCAATCAGAAGAATTCTGGCTTCCTCCCGGAGGAGCGTGCCTGGCTCAGCGAGATTCTTGACCGGTTGGGATGGGTCGATGTATTCCGCCGAATCAACCCAGACCCGGAGCAGTACACCTGGTGGTCCAACCGTGGGCAAGCATGGACCAAGAACGTTGGCTGGCGGATCGACTATCAAATCGCCACCCCTATGACTGCCAGCAAGGCTACGCAAGTTTCAATTTATAAGGCAGAACGTTTTTCTGATCATGCGCCCCTCATCATCGACTATGACTATGACCTATGACGCCAGTTGAGCCATCGAGTTGGCTGCAAGCCTTCCGTATTTACACTCATCCTCGGGTGCTGGGAATGCTTTCACTGGGATTCTCTGCTGGACTACCGCTACTGTTAATCCTTGGCACACTGTCATTCTGGCTTCGGGAAGCCGGGATAGACCGGTCGACCATCGGTCATTTAAGTTGGATCGGATTAGCGTATGGTTTTAAGTGGTTGTGGGCGCCATTGGTCGATCGACTGCCGCTGCCATTATTAACCCGACTGCTCGGTCGTCGACGTGCCTGGCTGCTATTATCGCAAATAATCATCGCCATCGCGCTGATGGGTATGGCCACTACAGACCCGCTAGAAAACCTGACGTACATGGTATTTTTTGCATTGGCAGTGGCCTTCGCCTCGGCCACCCAAGATATTGCACTTGATGCCTACCGCATTGAAGCCGTTGCCCCGAGATTGCAAGGAGCGATGGCCGCCACCTATCAGGCGGGTTATCGCATGGCGATGATCCTAGCTTCTGCTGGCGTATTATGGATAGCCGCTGCGATGGCTCCGACAGATGCAGTGTATGATCACGCGCCATGGCGAGCCGCCTATCTGGTGATGGCGGCCTGCATGATGGTCGGTATTGTTACCACACTCATCATCCGAGAGCCCGAGGTTCCTGTCAGTTACCTGGTCTCGGAAAATGAAGCACACGCTCGCCAAGCCATTGCCCACTGGAACTTGAGTCCCACACTCACGGCTATGCTGGCATGGCTGTATGGAGCGCTAGTAGCTCCGTTCCGTGACTTCATCGTACGCCATGGTCGTCAGGCTCTGACGATACTGGGACTGATTGCGTTGTACCGTATCTCAGATGTGGTAATGGGCGTTATGAGCAATCCATTTTATGTGGATATGGGTTATACCAAGGACGAGGTGGCAACCGTGTCAAAAGTCTACGGCGTCATCATGACCATCGTCGGAGCAGCCATCGGCGGAGTACTCACCGCTAAAATTGGAATCATGCGAACACTATTCATCGGGGCGATTCTGTCGGCCGCAACAAACCTTCTTTTCGTCTGGCTGTCTGGACGTGGTCACGATGTGGCCGGACTGGTGTTCACCATCTCCGCCGACAATCTGTCAGCCGGCATCGCATCGTCGGCCTTTATTGCCTATCTCTCAGGCCTGACCAACTCAGCTTACTCCGCCACACAGTATGCGCTATTCAGTTCAGTGATGTTACTGCTGCCGAAATTCATTGCTGGGTTCAGTGGAGATTTCGTTGACGCCTACGGTTATGCGAGCTTCTTCACCGCCACAGCGGTACTTGGCCTGCCGGTGCTGGTGTTAGTGTGGTTAGCTGGGCGGGCACAGTTCGAGACTGTCAAGCCCCATCCTCCCCAAGAGTAGTCCCGAAGGGTATTCTACTTCTGCTGTTCAAACCGATAGAACGCGAGCATTCCCAGTAGGTTAGGGAATAGGGTGACCTGATGGTCACCATTCATCACCCTGCGTTCGAGGACACGTACACCGTGTTGATGACAGAATACTTCAAAATCATTCAGCGTGCAGAGATGGGTGTTGGGGGTGTCAAACCATTGATAGGGTAACGCTTCCGAGATGGGCATGTGGCCGAATGAAACCTGCAGACGGTTTCTCCAATAACCAAAATTAGGGAAGGAAACAATACCCTCACAGCTAACCCGAAGCATCTCCCTAACTATGCCCTCGGTATGCTTCATTGCTTGTAAAGTCTGTGACAGAATTACGTAATCGAATGATCCCGATTCGAAACTAGACAGTCCCGACTCCAGATCACTCTGGATAACATTTACCCCGTTACCGAGACACCTCAATACATTAGCATCGTCGATCTCAACTCCATATCCACGGATATTACGTACATCCTGCAGATAACGCAGTAGGGAACCATCTCCACAGCCAAGGTCGAGTACCTTCGTACCCGGTTTCACCCATGCCGCGATAGCAGCGAAATCGGGTCTAGAGAGGCTGGTTGGTGTAGTTACAACATTAGTGGCCATATCGTCAGATTAACATTAGCAGCAGCTGTTCGATGAATGGAGTGCAGTGAGTGCTCGCTTATTGTATCGTTGAAAATTGTAACTGTTGCGAAGTTTCATTGTATCCCCTGCGCCATCGAGACCAAAGCACTCCGCGCCTGCTGTGCATCCAATACCTCTTCTGCAAAATCGATCCGCAATATTTTGCTATCCGCGCACAGATCAAAACCATCACAGTCAATACCCAGCATCACCACTTTCAGCGCCGCATCTTGATGAAACGGCTTCCAGCAGCGGCTTAGCGTATCGCGGTGATCTGCGTTCATATGCGTGACGACATCATCCTCCTGCTCGGCCAGCGGATAAGATGGCATTAGATAACTATCCGCTGAAACCCAGTGAATCTTTCCAAAGCCACCAATAAATCGCAGTGTATGAGGAACAATCCGGTAAAAGGAAAAATCATCCATTGCGAAGAGATTCTGCGATTCCGGGAAGTAACGCAGATACCGCTTACCTATCTGAACTTTATTCGCCGCTGGTTGCGCCTCTCCCACTAAGGTGATACGCCCCTGAGACTGGATGTCCGGACTATCTTGACTATGAGTGACCAAGCTCACACGAGGGTCAAACTGAATGTTCCGGGTATGCTCCGCCAAAGAACTGATCAGAATGAGCAGGCTACCATCATGATCCACTAGATACGGAACGATGGAGCCGAACGGATGACCATTGAACTTTTTGGACAGGGTGCATAACGCACCATAACGGTGGGAGCGTAACATCTGACGAGCTGCATGCGCGTTACTCATGGAGTTACGTAACTATATTATCCATATAGGCTCGAACTATTTTATGGTAATGGTGGTCTTCCATCAGAAAGGAGTCATGACCATGACTGGACGTAATCTCTGCATAACTGACATTAAGTTCATTATCCAGCAACGCTTTGATAATGCTGCGTGACCGTTCTGGTGAGAACCTCCAATCCGAAGTGAACGATACCACCAGAAAGTCTGCAGTAGCTCCATGAAAGGCCGCAGTCAAGTCTCCATTATGCTCATGCGCCGGGTCAAAATAATCCAGCACCTTAGTCATCAGTAAATAGCTATTGGCATCAAACTGATCAGCAAATTTATCTCCCTGGTAGCGCAGGTACGATTCGATCTCGAACTCGACATCAAAACCAAAGGAGTAGGTACCATTACGTAACTCTCGTCCAAATTTGGCTGCCATCGAGTCATCTGACAGATAGGTGATGTGCCCCAACATACGCGCAAGTCGCAATCCACGGCGGGGGATTGCGTCATGCGAATAATAATCTCCACCATGAAAGTCCTGGTCGGTGATGATCGCCTGACGCGCGACATCATTGAAAGCAATATTCTGTGCTGTCAGCTTAGCGGCAGACGCGATGACTAAGGCATGCTTCACCCTCTCCGGAAAATCTATCGACCAGCGCATTGCTTGCATCCCACCCAAGCTCCCGCCCATGACTGCAGCGAAACAATTGATTCCAAGATGGTCGGCCAGCCTGACCTGCGTCTCTACCCAGTCTTCAACTGTCACCACTGGAAAGTCTGCACCATAGGGCTTGCCGGTATTGCCATTGATGCTGGTAGGTCCGGTTGAGCCATGACAGCCACCGAGATTATTGACTCCAATAACAAAAAATCTACTCGTATCGATCGGCTTTCCGGGGCCTATTATGTTGTCCCACCAACCCACGCTCTTAGTATCGTCCGCGTAAGATCCTGCGACGTGATGATTGCCGGATAGAGCGTGGCATACCAGCACGGCATTCGACTTAGTCGCGTTGAGCTCGCCATAAGTCTCATAAACTAGCTCGTAGCTATCAAGTACGGCGCCACTCTTCAGATGCAACGACGTATTAAAAATCGCACTCTGGGGGGTGACGATACCGATCGAAGTGGAATCTCGCATTTACGTTATCAAGAGAACTAGAAAGGACTAATCATTTAATTTTTTTAGCAACTGATGAATCTTTACTGGATCGTCAGCCTTAAGAATTTTATGCGTTAGTGGAGTAACCACGGGCACATTGCTCCTCAACACTTCCTGCTTTACTCGTAGCAGTTGGGCCGGGTGCATGGAGAACTGGCGCAACCCAAAACCCAGTAACAAACGAGTGAATGAGATGTCCCCAGCCATCTCTCCACAAACTGCCACAGGGACCTTAGCACGACTGGCACTGCGAATGACATGAGCTACTAGCCTCAGCACTGCAGGGTGCAATGGATCATACATGTGCGCAACCGAATCGTCAGTGCGATCAATCGCGAGCGTATACTGGATCAGATCATTCGTTCCGATAGATAGGAAGTCCAGCTTGCGCATGAAAATATCAAGACTCAGTGCCGCAGCAGGAATCTCTATCATGCCCCCGACCTGTATCTTTTCGTCGAAGGTGATTTTTTCTTCTCGTAGACTTTGCTTGGCATTCTCAATCAGCCTGAGCGTCTGATCAATCTCTGAAACACACGACAGCATCGGGACCAGTATACGAATCTGGCCATGACGCGAGGCCCGGAGAATTGCTCGCAATTGAGTATGAAACATCTGCGGCTCAGCTAGGGATAGTCGGATGGCGCGGAGTCCCAATGCCGGGTTAACTGCAACACGCTTGGCACTGTCAAGATTCTTATCAGCACCAAGATCAAATGTGCGTATCGTCACCGGCAGACCCTGCATCTTACGCGCCACAGTCCGATACGCTTCAAACTGCTCGTCCTCGGTTGGCAGATCATCACGATTTAGAAATAGAAACTCGCTGCGAAATAAACCGATGCCAGTGGCCCCACTCTCCTTCACCTGCTCGATATCCTGCGGTAATTCGATATTGGCAAACAAATCCACAGAACAACCATCTAACGTTGTAGCAGCGGTAGTCTTGATACGCTTAAGCTTACGTTTCTCCAGCTCCAACTGACTCTGACGTGACCGGTACTCCGACAGAACGTGTTTATCTGGATTTATGATTACCACACCCTGACTACCGTCTACGATCAGCAGATCATTATCTCGAATCAGTTGTCTTGCATGGTGCAACGCGACGATGGAGGGGATGTTGAGACTACGTGCGACAATGGCAGTATGGGAGGTCAGTCCACCCAGATCAGTAAGGAATGCGGTAAAGCGGTGCCGCTTGTACTGGATTACATCGGCGGGGCTTAGGTCATGGGCAACCAAAATACTGTCCCCATCATGCTTCACGGGGGGCGGAACATAGCCAGGATGCCCCAGCAAGGCCTTTAGTACACGTTCAACAACCTGCACCACATCGGTTTTACGTTCTCGCAGGTAATCATCCTCAATCTGTTCAAACTGTTCCAACAATACGTTCATCTGCTGGGTTACGGCCCACTCGGCATTACACTGGTTCTGAGTGACGTAAGTCTTAGCTGCAACAGACAGCGTAGAGTCATCCAAAATCATACGATGCAAGTCGAGGAATGCACCGTACTCGGCAGCGGCGGGTCCACTGACAGAGGCGTGCAATGAATCGAGCTCTGCGCGTACCATATTAAAAGCACTATCCAGACGAGCTACCTCATTCTCGATCTCACTTTGCGGCACTGCATAATGTGCCACTTCTAGAGTGACATGCGATACAAGATGAGCATGACCGATGGCAATGCCTCCGGAAACACCGACACCGCGCAATGTGAAACTCACTCGTTCTCTCCAAAATAACTACTGACCAGATCCACCAACGCCAGCATTGCCGCGTTTTCATCCTTGCCAGTGATCTCGACTCCCAGTGTGGAGCCCTTGTTCGCCGCCAGCATCATTACTCCCATGATACTTTTTGCATTTACTTTTCGTCCGTTACGCGATAGCCATACCTCACTCTGAAACTGACCGGCTAGCCGAGTGAGTTTCGCGGCTGCACGGGCGTGCAGCCCCAGCTTATTACGAATCTCAACCTCCCTAGTCTGCACAATGGACTCCCGGATGAATATGCATGACACCCTCCCTTCCGCCGCTAAGCGCTTTCTCAACAACCACCGCCAGTGATTCATTTCGATAAGTAAGCGCCCTCACCAGCATCGGCAGGTTGACGCCAGCGAGACATTCCACCTTGCCTGGATTACTCAATCGGCTGGCAATGTTGCAGGGCGTTGCACCGCAAATATCACTCAGCACCAGCACCCCATCACCATGTTCAAGCTGCTGTATCAATGCCAAACCCTGGGACAGACTGATATCGGGATCGTCCTTGATCGTGACATCAAGATGCAGTAACTGTTGAGGCCTCTCTCCCATGACGTGATTGGCACAGTGGATTAGGCTATCGCCGAGATTTCCGTGAGAGATAATTAGGATTCCAATCATGTTTAATCTTGCTGTGTAGTATTGAAGGTTGAAAGGTGAAAAATGGAAAGTATATTATTCTAGCATTCCCGACGCCGTCTATTTGCTGTCCCTTTAATACTCAGAGAGTTCTAGTTACAGACCCTCTCGAGCGCATCGATCATCATTCCGGCCGCATTAAAACCAACCTGATCGGCGATCTCACGCATGCAGGTAGGGCTGGTAACATTGATCTCTGTGAGATAGTCGCCGATCACGTCCAGTCCCACCAGCAATAAACCCTGTTCGCGCAATATTGGGCCCAGTGAAGATGCGATCTCACGGTCTCGATCACTGAGCGGCTGCGCTATACCCGTGCCACCCACAGTCAGATTGCCGCGTGATTCACCCGCCTTAGGAATTCTTGCTAATGAGTAAGGCACAGGCTCGCCGTCTATAAGCAGGATGCGCTTATCCCCCTGAGCAATCTCGGATATATAACGCTGGGCCATGATCGTTCGGGTACCGTAGTGCGTCAGAGTCTCGAGGATCACGCTGATATTATGATCAGCACTATGAACGCGGAACACACTCGCCCCACCCATACCGTCGAGTGGCTTCAAGACGATGTCTCGGTGTTCTGCCAAAAAATCACGGATCAAGCGCTCCTGCCGAGTGACCAGTGTTGGCGCAATAAATTGAGGAAAGCTCGCGATCGCTAACTTTTCATTATGATCTCGTATCCCGCGTGGACTATTGAAAACACGTGCCCCCTGACTCTCCGCCAATTCCAGTAGGTAGGTGCTATAAACATACTCCATATCGAATGGAGGGTCCTTACGCATCAGTACTGCATCAAACTCCTGTAACGGGGTCTCCTTGGCCTCTTCTGCTCGGTACCACTCATGCCCGTCGCTCTCAACCCCCGTTAATTTCAGTGGGCGCGCGAATCCGACCGTCATGCCACCCTTCCACGCCAAGTCTTCCTGATGCATAACAAATAATTTATGACCTCGAGCAGCTGCCTCGCGCATCATAGCGAAGCTAGAATCCTTATAAGTCTTAATCGAATCTAGTCGGTCGAGGATGAAGGAAAGTCTCATTGCTGATCACGGATTATGTTTTAGCGGGAGTGGCTACAACGCCCCTCTCCAGCTCACGGGCAGCGGCCAAAAGTGCCAACCGGGCCACAACTCCATAAGCATAGAAACGGTTAGGAGCGGAATCTGGGTGGCCCTCACGATCAGGCAACAAGCTCGTCGTTGCAAAGGCTAGGGGTTCGAAGTGCATACCCGGCGCGTTGAGGTTCTCGTCTATGCCTCGACCTGTGTGCACCCGATAGAACCCCCCGACTACGTAACGATCGATCATATAAATTACCGGTTCTGACACCGCCTGATTAATACTTTCAAGGGTATATACCCCCTCCTGCACCAGGATCTTAGTCACCGGTAGACCACCCTTGGCTACTGACATTTTATTTCGTTGTTTACGGCTCAGTGCCCGTACCTCGTCACCATCTCTCACCGTCATAATACCCATTCCATAGGTACCAGTATCGGCCTTAACGATGACGAATGGATCCTGCTTCACACCGTACTGTGCGTACTTCTCCCGGATCTCACGCAGGATCTCATCTGTATTCCCAGAGACACAGTCCTCACCTTTTTTCTCATGAAAATTGATCTCCCCGCAATAAGCGAAGTAGGGATTAATAAGCCATGGATCGATACCGATCAGCTTGGAAAATTCTTGAGCCACACCATCGTAGGCCATGAAGTGCTGAGATTTTCGCCGCGTTGCCCAGCCAGCATGTAATGGTGGGATGATTGTCTGATCCAGGTTCTGCAGAATCTCGGGTATTTCACTTGAGAGATCGTTATTAAGCAATACAGCACAGGGGTCAAACCCTTCAACACCTAGTCGATTCCCCTGTCTCAAGACTGGTTCGATCATGATGCCGCCTCCATTGGGGAGGTCGATCGTGGTCGCAATCGTGATCTCTGGCAGCAATGTCCCAATACGAACATTGAGTCCGGCATGCCGCATGATGGCCTGCAAAGTGGCCACATTTTGCAAATAAAAAATATTGCGTGTGTGATTCTCCGGGATCAGCAGCACGCTATGGGCATCTGGGCAGATTCTCTCAACAGCCGCCATCATTGCCTGGACACAGAGCGGCATGAAGTCTGGATTTAGATTATTGAATCCGCCAGGGAACAGATTGGTATCCACCGGCGCCAGTTTGAAGCCACTGTTGCGAAGATCCACCGAACAATAAAACGGCACAGCATGCTCTTGCCACTGTCCACGCAACCAATGCTCGATAACAGGCATCGCATCAAGGATGCGCCTTTCTAGATCGAGTATCGGCCCGCTCAGAGCGGTGGTGAGATGAGGAACTAGCATGGGGGAGGTAAGATTAATGCGCACTGAACTGCTACATTGTAGCATCAGGGCTTGCTGGAACCTGTCAATGTGCGGCAAGAACGGCTTAGCGCTATCACATGCAGACCACATTCAGTCTGCGGCACCCTCCTCACCCTCCGAGGAGAATTTATTCAGACCCCTAACCTCCTTCAGTCTGATATGGTAGAGGCATGCTGTACAAACAGATTCTTGCCCGGTCACCTCTTTCCCATGAACCTTATCCATGCTTAGCTCTCTTGAGCTTGTCCTAGTCCTACTTGCCACCGCTGTGATGGCGGTTGTCGCCTTTCGTTTACTGCACCTGCCACCCATACTGGGCTACCTACTTGCGGGAATCGCTATTGGTCCGCACGCATTGGGTTGGATACCGGAGGCATCAGAGGCCCTCCATCTGGCAGAGTTTGGCGTTGTATTTCTGATGTTCAGCATCGGCCTCGAATTCAGCCTGCCCAAACTTGTCACCATGAAGAGCATCGTGTTTGGGTTTGGAGCAGCTCAAGTCGGCTTCACCATGCTGACCGTCATGGCCGCAACCTTCATGCTGGGATTGGATTGGCGAGTGGGGCTTGCTTTGGGGGGGGCATTAGCGATGTCCTCCACCGCCATTGTCAGCAAGATGCTGTCTGAACGGCAGGAGCTTAACTCCCCTCACGCGCGGCAGATTATCGGTGTGCTGCTATTCCAGGATCTGGCAGTTGTGCCGCTTCTGATCATGATTCCAGCTCTGGCTAGCACAGTTGACAGTGGTGGTGACAATCTCGCCATGACACTCGGTATTGCCCTACTTAAAGCAGTAGCGGTGCTTGCGCTTATTTTATTTTTTGGACAGCGACTGATGCGCCCCTGGTTTCATCTGGTAGCTCGGCAGAAATCCTCAGAGCTGTTTGTACTGAATGTTCTGATGATTACTCTGGGTCTAGCCTGGTTTACCGATATTGCCGGACTGTCGCTCGCGTTGGGGGCATTTCTTGCGGGCATGCTCATTTCAGAAACCGAGTACCGCTATCAGGTCGAAGATGATATCAAGCCATTCAAAGATATATTGCTGGGCCTGTTTTTTGTGACCATTGGTATGCTACTGGACGTTCAGGTCGTCATGCAGAATTTCTTGTGGGTTATGATCCTGCTGCTGGCACTGATAACCCTAAAGGCAGCATTGATCGCCGGACTGTCGCGATTATTCTCAGCTGATTCTGCTATGGCTGTCCGCACCGGACTTAATCTAGCCCAAGCGGGAGAGTTCGGTTTTGTCCTGCTAGCAGAGGCAGGCGCACTCAGACTGATCGATAACCCCACCATGCAACCGGTACTAGCAGCGATGGTGCTATCTATGCTGGCTGCACCCTTCATTATCGAACGGAGTGAACAAATGGCGAGGCGTTTCTCCGCTGCCGAGTGGATGAACCGGGCTCTCCAACTGACCACTATCGCCGCGCAAACCATGAAAGAAGAGAGTCACGTCATTCTCTGTGGCTACGGGCGTAGCGGGCAGAATCTGTCGCGCCTGCTAGAAAGAGAGTCAATCCCATTCATCGCATTAGATCTCGACCCTCAACGCATTCAAGAGGCAAGGGCCGCAGGTGAAACAGTGGTCTACGGTGATGCGGCTAAGCGCGAGGTTCTGATTGCTGCGGGGCTGATGCGTGCCAAGGTGCTTGTGGTGAGTTATTCCGATACCGTTTCTGCTCTCAGAATTCTAAGCCATGTACGGGCACTGCGCCCGGAGTTGCCGGTGGTGGTCCGTACACTGGACGATACGGATATCGATCGACTAAAAGAGGCGGGAGCAGCGGAGGTCGTGGCAGAGGTTATGGAAGGCAGTCTGATGCTTGCATCCCATGCATTGATGCTGTTTGGCCTGCCGATCAACCGCGTAATGGACCGCATCCAAGAAACGCGCGAACAACGGTACAGTCTCTTCCGCGGATTCTTTCATGGCGTTACTGACGAGAAAAATCCAATCGAAGAGCAGATGCAGCCTCGGCTACATACCGTCCCAATCACCCCCGGATCTGCTGCAATTGGCAAGACTCTTGGGGAGTTAGATCTGGGTGGTCTGTTGGTGGACGTCACCGCAGTTCGTAGGCACAATACACGCGAATTGCTGCCTAGTGACGCGACTCAACTGGAAATCGGCGATGCACTGGTATTACGAGGCACTCGGGAGGGCCTAGCAGCAGCCGAGATTAGGTTGATGCAAGGGTAACAAGGTATGCCTTGTCTTGACCCCTTCTGCTGGAGTATAGTTACCACTCTGCCATATACATCCAAGCGGAAGAGCGCGCCGGTTTCTGCGGCGCCGCCGAAGGCGCAACCCCCCGGAATCGCTCAGGCATAGATCAGGTCAGCCCTGATCCCTAAAAACCGCTTGCGACAGGCATTCTGGAGAGCGCTTGGCATTTAGTCAGGCCACCGAAGGGGCACACGGAACAATGTTCTGTAATCTCTCAGGTAAAAAGGACAGAGGGGTGAGGTCATGTGACATGGCTTCACTTTTTTTAATTCCAGGATAATCATCTGTGCTGAAAACAACGCCTCTTAACCAGACCCACCGAGATCAGAATGCCAAGATGGTCGACTTTGGCGGTTGGGATATGCCGCTGCATTATGGCTCGCAACTTGATGAGCACCACAAGGTGCGGAGTGATGCCGGTATGTTTGACGTGTCGCATATGCTGGCAGTAGATATCAAGGGCGATAGCGCTCGCCCTTTCCTGCGTCAATTGCTTGCCAATAACGTGGACAAGTTGACTCAATCAGGTAAAGCTCTCTACTCCTGCATGCTGAGCCCAGAAGGCGGAGTGATTGATGACCTGATTACCTATTACCTGACCGAGTCTTGGTTCCGGATTGTAGTGAATGCCGGTACTGCTGAAAAGGATATCGCATGGATACAGGCACGGCGTGATGATCTTGCCCCTGACTTGGAGATCACCCCTCGCCGTGATTTGGCTATGATTGCGGTGCAGGGGCCTAATGCTCGCGCCAAGGTCTGGCAAGTCATTGCGGGCTCTCAAGCAGCGACAGAAGACTTGAAACTGTTCCAGGCGGTCACGTACGGTCAATATTTTATCGCGCGAACTGGCTACACTGGCGAGGACGGTTTTGAGATCCTGCTGCCTGCCGCTGATGCCCCCAGTTTTTGGAATGCGCTCTGTGATGCTGGTGTGGCCCCTGCTGGACTGGGAGCACGTGATACCTTGAGACTTGAGGCCGGCATGAACCTCTACGGCCAGGATATGGATGAGACCACCAATCCACTCGAGTCTGGATTGGCCTGGACGGTCGACTTGAAGAGCGAACGAGACTTCATCGGCAAGCAGACTCTTCTAGAAAATCCAGCAAGACAGCAGTTAATCGGCCTCTTGCTGCTGGACCGAGGCGTGTTGCGTAGCCACCAAAAGATCGTCACGCAGTATGATAATAAAGAGGGTGAGATTACCAGCGGCGGATTCTCGCCCACACTCAATCTATCCATTGCACTGGCACGCTTACCGTCAGAGGTATCCCCTGGAGACGAGGTACAGGTAGTGGTTCGCGATAAGATGCTAAGAGCGAAAGTAGTGAAATACCCATTTGTGCGAAACGGCAAGAGCTTAGTCTAAAGAACAGAACAACATCACTTAATCCCGGAGCGAAGACATGGATATCCCAACCAACCTAAAATACACCAAGTCCCACGAGTGGGTGAGACTTGAGGACGACGGCACTGCAACAATCGGCATTACCCAACATGCCCAGGAACTGCTGGGAGATATGGTATTTGCAGAAATCCCACCGGTGGGACGCAATCTCAAACAGGGGGAAGAGTGTGCCGTAGTGGAGTCTGTTAAGGCCGCTGCTGATGTGTATGCACCCATCTCGGGTGAAGTGACCGCAGTCAATACCGAACTTGAGTCTGCGCCTGAAAAAATAAATCAGGATGCCTATGCGGCTTGGCTCTTCAAAGTTAAGCCAACCAACACCTCCGATCTGAGTGGCCTAATGGATGCCGGAAGCTACCAGAAGGTACTTGAGAGCGAAGCACATTGACAAGTCCGATCAGATACAAGTGAAGTGTGAGTGACATCTTCATACTTTCAACTTTTTGTACAGACCTTACCTTCCCTTATCCACGATTTACGGAAATAAACCATGCCGTTCATTCCACATACTGAAGAAGACATCAGCACGATGCTTGCAAGCATCGGCGCAAACACGATTGAAGATCTATTCGATGAGATCCCCCTTGCCCTGAAGAGCGGGAGTCTCAAAGCCCTGCCTGGTCTGAGCGAGATGGAAATCTCACGTCTGATGCAGGATCGGGCAGAGGTGGATGGACGGTATCTCAACTTCATCGGTGCGGGCGCTTACGAACACCATATCCCCTCCGCGGTGTGGCAGATTACTACCCGGGGCGAGTTCTACTCCTCCTATACCCCTTACCAAGCTGAGGCAAGCCAGGGAACACTTCAACTGCTCTACGAATACCAGACCATGATGGCCTCACTAACTGGCATGGATGTATCCAATGCCAGTATGTATGACGGCGCTTCTGCCCTTGCTGAAGCGGCATTGATGGCGGTACGTTCACACAAATCCTCTCGCCGCATACTGATACCCACATCCTTGCATCCGATTTACCGGCGGGTGGTACGTGCCATTGTGAAGAACCAGGGTATCGAAGTTATAGAGATCCCCTACAATTTAGAGTGTGGTCACACCCTGGTGGAGAGCCTCGCACCCTATGCTGGTCAAGATATTGCCGCCTTGGTCATCCCCCAACCAAATTTCTTTGGTGTGCTCGAACCGGTGGATGCCCTGACAGACTGGGCACATGCCAATAGCGCGCTCGCCATTGGGGTGGTTAATCCCATGTCCCTAGCACTACTCACCCCTCCCGGCGAATGGGGCAGCACCGGCGCAGATGTGGCGGTGGGTGAGGGTCAGCCACTGGGAATACCACTCTCCAGTGGTGGCCCCTACTTTGGATTTATGGCCTGTAAGCAAGCCCTAATCCGTCAGATGCCGGGGCGTATTATTGGCCGTACGACCGACCTGAATGGCAATTCCGGGTTCGTCCTCACGCTACAGGCGCGTGAGCAGCATATCCGTCGCTCCAAGGCCACATCCAATATTTGTACCAACCAGGGTCTGATGGTCACTGCCGCCACCATCTACATGTCCTTACTGGGCCCGGAGGGTCTGAGACGGGTGGCCACCCAGTCCCACGCCAATACCTTATCACTGGTCGAACAACTGGAAACCTTGAAAGGGGTAAAAAGAATTTTTAGTGGAGACCTGTTCCATGAGACGGTAGTGACACTACCCGCACCGGTTGCGGGCGTACTTAAAACGCTTAAAAATCACGGGGTATTGGCTGGATTAGATTTAAGTGAGCATTACCCAGAGCTCGGCAATGCGCTACTGGTATGCGCAACCGAAACAAAAATAGCAAGTGACCTGGAAAAGTATGCATCACATCTGGCCCAAGCATTGAGTTAACAGGCTGTACCGAAGTAATTCTTAACGTAGTCTTGATCGACCTTTAATTATTCTTAACCAAGGAGAGAATCATGGTCACTCTTGCAGGCAACCCCATTAGAGTTGAGGGCACCTTCCCGAAAGTTGGTGATAAGGCAGCTTCATTCTCGCTGGTAGGTAAGGATCTGAAGGATGTGACACTGACAGACTTTACTAGCAAGAAGAAAGTCTTGAATATTGTGCCAAGCTTGGACACGCCGGTCTGTGCTATCTCAACTCGTAAATTTAATGAGAAGGCCAGCAGCATGGATAATGCAGTTGTACTGATCATCTCAGCCGATCTGCCATTTGCAATGGGCCGATTCTGTGATGCGGAGGGACTGGATAAGGTGGTGACACTCTCGACCATGAGAGGCGGCGAGTTTATGAAAAATTACGGCGTCGCGATCACCGACGGACCATTATCCGGTATCACTGCGCGTGCAGTGGTGATTCTGGATGAGAACAACACCGTGATCTATGCCGAACTAGTACCAGAAATAAAAGATGAACCCAACTATGATGCAGCCCTGGCTGCATTGAAATAAACTTTATAAATACTTAACCGCAAAGGCGCGGATCTAACCATGCTGATATTCGAACACTCACGCCCCGGGCGACGCAACTACTCACAGGCTCCGACCATTGCTGCGGAAGTTAAAAATATTCCAGCGAAGATGCTGCGAAAAATACCGCCTCTATTACCAGAAGTCTCTGAAATGGATACGGTCCGTCATTTCACCAGACTGTCACAATTAAACTTTTCAATCGACACACATTTCTACCCGCTGGGTTCTTGCACCATGAAATACAACCCACGTGCGTGTAACTCACTGGCCATGCTGCCTCAATTTCTGGCGCGGCACCCCCTAGCTCCGGAAGATACCGGACAAGGTTTTCTGGCGTGTATGTACGAGTTGCAAGAAATACTCAAGGATGTAACTGGCATGTCTGGGGTGAGCCTCACGCCGATGGCCGGCGCACAAGGGGAACTGGTCGGTGTGGCGATGATTCGTGCCTACCATGAGTCTCGTGGAGATTTTGCCCGTACCGAGATTATCGTCCCCGATGCAGCTCACGGGACTAATCCAGCCACGGCGGTGATGTGTGGTTATACCGTGGTAGAGATTCCTACTGGCAAAGAGGGCGATGTCGACATGGACGCGCTGAAGGCTGCAGTAGGGCCAAAAACAGCCGGATTAATGCTTACCAACCCATCCACGCTCGGTGTATTCGAGAAGAATATTGCCGAGATGAGCAAGATCGTTCATCAGGCCGGTGGACTACTCTACTATGACGGCGCAAACCTGAACGCGATTCTTGGTAAGGTAAAACCGGGGGATATGGGCTTTGATGTGATTCATATCAATCTGCATAAAACATTCTCAACCCCCCACGGCGGCGGCGGCCCAGGATCTGCCCCGATTGGAGTTGCTGAGCGCTTATTACCCTTCATGCCGGTACCGATTGTGACGCTTGAAGAGGGAAAGTATCGTTGGCTGACGGAGAAAGAGATCCCCCTGTCCATCGGCAGACTTTCAGCTCATATGGGTAACGCCGGTGTACTGTTGCGGGCTTATATTTATATCCGTCTACTCGGTGCCGAGGGGATGTACCGAGTGTCAGAGTTCGCAACGCTCAATGCCAACTACTTAATGGCAGAATTGAGCAAGGCCGGATTTGAAATTGCCTACCCAACTCGCCGTGCCAGTCATGAATTCATCGTTACACTTAAAGATCTCAAGGATAAGACCGGCGTGACGGCGATGAATGTTGCTAAACGTCTGTTAGACAAGGGTTACCATGCCCCAACCACCTACTTCCCGATGCTCGTACCAGAATGTCTGCTGATCGAGCCGGCTGAGACCGAGTCTAAGCAAACCCTCGATGCCTTTGTCTCATCCATGAAGGAGATCCTAGCCGAAGCGTATACCGACCCAGAGATGCTTAAAGCTGCGCCGCATAATACACCGGTTCGTAAAATGGATGATGTAAAGGCTGCACGGGAACCGGACCTAACTTGGAAGCAGTCGCCCTGATACCACTTGCACCGCCCCTTGTTAAAAAGGCTCATCCGTAATATATGTTGCATATCGGACTCACCAAAATGATCGCCAGGTTCGCGGCCTCCCTGACCGCTACCAGTTATAGAGAGTCCGTCTAGGCATCGAAGTCCAATTTCTCAAACTAGCATGTTGCATTAAACTGTCAGAAAATGCATGTGCAGAGTTCATCCACTGGACTTTCAAACCTGATCGCATAACAAAAAATCCAAGCAAGCTCCCACAACCTGCTAACGACTCATTCCTCTTGAGCCGAAATCGAGTCGTGATACTGCTACTATAATTTAAACTCCTAGTCGCACACTTATAAATATGCATACACTCATCTGCGGTTCGATCGCCTACGACACCATCATGGTCTTTAAAGACCACTTCAAGAATCATATCCTGCCGGAGAAGATTCATATCCTGAATGTTGCCTTTCTTGTTCCTGATATGCGCCGAGAGTTTGGTGGCTGTGCCGGTAATATTGCCTATAATCTACAAATGATTGGGGGATCTCCCCTGATCATGGCTACAGTAGGGGATGACTATCAGCCCTATGACTATCGTCTCCAGAAACTGAATTTGGCACAGACTCATATCCGTCCCGTGAGTGACACTTTCACCGCACAGGCATTCATCACCACTGATCTGGCTGACAATCAGATCACTGCATTTCACCCCGGCGCAATGAATTTTTCTCATCATAATCACGTAACTGATGCCAAGGATGTAAGTCTCGGCATCCTCGCGCCGGATGGGCGTGATGGTATGTTGCAACATGCCCGCGAATTTCATGAGGCCGGCATTCCATTCCTGTTCGATCCCGGGCAAGGGCTACCAATGTACAACGGTGAGGAGCTGCTCGATTTCATCGATAAGGCCGATTACATTGCGGTCAACGACTATGAGGGTCAGCTATTGCAAGAGCGTACTGGTAAGACACTGGAAGCTCTGGCGAAACTAGTTCAGGGACTTGTGGTCACGAGAGGGTCAGAAGGGTCTATTATTTATGCTGATGGACAGCAAATTGAGATCCCCTGTGTCAAGCCTGAGGAGATGCTCGACCCGACAGGTTGTGGTGATGCTTATCGTGCCGGGTTGCTATACGGCATCGCAAACAACATGGACTGGCAAACAACCGGGTCCCTTGGATCGCTCATGGGCGCTCTGAAAATAGCACGACGAGGCGGGCAAAATCACAATTTCAGCCGAGATGAAATCGGTCAGCGCTATTTTGAGGCTTTTGGTAATCGGATTCTCTAAGGAGACGCTATAAAAAATATTCTGGCGGCAATTTTGATTGGCCTATCCACAATCATACTGAGCGACTGAGCAACCGGCTTAGGGGGTGGCACATATTCGCGTGATTAGGCCCGGCAAGAGCAGGTCGTTCGAACCGGCATAGTGGAGAGTGTGCGCGAGGTATAGATTGAGGGCCCCCGTAGCATGGTAGGCCCAGTTTCAGTTGGGGTGGCAGGTGGTATCGGGGGAAGTTATATGTGAGATGGCGCACTCGGCGCAGTACTCGGTGCTGTCGGAGGAGGACTGTCGGGGCAAGCAGTCGAGGGGGGGTAACTCGCAGGAAAGGGATAGAGATCACTATCAAACTCGATAACGGATCGCTAGTCGCGATCACCCTGGAATCTGAAGAAAACGAAACTTTCAAGCCCGGTGAACGGGTCCGCATCCTGTCAGGAGGTGGAGTCTCACGGGTAAACCATTAGGGAAATCGTAAGACTGTCATTATTGATGCAATAATGGAAGTATGAATAGCACTCCCAGTCTCCTGATACGAGTCTTCCGCGCAACTCGATTATTTCTGCATGTCCTTTCCGGACTCATTCAGTCTGCCATATATCCACATCTCAGTCAGCCCACGCAGAAGAGAATGGCGCAAAAATGGTCATCCGGTCTGCTCGCGATACTCTGTATCAGATTACGCTGTGGCGGGACGCCACCACCCATCTCGGTCCTGCGAGTGATGCTAGCAGCCAATCATGTCTCGTGGCTGGACGTGTATGCCCTCATCTCGTTGTGTCCTACTCGCTTCGTTGCTAAGTCTGAGATTCGCAATTGGCCTCTACTTGGATGGCTAAGTCAAAATGCGGGCACGTTATTCATTGAACGCACAAAGCGCAGCGACACTGCTCGTATCAATAAAGATATCAATAATGCCCTGACTATTGGGGATCGAGTTGCAGTATTCCCGGAAGGTACCACCAGTGACGGTACCGAATTGCGGCATTTTCATGCTTCATTATTACAACCGGCAGTGATTGAAGAGACTTGGTTATACCCTGTCGCGATCCGTTATCATGATTCGACAGGGCAGATCAGTCAGGCGGCTGCCTTCGTTGAGGTCTCCCTGCTGGGCTCGCTTCAACAAATATTACGACAGCCTTGGATTGAAGTGGAATTGATCTTTTCTGATCCAGTCAATAGCATCGGGAAAAATCGACGGGAACTGGCCCGCTTCGCTGAACATGCTATCGCCACCGCGTTATCCCTGCCGGTGCCTCACAAGCGACCTGAAAAACTTCCCGGTCTTCCAACCGAACAGCTGTAAGACTCCCTCCCCACAGACAGCCTGTATCCAGCGCAATAAGGTTGTCCCTTATCTGCAAACCCAATGCCGACCAGTGGCCACAAATGACAGTAAAATTCTGGCTAGCCCGGTGCGGCATTTCAAACCATGGAAGATAGCCGGTCGGAATATCCTTCAACTGACCCTTGAACGCAAAATTCATTCTCCCATCAGAGCTGGATACGCGCATACGAGTCATGGCATTGGTGACTACCCTCAAACGATTATATCCGGTCAGGCTGTCATCCCAACGATCAGGCTGATTGCCGTACATATGTGAGAGAAACTCATGAAATTTACTACCACGTAAAGCTGACTCAACCTCCTTAGCGAGCATTTCAGCCTGCGCTATACTCCATGATGGCAGCAGACCGGCATGCACCATGACAGAGTTATTCTCCACATACATCAGCCTCTGTTGCCGCAACCAGTGGAGTAGATCATCCCGGTCAGGGGCATTCAATATATCGTGAAATGTGTCGCTACCATACGGCTTTGCATAACCTCCTGCAACCATGAGCAGATGTAAATCGTGATTTCCCAGCACCATGACGACCGAATCGCCTAATGACTTGACGAAACGCAACAGAGTTAAAGACTCTGGTCCACGATTGACGACATCCCCCACCAACCACAGCCTATCTGCCACAGCATCAAAAGTAAGCATGTCAAGAAGCTGTCTGAACTCTTTATAACAGCCCTGCAAGTCACCGATTGCGTAAGTAGCCATATGGGGAATAAAAGAGGTAGCGTCAGACCTTACAAAAAATAAAGGGCGGCTCCGGGCCGCCCCTACATTGACCTAGATGTCACTACAAATCATCTCGCCTGACTCAACATGTAGTCCACCACCGCCTTGACATCATCATCGGACAGGCTAGCATTGCCACCCTTAGCAGGCATCGCATTCTTACCTTTGATTGCGCTGGCATAGAGCACTCCAATGCCGCTCTTGATTCGCAAGGCCCATGCTGCCTTGTCACCCTGCTTAGGTGCACCCGCTGCCCCGCTTATGTGACACGCAGCACAACTAGCGTTATAGATTTCCTGGATCTTGTCTGCACCACTAGCAGCCGGGGTAGACGCTACTGATGCTATCTGAACAATTCCCGATCCCGAGTTCGCATCAGTTGGCGGCAAATCACTTGCCATCACCAACTCACCCACAGGCTTCAATCGTTTGGCTACTGACTCATCGGTCAAGGTGGGGTCATTTTTATCAACTGAAATACCGCCCGTGGCGTACTGTGCCAGCATCACGACAATCGCGATTGGGAACACAATAGCTAGCAGTAGAACTGTAATTAATTGTTTCGGCGTCTTGATTCCGCCGGAATCTTCTTCAGTATCGCTCACCATATCTACCCATAAAAAAACGGTTAATTGTATATCTTCAGATTCTATGATGCAAAAATAAGCACCCAACTGCGTTGGACGGACGCCACAAAAAAAGCTATCCTAGCGCCCGTTGCAGCACCAGGCTCTGTAATTAAGTCTGGTACTACTCCATTTGCGCCCATAGCTCAGCTGGATAGAGTACCGCCCTCCGAAGGCGGGGGTCACACGTTCGAATCGTGTTGGGCGCACCAAGACTCTAACCAGCGATTACTCCGGGCCCTCATCAACCCCCTCACCGCCCGAGACTACCTGACTTTAAAAACTTTAAAGCCCTGTACGCACAGCCCCTTCAACCAACCTATCCTGGTAGGCGCGATTGGACTCGAACCAACGACCCCCACCATGTCAAGGTGGTGCTCTAACCAGCTGAGCTACGCGCCTAAAGAATCGCTAATTTTAACTGAAACGGCACAGGGCTTCAAATTATAATACCGAGTCGTAACAGAAGATAATGATGCACAAATCTAGGCTGCCCCGCCAAATTTATGGAAAAGATCCGTCTATCTAAACTCATGTCAGAACAAGGGCTTTGCTCACGCAGGGAGGCAGATAGCTATATCGAACAGGGTTGGGTATTTGTGGATGGAGACCGCATCACTGAGCTCGGCACGAAGATTTATCCCACTCAGAAAATTAAACTCGATAAGGCTGCCCAAGCGCAACAACTTGGTCAGGTGACGATACTATTGAACAAGCCGATTGGGTTCGTGTCAGGACAGCCCGAACCCGGTTATCAGCCAGCGGTTACTCTGATTAACCAAGAGTCCCGTTTTCAGGAGAGCCAGTCATCGCTAAGATTTAGTCCGATGCACTTAAAGGGCTTGGCCCCGGCCGGAAGGCTAGACATTGATTCTCAAGGCTTGCTGATATTAACGCAAGATGGCCGCATTGCTAAACAGCTCATCGGCGCGGATTCTGAGGTTGAAAAGGAGTACCTGGTGCGTGTTCAGGGAACGCTCTCAAAGCAACAGTTGGACCTATTGAATCATGGCCTAAGTCTTGACGGTGAGACGCTAAAGCTCGCTCAAGTGAGCTGGCAGAATCAGGATCAGTTACGGTTCATTCTGCGCGAAGGTAAAAAGCGTCAGATCAGACGTATGTGTGAACTGGTTGGACTAAAGGTCACTGGCTTAAAGCGTGTCCGTATCGGCCAAGTAAAGCTCGGCGACCTGCCCACGGGGAAGTGGCGTTATCTAAGCGATAAAGAAAAATTCTAGCTCAGTGGGTCGAGCACAAAAAACCCTCACCCCCTCAGGTGAGGTAAACTATCAAGTGGGATGAAACTGCACCCAACTCTACATAAATGGATGCAATACAACTTTAGGGCTGAGAATGATTCTAGTAACAGGGGGCGCCGGGTTCATCGGCTCGAATTTTGTGATGAATTGGCTGGCCCAGTCAGATGAAACGACCATCAATCTCGATCTTCTCACCTACGCGGGTAATTTACAGAACCTCTCTTCACTATCATCTGATCAGCGCCACATATTCGTCCATGGCAATATCGCCGACTCGACTCTAGTAAATGGCTTGCTTACTCAACACCAACCACGAGCGATCATTAATTTTGCTGCTGAGAGCCATGTCGATCGTTCAATTCACGGTCCGGAAGATTTCATTCAGACCAACATCATCGGCACCTTCCGACTGCTGGAGGCGGTCCGTGCATATTGGAATGGGCTGAACGAAGGGGCAAAGAAGGGCTTCCGTTTCCTACACGTCTCGACCGACGAGGTTTATGGCTCACTCTCCAAAACTGAGCCCGCTTTCAGCGAGACCCATCAATATGAGCCCAACAGCCCTTACTCTGCCAGCAAGGCTGCCAGTGACCATCTGGTGCGTGCCTATCATCACACCTATGGACTGCCAACACTCACCACCAACTGCTCCAATAACTACGGTCCTTATCACTTTCCGGAGAAGCTCATTCCACTGATGATCGTCAATGCTCTTGCAGGCAAACCCTTGCCCGTATATGGGGATGGTCAGCAGATTCGAGACTGGCTTTATGTCAAGGACCACTGCAGCGCCATCCGCCGTGTGCTTGCCGATGGGCGAGTGGGGGAGGTCTACAATGTCGGCGGATGCAATGAAAAACCCAATATCGAGATCGTACATACCATTTGTGGGTTGCTGGATGAACTCCGCCCGCGGTCCGATGGAAGTTCCTACCGCGAACAAGTCACCTATGTTACAGATCGACCTGGCCATGACCGCAGATATGCCATTGATGCCGGGAAGATTGCGTCTGAGCTTGGCTGGAAGCCGGATGAGACCTTTGAAACAGGTATCCGTAAAACCGTGCAGTGGTATCTGGATAATCAGAGCTGGGTCAGTAATGTTCAGTCAGGCAGCTACCGATCATGGGTCGAGAAGAATTACCAAGGTCGTGGCTGATGAAGATTCTGCTATTCGGCAAGAGCGGTCAGGTCGGCTGGGAGTTGCAACGCAGTCTTGCGCCTCTGGGGGAGCTGATTGCGCTGGATAGTGATAGTAAAGAGCAGTGCGGCGATTTCACCCATCTGGACCGCATTGCTGAGACTGTCCGCTCAATTTCCCCGGATGTGATCGTTAATGCCGCCGCCTATACCGCTGTCGATAAGGCCGAGAGTGAACCGGAACTGGTCCGAACCATTAACGCGCTAGCTCCTGGTGTCCTCGCACGGGAAGCACGAAGGCTCGATAGTTGGTTGATTCATTACTCCACCGACTATGTATTCGACGGCAGTGGCAGCACGCCCTGGCTAGAAACCGATTCAACCAGACCTTTGAATGTATACGGCTCCACCAAGCTCGCAGGTGAGGAGGCTATCCGGGTCGCAGGTTGCCGTCACCTGATCTTCCGCACCAGCTGGGTCTATTCTGCACGAGGTGGCAATTTTGCTAGGACCATGTTGCGATTAGCGGGAGAACGCGACCATCTGACCGTCATAAATGACCAAATTGGCGCCCCCACCGGCGCCGACCTGTTGGCGGATATTACCTCACACGCCATTCGCACGGTCCTACAACGAGCGGAACTGTCCGGCCTGTATCACCTGTCTGCCGCAGGTGAGACTTCGTGGCACGGCTACGCTTGCTTGATACTGGATCTGGCACGTCGGTGCGGCGTCAAACTCAAAGCAACTGGGGAGAATGTGACCCCGGTTCAAACTAGCGCGTTTCCTTCGCCCGCTAGGAGACCTCTTAACTCGCGTCTAGATACCTGCAAGCTGAGAGCCGCCTTCGATTTAAACCTGCCTTTGTGGCAAACTGGCGTGACACGGATGCTTACCGAAATTCTCGAGGAACGTTCATGACTCATCGTAAAGGGATCATCCTTGCCGGCGGTTCTGGTACCCGGCTCTACCCAGTGACTAAGGTTGTCTCAAAGCAACTACTTCCCATCTACGACAAGCCGATGATCTACTATCCCCTGAGCACGCTGATGCTTGCGGGCATACAAGACATCCTTATCATCTCAACACCACAAGACACACCACGCTTTGAACAGTTACTGGGGGATGGTAGCGATTGGGGTCTTAACCTTCAGTATGCCGCGCAACCCAGCCCGGATGGGCTGGCCCAAGCATTTCTCATCGGCCGTCATTTTATCGGTCACGGTCCCAGTGCACTGGTGTTAGGTGATAATATTTTTTATGGTCATGACTTGCATGTTCAGCTCGAACGAGCGATGGCTGAAACTGATGGCGCGACTATATTTGCGTATCACGTGCAGGATCCAGAACGTTATGGCGTGGTCGCTTTTAACGACCAGAACCAGGCCATATCACTGGAAGAGAAGCCTCCCAAAGCCAAGAGTAATTACGCCGTGACCGGACTGTACTTCTATGACAATCAAGTGATTGATATCGTGACCCATCTCAAGCCCTCGCCCCGTGGTGAATTAGAAATAACCGACGTCAACCGTATCTATCTGGAGCGCGATCAACTGCATGTAGAGATCATGGGTCGTGGTTATGCATGGCTGGATACGGGAACACACGAGAGTCTTATAGAGGCCAGCAACTTCATTGAGACCATAGAACACCGTCAAGGCCTCAAGGTCGCCTGCCCCGAAGAGATCGCTTATCGCAGGGGCTTCATCGGTGCTGAGCAACTTGAGAAACTGGCTCAGCCCCTCGCTAAGAATGGCTATGGTCAGTATCTGATACGGTTGCTGCAAGAGAGGAAACCGTCTTGAAGGTAACCCCTACCTCGATCCCATCAGTTCTAATCATTGAGCCCAAGGTCTTCGGTGACACTCGTGGTTTCTTTTTTGAGAGTTTTAACCAACGAGACTTCAATCAAGCCACTGGTCTTGACGTGAACTTTGTACAGGACAACCACAGCCGCTCGTCCAAGGGTGTGCTGCGTGGGCTTCACTATCAGATCCAGCAACCACAGGGAAAGCTAGTTCGGGTCGTACGTGGCTCGATATTCGATGTGACTGTGGATCTCCGAAAGTCCTCCCCCACCTTTGGGCAGTGGGTGGGCATGGAACTAAACGAGGATAACCATTGTCAACTATGGATTCCGCCGGGGTTTGCACATGGCTTTTACGTGTTGAGTGATAGTGCCGATTTTTTGTACAAGACCACCGACTATTATGCCCCCGAGTTTGAATGTAGCCTCATCTGGAACGATCCCACGATCGGTATTGAGTGGCCTCTCAATACTCAGCCCATCATCTCGGCTAAGGATGTACAAGGAAAGAAACTAGCCGATGCAGAGGTATTCGCATGATCCTACATCGCATCAAAATTGACAGACTGGTTAAGATCGCCAGCAATACTCGTTACTCACGAATTTTTATTCTTAGTAATTTTGACGGTCTAATCTAGAGTATGCGACAACAGCATTCACAAAAATATAATCTCGTTGACCGGGATACCGATACACCGGTCAACGAGACGCTTCAACAGGTCACGAGCACGCCTAATGCCAAGGAGTTTCCACTTCGAGAAGCGCATGAGCTGGTGCGAGATCTGATGACGCCCAACCCATGGATCTACTGGGCAGACTTTCTCTTCCATATCACGC
>Ga0208960_1000097_pt1 | contig 45127 bp, 35 predicted proteins | sample GreLakmeON33MSRF_FD_187703 | JGI IMG/M metagenome (GOLD analysis project Ga0208960, IMG submission 187703) | Freshwater lentic microbial communities from great Laurentian Lakes, MI, USA - Great Lakes metaG ON33MSRF (SPAdes) | ecosystem: Environmental > Aquatic > Freshwater > Lake | place: Great... | reverse complement strand
ATTGATCAAGAAATGATTCAGTCTTTCGCTCGACGCATGCAAGTAGTAGAACGTATTGGAGAATTTAAAAAGGAGCACGGGGTAACGATTCTACAAATAGAACGCTGGCTTGAAGTGATAAGAACACGAACTGAGGCGGGAATATATCTTGGGCTAGACAAAGATTTAATTGTGGAATTATGCCAACTCTTGCACAAAGCTTCAATACGAAAGCAGACAGAAGTGATGTTAATGAATACAGATTTGAAAAAATAATTCACTGATCTATTCCACTTTCGCTAATTCTCTAGTCCACACTTTCTCTCCGCATTTTACCCTCAACAAATAAATTCCGACAGGAAGATTTGCATCAGTAACAAAAGTAAATACCTGTGTTCCTCCGCCACTGTGATGTTCTTTTTGAATCGGCTGAACGGTTTGTCCTAATACATTTATCAGTTCAATTTCCACAGTTTCCGGTTGCGCCAACATAAAACTCAAGTGAATTTCACTTTCAAATGGATTCGGATAAGTTGTAATAATTGAATTTGAATGTTGTGAAGAAGTAATTCCTGTCAAATTGCAATTAATGGAGTTACCTGGCATATTTGTGTCCATCCAAATTATTCTACGGCGTATCCAACTTTTCAAACTATCAACTTCTTCTTGATAAGATTGTCTTGGTGGAGTTACTTCAGGTGTTCCTGTTGCCACGCCCATGTGGCCCCAAAATGAATAGTGTCTTACCTGTGCTTCATTAGAAAAATTAGCAATGGAATCCATCCAAGAAAATAGATTTGTTGTATCTAAAATAGTTCCGCGTAATTCCTGCCAACGACAATTCAATTCATCCGCAAAAGATGAATCTTGCAACAAACGAATGTAATATCCTGTTCCATAAATATCAGGACTGCAATCGTTGATGTGATGCGCCCAACCCGAGCCGTCTGTTGCTTGAAAAATATTGCAATCCCAAATATCTTTCCACGCCCAATCAAAATCCCAAACCGGGCCTGCTTTTAATTTTCCAATAGCTGCGGTTGCAGAATCATCTTTCTCCTTATAGTAATACGCACTTTTTTTAAATCCATCAACATTTCGAGAAAGTTCATTCACTAAAAAATAATCAATGAAAGATCGTGTGCTAATGTATTTTTTATAACCATTAATTGTATCCGTAAAGTTTGGACCATACAATGCTGTTTCATAATCGTTGAAAAAAGTCTGTATATATGTTTTCTGTTGGGGAACTAAGAGCTGTGGCTGAGGATAAAAATAAACCATGTGAATATCAAATCCAGGGTGATCGATTGGGCTAAAACCAAGTAGCCATGAATTTGAATTATTCCAATAATCTGTTTTCAAAATATATCCACCACTTACTTCTGGCCAAGTAATGTCTGTTTGATTTAATTTGGCAACATCAACACGATTTACATCCCGCTTGATTGTTTCGCACAAAGCGTAAACACCTTGATAATCTCCATTCAATACAACTTCACATAATTTCGATCGGGGACCCCAATGACCTATTTCATCAAAAGTAGTATAGGAAAGAGAGTTTCGCATGAATGATTTGTCATTATACATTGCAATAAGATCCCAATCATTTTCAGCAGGCATTCCTAGTAGAGAAGAGTCAATACTGAATCCATTTATATCGCGCGTTTCAAATTCGTATGGCTTTTGAGGCAAACCCGAAGAAAAATTTCCTCGTATTTCAATTCCTATTTTGCCATTGTAATTATTAAATGGGTCAGTCATATAATTACGCACATTTATTCCATTATAAATTATGCCCATGTCGGCAGTTATTTTTCCTGTTTGATTTATATTTTGATTATTCGTATTGATAATTACAATTGGCATATTTGAAGATGAAAAAAGCAAATTAGGAAAAGTAGCGGGAGCGTTCCCGAATGTAATTGACCAAGCCAAAAGATTTCCTACATCTTGCGCGGCCATGTCACGCACACGTAAATTCCAAGTTCCATTTCCATTTTGACCGTTGTTGACCATTCCCATATAACCCTGGGAAATAAAAGTGCCTGTAAATGGAGGAGTGCCAGAAGTGATATTTATTAATCCTGAATTATTAAAACAGGTGTTGGTGTAATCCTGCCCTCCTCCTCCTAAACCAGTAGCAAGAATTTTTGAAGTTCCGTCGGGAGCGATGATAGAAATTTCTAAATCGCTGTCGTAAGTATGTGTAAGATTAATGCAAATTGTTTCTAATCCAAAACCAATTGTATCAATTGTTGATGGGTTGAGGCCCGACACCACTAATGGAAAATCGTTAATCGCTACATCGTTTATTACACCAATACTTCCGTTATATGTTTGAGCTATAATAGAGTTGGAACAAAATAGTATGGCAAGTAGGAAAGTTTTTTTCATGTGAAAATTTAATTTTAAATTATTCAATTTTGGAAAGTTGTTGGGTCCATGTGTTTGATCCTGCAACTATGCGCAAAAGATAAATGCCAGCAGGTAAATTTAGCTGTGGAGTAAATGTTATCGTTTCTGTTCCTCCGCCATGCAGGGTAGTTTGAATTGGTTGCACAGTTTGACCTAATGAATTCAGCAATTCCATTTTCACAGCACTTGGTTCTCGTTGATAAATTGAGAGGTGAACGTTTGATAAAAATGGATTTGGATAAGCAAAAGATAAATTATTTCCGAAAACATTTTCTGTAATTGCTGTAGGATTACAATTGATTAGATTACCAGGTATGTTGTTATTCAACCAATTCCATCTAGCCACAATCCAATTTTTTATTTCATTTACTTCTCCTTGGTAAGTTGTAGGAAATGGGGCTGGGTTCGGCCAAACATAAGTTCCAATAGTTGGCCAAGTTGAAAAATTACGATGGTTGCCCTCGCAAAGAAGTGTTCCTATCGAATCGCACCAAGCATTCAAATAATTTACAGATAGAACAGTTTGGCTCACTTCTTCCCAACGACAACGCAGTTTACTTGTAAAATTAGAATCTAACATTAATCGATCCCACCAAAATGGATTCTGCCAAAAATCACCACCACAAACATTTCCAAATTGATAAGCCCATCCAGTAACATTACTTCCATCGCAATAATTTGCATTACCATAACCAAGATCATAGTCCCAAGGCGGCCCCATTACCAACTTTCCTCCATTACTGTATTTGGTTTTATACAAATAAGTGCTCAGTCGATACCCATCTACATTTCTACTCAATTCATTTAAAAGAAAATAATCAATAAGCGAATTTACATTGATGTATTTTGAATATCCAATAACAGTATCCATAAAGTTGGGCCCAGCAAGTGCTGTTTCAAAACTATCAACATATGCTTGTATGTATGCCATTTGTTGGGGAACAATTGTTATGTCACTTGGATATTCATATTGGAAATAAATAGTCTGACCTGAGGGAGAAACTTGAGGGGCGTAATTCGATGTCCATCCCCCACCACCGTTTCCTGTTGTTTTGTCAATTTTAAAAATATACCCTCCTGTTAGATCATCTCCAAAAATATCGGTTTGAAGTAGCTTAGAAATATCAACTCGATCATTGTTACGCTTTATTTTTTCCATTAAAGCAAAAACCCCCTTGTACTCACCGTTCACAACTAGTTCAACATACATAGAACGTGGTGCATACCAGCCTAACTTACGAGAAAGTGAATAAGTGAGAGGATTATTCATCATTGATTTATCTGAATAGCTCGCACTAAGAATCCAATCACTTTCTTTAGGCATTCCTAATATGGAAGAATCTATTGCAAACCCATTTACATCTTGACATTCAAAACCATATCCTTTTTTAGGAAACCATTGTGAACTAGAACCCCTAACTTCAATTCCAATTTTTCCATTATAACTATTCCATGGATCAGTAATGTAATTTCTATTTCCAATACCATTATAAATAATACCCATGTCTACAGTTATCTTTGGTTCATCTGGAATAGATTGATTATTTGTATTTATAATTACAATTGGAAGGTTTGAATCATGAAAAGTAAAATACTGTGCGGGATTATTTCCGAATGTTATCGACCAAGACAAGAGGTTGCCCACATTTTGCGGCGCCAAATCTCTTATCCGTAAAATCCAAATCCCATTTCCATTTTGCTGGTTGTTAATAGATTCAATATATCCTTGCGGAATAAAAGTCCCTGTGAATGGAGGCGAGCCTGAAGTAATAAATATACTGCTTGAATTATTAAAACAAGTTGAGGTATAGTTATTTCCTCCGCCCCCTAGTCCTGAAGCGAGAATTCTTATAGTTCCATCGGGTGCTACGATGGAAATTTCTAAGTCACTATCGTGTGCATGTGTAAGGCTGAGACAAATAGTTTCCAATCCGAAAGTTCCTGTGTCAATAATGGCGGGACTTAAACCACTTACTAACAATGGAAAGTCATTTATACTCATATCATTTATTACTCCAGAACTTCCTGTATAAGTTTGTGAAACAAGTAAGTGCGAAGTGAAAAATAAAACAATAATTAAAATCTTTTTCATATTTATTAACTTATACAAGAAAGGTGAAATTAAAAAAATATTACGCTAATTTAAGGTTGAATTAACATGGTTTACATGAATACCTCTTTTGTTACGCACACAATTTAATGTTGAGGCAAGAATAATTAAAGGCCAAATCAGGCCTAAATTGGTAAAATTGACCTAAAATGGTGGTTTCGTTAAAATTTCATCAGCCTGACTTACAGCTATTTATGCTTTATTTTATACTTTATTTGGCCGTCGGATTGAATTTTAGTTTATCTTTATGGCTCACAAAAAAAATAACATCACAATGGAAAGTGGAATTGTAAAATTCTTTAATGAGTCGAAAGGTTTCGGATTCATCAAAGTAAACGGATCAAATCAAGAAGTATTTGTTCATGTATCAGGACTCACAGATCAAGTCCGTGAAAACGACGCGGTAGTTTTCGAACTACAAGAAGGCAAAAAAGGCCTTAACGCGGTAAACGTAAAATTGGCTTAATCACCTATTTTATACTTAAAAAAAACCCTCGAAAATTCGAGGGTTTTTTTATGCATTATTATTTGCTATCTGCCAGACTGACAAAACCATCTATTAAATTCAAACTGGTAGAATTCAGGGTAACAAAAAATAGAATATCGAAAACTGGATTAAGAAACTAATTGAAAATCCAGCCAAAATCTGTCTGGGCGTGTGGGCTTGCAAATAAAGTCGCGCAGTTCCAATTAATCCTGCAATAAAAAAACACGCCGCAAGTATTGGAGCGCCCCCGCCGTCACGAAACAGCATTATAAAAAGAAACGCCCCGCACAATCCCCCAATTCCTATCATGTGCAAACTAATTTTCCAGGTCAAATTTATTATTCCAGCAACAATAGTTTGAACAATAGCCCCAACAATAAACAAATAAATAAAAGTGGGTACAACTTTTAAATTATTTAAACAATAATACATTAAAAAATAAATTATAGCAGAAAATAGAAGCGGCCACTGCCTATCTTCCTTTGTTTCCCCTTGCATGCTTTCGAAACTGATTAGGTTTGCTTCCGGCTTTCCAAGTTTTACTATAGCATATAAAACTACTATCCCTAAAAATGTAAATCCTAAAACAATAAACAAAATATCAAATACATAAAACCCCTCGAAGACACTTAGCTCTGACGGAATAAATAAAAAAAAAACTGCAGTAGCAAAAGCAACCATAAAAAAAGGGTGAAATAATACAGAAATAAATTGAGAAATCTTTTTCATTTTAAATTTCCTTTCGCAATCTAGCAACAGAAATATCTAATTGCTCTCTGTATTTAGCAACCGTACGCCTTGCTATATTATACCCTTTTTCTTTAAGAATTTTAGTAAGCAAATCATCGGTAACGGGCTTTTTTTTATCCTCGGCAGATATTACATCAAGAAGTATTTTTTTTACTTCGCGAGTAGAAACCTCCTCCCCCACACTATTGGTAAGTGACTCTGAAAAAAAACTTTTTAATAAAAATGTTCCAAATTGTGTTTGAACATATTTGCTGTTGGCAACTCTTGAAACAGTAGATATATCTAAATTTACACGATCAGCAATATCCTTTAAAATCATCGGCCTTAATTTAGTTTCATCGCCATCTAAAAAATATTTCTGTTGGTAATCAAGAATTGCATCAATCGTTAGCAATAAGGTTTGTTGACGCTGATGCAATGCATCCATAAACCATTTTGCAGAATCAATTTTTTGTTTAATAAAACTAAATGCTTCTTTACTGCTTTTATCCTTCCTCTTGGCATAGTCCAATAACATATTTGAATACATTCCACTCACACGCAAGTCGGGCATATTACGGTCATTCAACGACAATTCTAATTTTCCATCATTATTTATAACGATAAAATCAGGAATTACATCTTGAACATTTCTGGAGCTGTCTCCTACGGAACTGCCGGGCCTTGGACTTAAACTTGTAATCTCTTTTATTACAAGTTTCAAAGATTCGTTGTCAATCCCTAAACGATTAGCAATTTTTTCATAATGTTTTTTAGAAAACTCATCCATGTGCTCCTGCACAATTCTAATGGCCATGATTAAATGTGGTGTCCTCGGAATTTTTCTTTTCAATTGCAACAATAAACATTCTTTTAAATCATTTGCACCAACGCCAGGAGGATCGAAATTTTGAATAATTCCAAGTATTTCTTTGAGTTCACTTTCAGAGGAAACAATATTTTGAGTAAAGGCTAAGTCGTCAATAACCGCCATTAATTCTCTACGCATATATCCATCCTCGTCGATATTACCAATTAAATAAGCGCCAACTTGATATTGATGATCAGTAAGCAATTGCAATCCCAATTGAGACAACAATAAATCTTGAAAACTTGGTCCTTGAGAAAGAGGAGATTCTCGACGCTCCTCGTCTGAGCTATTGTTATTCGTATGTTCTTTATAGGAATAACCCTCATCTTCATTTATATAATCTTCTAAAGAAAAGTCGTCGTCCTTTCGTTCGCCTTCCTGTTCTTTTTCGCTATCATAAAGATCATCCTCTACTTCATCTTTCTGCTCATCTTCAACATTTTCATCGCCTTCCTCAAGCGCAGGATTAAGTTCTATTTCCTCTTTGATGCGCTGCTCCAAAGCAACTGTAGGTAGCTGAAGCATTTTCATCAACTGAATTTGTTGAGGAGAAAGCTTTTGCAGCATTTTCTGATGAAGACCCTGACGCAACATAAAATAATAGATTTATACTAAAATACAATTATAATTCGAGACAAGATAAATTTTGATAGGGAATATAATTGATCAACGACAAAAATTTTCTAAACTAAAATTAGAATCGTATTCGATTTGATAAATTATTCCCTTGAATTAAGAAATAAATTATTAACTACATACTATAATTATTTCTTCAGTACTGCCAACAAGTATTCACGATTTAAACGTGCTATGTTTTCAATTGAAATCTCCTTTGGGCATTCTGCTTCGCAAGAGCCTGTATTGGTACAATTTCCAAATCCTAGTGCATCCATTTCTTTTACCATATTCAAAGCTCTGTCCACACGTTCTACCTGACCTTGTGGTAGCAATGCAAATTGTGAAACTTTTGCAGAAACAAATAACATAGCAGATGAATTTTTACATGCTGCCACACAAGCTCCACAACCAATACAAGCAGCTGCAAAGAAAGAAGCGTCAGCATCATCTTTGGGAATTGGCAAAGAATTGGCGTCTTTTGCATTTCCCGTATTGACAGAAATAAACCCTCCGGCCGCCTGAATTTTATCAAACGCTGAACGATTCACAACCAAATCTTTAATAACAGGAAAAGCTTTTGCCCGCCAAGGCTCAACAGTAATTGTTTCGCCATCTTGAAAATGACGCATGTGCAATTGACAAGTAGTTGTACCTGATTGTGGACCATGGGCACGACCATTAATATGCATGCTACACATTCCACAAATTCCTTCCCGACAATCGTGATCAAACGCAATTGGTTCTTTTCCCTCTGTAATTAATCGTTCATTAAGAACATCGAACATTTCGAGGAAAGACATCTCTTCGGAAATATTAGCTACAGGATAAGTTACAAAACCACCTTTAATGTTGGCGCTTGCTTGTCTCCAGACTTTTAATGTAAGATTCATAGTTTAATTTTTTTGCTTCATTATTTTCTGCGCTCCTAAAAAGGCACGCAACCAATCTGATTATTTATAGGATCGTGCAGCTACTTTTACTACTTCGTATTTCAATTCTTCTTTATGCACTTCATATGTATTGTTTCCCTTATTTTCCCAAGCGGCAACATACATGAAGTTTTCATCGTCGCGTTCTGCTTCACCTTCTTTAGTCTGCGACTCTTCACGAAAATGTCCACCACAAGATTCTTTACGATTAAGTGCGTCGATACACATTAATTCTCCAAGCTCTAGAAAATCTGCGACTCTTCCAGCTTTTTCTAATTCAAGATTTAATTCATTATTAACGCCAGGCACGCGCACGTCCTTCCAAAATTCTTCTCGTAATAAACGTATTTCAGAAATCGCGTCTGTCAATCCTTTTTCGCTACGCCCCATTCCACATTTATCCCACATTATTTTACCTAGTCGTTTGTGAAAATAATCAACCGATTTTGTGCCTTTGATATTTATTAATTTTTCAATGGTATCGGAAACATTTTTTTCTGCCGCAAGAAATGCGGGATGATCTGTCGGTGTTGGTTTATCGCGAATTTGAGAATTAAGATAAGATCCAATTGTATAAGGGATAACAAAATATCCATCAGCAAGTCCTTGCATTAATGCTGAAGCACCAAGTCGATTTGCCCCGTGATCGGAAAAATTTGCTTCTCCTAACGCATACATACCAGGAATGGTAGTCATCAGTTCATAATCAACCCAAAGACCACCCATTGTATAATGCACAGCTGGATATATTCGCATAGCAACCTCATATGGATTTTCGCCTGTAATTTTTTCATACATCGCAAAAAGATTGCCATATTTCTCTTTCACTACTTCTTTTCCAAGTTCCATTACACGAATAGCCGAAGCGTTTTCTTCACCTATTTTACCTGCTTGTTGTTTTCCATAGCGCTCTATAGCAGCCGCAAAATCTAAAAACACTGCCATTTTAGAAGTTCCAACTCCAAAACCAGCATCGCACCTTTCTTTCGCTGCACGAGAAGCAACATCTCGTGGAACCAAATTTCCAAAAGCTGGATAACGACGTTCTAAATAATAATCTCTTTCTTCTTCAGGAATTTCATTTCCCTTTCGTTTATCCCCTGCAATTTTCGGCACCCAAATTCTGCCATCATTACGAAGCGACTCGGACATCAACGTCAATTTAGATTGATGATCTCCCGAAACCGGAATACAGGTTGGATGTATTTGTGTGTAACATGGATTTCCAAAAAATGCCCCTCGCTTATGTGCTTTCCAAGAAGCTGTAACATTAGAACCCATCGCATTTGTTGAAAGATAAAATACGTTTCCATATCCACCTGTACATAATAAAACAGCATGTCCTGAATGACGTTCTAAATTCCCTGTTATTAAATCACGTGCAATAATTCCTTTTGCTTTTCCATCAATCACAACCACATCTAACATTTCGTGACGAGAAAACATTTTTACCATTCCCAATCCGATTTGACGTTGTAAAGCGCTGTAAGCACCTAACAATAATTGCTGTCCAGTTTGACCTGCCGCATAAAAAGTTCTTTGAACTTGTGTTCCTCCAAAGGAACGATTAGATAACAATCCGCCGTATTCACGTGCGAAAGGAACTCCTTGTGCAACACATTGATCAATGATATTCGTACTTACTTCTGCAAGTCGATGAACGTTTCCTTCACGAGCACGATAATCTCCTCCTTTAATAGTATCATAAAAAAGTCGATAGGTACTATCGCCATCATTCTGATAATTTTTTGCTGCATTAATTCCACCCTGCGCTGCAATAGAGTGAGCTCGACGAGGAGAGTCCTGAAAACAGAATACTTTCACTTTATAGCCAAGTTCAGCTAAGCTAGCGGCAGCCGAAGAACCCGCAAGACCGGATCCAACCACAATAATTTCCAAATTGCGTTTATTGGATGGGTTGACTAAAGGCACATGGTCTTTGTAAGCATTCCACTTCTGCTCAATAGGTCCTTCTGGTATTTTTGAATCTAATTTACTCATAATAGAACTCTTTAAATATAAGGTTGTCTTATTTTACAATGCCCAATTGAGCAGATCTTTGTGTAATAATTTTGCGCCATAAAATAAAATAGGAAAAGAACCAAAGCCAACTCCGATAAGTATTGAAAATCCTAATGAAACTTTATCCAATATTGGCATGTATTTTTTATTGCTAAGTCCGAGTGTGTGAAATGCTGAAGCTAAAGCATGGCGCAAATGAAAAGCAAGAAAAATAACAGAGATGAGATAAAGTAAAGCGTAAACTGGATTTTCTAGAGCGTGTACCACATTCACCGAAATGGTTTCTTGGCCAACACCGCCAACAGTACCCGTAATACGATAAGGAAGAAAAAAATTATACAAATGAACAACGATAAAAAAGAAAATAACACTTCCGGTAAATCCCATATTACGAGAATTCCACGAACTCGTTTTTCCCCCATCATTCAATGTATACTTTATTGGTCGTGCCTCGTTATTTTCACGTGTAAGCAACAATGCTTGTGCAACATGAATAAGAATGGCGAGAAACAAAATAATCTCGATGATGCGAATAATAATCATTCGTACCATGCTATGAGAAGTTTCATCAAACTCTACACCACCATCACCAAAGAATAAAGTAACGTTAGTGTATAAATGTTCAAGTAAAAACAAAATGAGAAAAAGGCCAGAAAGGGCCATCATTGTTTTTTTACCAATAGAGGAAGTTAAAAATTTTAGCATAGTCGGTATTGCGTTTGGGCCGATAAATAAAGATCAACGTGTAGGTACAAATGTACCTAACAGCTAGAAGTGTATCAAGAAAAAGTGAAAATTTGAATAGAAATTTGCAGAAAATGTGATTCCATCCTCAAATTGATTCTAAATTGGCGAATTATCACTCCTAAAAATAAAAAATGTGGATATTATTTGTATAAATGCCCTAAATCAAGAACCTAAACAATATATTCCTTTAGAATGTAGATTCCTTTTATCTTTATTCCTTCAATCCTTAACCTATGCGATACGCACCAATTTCCAACAAACTCTTTATTGAAAACCGAAAACGTTTCAGGGCGAACTTGAAATCAAAATCGATTGCTGTTTTTAATTCAAATGACACTCAACCGACAAATGCTGATGGCACTATGCCCTTCAAACAAAACAAAGACCTCTTTTACCTTTCTGGAATTGACCAAGAAGAAACCATTCTATTGATTTTTCCTGATTCCCCTGACAAAGAACACAATGAGGTATTATTTGTACGAGAAACGAATGAACACATTGCAATTTGGGAAGGAGAAAAACTCACAAAAGCGCAGGCGGCAATAAACTCAGGTATAAAAAAAGTATATTGGACACACCAGTTCAAACAAGTTTTTAATTCACTAATTTTTGAAGCAAATAATATTTACATCAACTCCAATGAGCATATTCGTTCAGGAAATGAGGTCGAAACTCGAGATGAACGTTTTCTTTCTGCTTGTAAAAAAACATATCCACTACATAACTATTTAAGAAGTGCACCAATCCTGTACGATTTACGTGCTATCAAATCTGCCGAAGAAGTTGCGATGATTCAAAAAGCATGTGATCTTACTGGAAATGGATTTAATCGATTGCTTTCATTTGTAAAACCAGGAGTGTGGGAATACGAAATAGAAGCGGAACTGGGACATGAATTTGTGCGGCAAGGGGCTGGCTTTGCGGGATACGAACCAATTATTGCAGCTGGAAAAAATTCTTGCGTATTACATTATAACATCAACGATAAACAATGTAAAGAAGGAGATATTTTGTTGATGGATTTTGCTGCTGGCTATGCAAATTACCAAAGTGATTTAACGCGTTGTTTGCCTGTAAGTGGAAAATTCACAAAGCGCCAAAAGAATGTTTACAACGCTGTTTTACGTGTGATGAAATTCGCAACTTCAAGGTTGGTAGTTGGAAATAACATTACTGATTATCACAAAGAGGTGGGAAGTGCAATGGAAGAAGAATTGTTAAGCCTACGTCTAATTACAAAAACAGAAGTAAAAAAACAAAATCCCGAATGGCCTGCCTACAAAAAGTATTTTATGCATGGTACTTCACATTATCTTGGATTAGATGTACACGATGTTGGTAGTCGTTTCAGAAAATTTGAAGCTGGAATGGTTTACACCTGCGAACCGGGAATTTATATTCCCATTGAAGGGCTAGGCATTCGATTGGAGAACGATATTCTACTCACAAAAAAAGGACCTGTTGACTTGATGAAAAATATTCCTATTGAAGCGGAGGAAATAGAAAGTTTGATGAAAAAATAAATCGTTAAATTGGAAATATTTGAATGTAAATTGTTGACCTCTTTCATTTTTCTCCTTTGTTTAAGCCATGGCCTTATCACAACCTATATTTAAACCAACAATTCCTGAAACAAATTTTATTGTTTCACGTGGCGCAAAAATTCGCTACACATCTATCGGCAAAGGCAGGGCAATTGTTTTGTTACACGGGTTTTTAGAATCTTTGGAAGTGTGGTTTGGAAATGATTTTTCAATTTCACTCGCCAAAAAATTTCGTGTCATTGCAATTGATCTCCCTGGCCATGGCAAATCAGATTGTATCGGTTATGTACAAAAAATGGAGCGCATGGCAGATGTTGTGAAAGATGTAATGGATAATTTAGGACTCAGGAGATATGTGCTAGTGGGGCATTCAATGGGTGGATATGTGGCCTTGGCTTTCGCTGAAAAATATTCAACCAACCTCAGTGGTCTGTGTCTTTTTCACTCTACGGGCTTACCAGATAGCGAAGAGAAAAAAAACGATCGTGATAGAGCTATAAAAATGGTGAAGAGAGCGCCATCCAAATACACAAATTCTTTAGTAATCAATTTATTTGCTGTTGTGAACCAGAAATACATGAAGAAAGAGATAAACTGGATTCGTAGAATGGCAGCAAAAACAAAAAAACAGGCTATTGTTGCAAGCCTAGAGGGAATGAAAATTCGCCGAAACAGAGAAATTATTTTAAAATTCACTACGTGTCCTGTTCTTTTTATCGGGGGAAAACGTGACCGGGTAATTGCATTTACAGCAATAGAAAAACAAGCACAATTGCCAAAAATGAGCAAGCTATTAATGCTCGAACGCGTGGGTCACATGGGATTCTTAGAGTCAAAAGAAATTTCATCAAAAAAACTGAAAACATTTGCAGGAATGTGCTTCAGCAAAAAAATAAATTCCTCCGCTTAATTATAATTTATTTAGACTGTCAATAAAAACACAATTCAACAAAAATAAACTCCTACTTAAGATAATATATTTGAAATATGAAAACGATCATTTCCCTTTTTATTTTAACACTTGCTTGTAACATTATCCAAGCACAAGAAAGTTCTGCGACAACTCATTCGGAATTTAATTTTCAGGGTAAACTATACATCGCAGATTACGATGTAACAAAACATCTTTTAAAAATGAACGAGGAGGTTTCGTTTCAGATTTATGATGAAACGGGCATTTGTATTAAAAGATCAGAGGGAATAACTATTGATTTTAAACCAATTCTAAAAGCTGGAGAAGAAAAAACTTTTGTTGTACGGTTTTACAAAAACAGTCAAAAATCAAAAAAAAAGAAAAAAGCTTCAATAAAACATAAAGGTGAAATTGGAGTGATGGTGATTAAAGATCAGAAATGATTTGTCGTACTAATTGCAATTAATTATTGGGAAATCAGTTATCTTTCCCTAATAACGCATCCCAACCCTGTGCCGTAACGGGATGTTCCGTATTTGATCGAGTCACTAAATTTACTCCTGCCTCTTTAGCGGTAATGTGTCCAATGAAAGTGACATCTGGGTTATGCTGCAATTTTTCGTAATCTTTCATATCAACGGTAAACAGCAACTCAAAATCTTCTCCGCCATTCATGGCGCACATAGTAGGGTCAAGACTGAATTCTCTTGCACGATCAAATGTCATTGGATCCATCGGAATTTTTTCTTCATACAACTGTGCTCCCACATTTGATTGCGTGCAAATATGTAAAAGTTCAGAAGCTAATCCATCTGAAATATCAATCATAGATGTAGGAACTACACCACAATCGGCTAGCATCTGAATAATATCAATTCTTGCTTCTGGTTTTAATTGTCGCTCGAGGATGTAATCATTCCCTTCAAGGTCAGGTTGAATTTTAGGATCAGATTTATAAACTTCTTTTTCGCGTTCGAGCATGAGCAATCCCATATACGCGCCACCAAGGTCGCCTGTCACACACAGAAGATCTTTTTCTTTTGCTCCATTGCGATAAACAATTTTTTCTTTTTCGGCTTCCCCGATGATGGTGCAAGAAATTACCAACCCGCTTTTTGAAGCTGTAGTATCTCCGCCAACTAAATCAACTCCGTATCTTTCACATGCAAGCAATAATCCAGAATAAATTTCTTCGATAGCGTCCAATGAAAATTTACTGGAGATGGCAATCGAAACCAACAATTGTTTCGGCGTTGCATTCATCGCAAAGATGTCGGAAAAATTTACTGTTGCTGCTTTGTATCCTAAATGTTTTAATGGCACATAGGATAAATCGAAATGTACTCCTTCTACTAACATATCGGTAGAAACAACAGACATTTTTGCTCCACCGTAATCAATAATTGCCGCATCGTCACCTACGCCTTTTACAGTTGAAGGGTTTTTGAGTTCAATATTCTGCGTGAGATGCTTAATGAGTCCAAATTCGCCAAGTTTGGAAATCTCAGTTGTGGAGTGATTGTCTAACATTTTGCAAAGTTAGCCACACAAATCGACTTGCAATTTTCTTTTTTGAACCTAAATAGTTGATTAATAGCGCTGACCGAAAGAACTTTAAATTTCAATCAATTTTTTTTCAATAAAGCTGGTTATTAAAGGCAATTCAGCCCCATTAATTTACATGCCACAATACTGATAATCTGACTAAAATCTTTGCACATGTACCATAAAGTAGGTATTTTTGCACCTGATTTAGATTTAGTCTAAATAAACATATTTACATATAATACTGAATATCAATGATTACAGTAACCGAAAATGCGAAACAACATGCGATAGACCTGATTAAGCAGGAAAATCGACCTTTGGATACATTTATCCGCGTTGGTGTAGATAGCGGCGGATGCTCTGGACTTTCTTACAAAATGGAGTTTGATAATGTGTTGCGGTCCAATGATCAGGTTTTTGAGGACAAGGGAATTAAAATTGTGGTCGATAAAAAGAGTTTTCTCTATCTGATTGGAACAGAATTGGATTATTCTGCAGGATTGAATGGTAAAGGGTTTGTGTTTGTGAATCCGAACGCATCACGCACCTGCGGATGTGGCGAAAGTTTTTCAGTATAAAATTTTATGGCAGAAAAAAACGAAATATTAGAAGAGTTCACACAGGGCGAATATAAATACGGCTTCACATCTGACATCGAAACCGAATTTGCACCCAAAGGATTAAATGAAGATATCGTGCGGTTTATTTCAATGAAAAAAAAAGAACCCCAATGGATGTTGGATTTTCGTTTGAAAGCATTTCGCCATTGGCTAAAAATGGAACACCCCGATCATTGGGCGCATGTGAATTTTAAACCAATTGATTTTCAAGATTCCTGTTATTACGCAGCGCCGAAAAAAATAAAAACCGTTGGAAGTTTGGATGAAGTGGATCAGGAGCTGTTGAAGACGTTTGAAAAACTTGGAATTTCCCTAGAGGAACAAAAGCGTTTGGTGGGAATGGAAAGCAAAATAGCTGTTGACGCAGTAATTGATTCTGTTTCTGTCAAAACAACTTTCAAAGAAGTACTTGCAGAAAAAGGAATTATTTTTTGTTCCTTTTCAGAAGCTGTGCAGGAACATCCTGAACTTATTAAAAAATATATGGGATCTGTTGTTCCCTACACTGATAATTTTTACGCAACATTAAACTCCGCAGTATTCTCTGACGGATCTTTCTGTTACATTCCTAAAGGCGTTCGCTGTCCGATGGAATTGTCAACTTATTTCAGAATCAATTCTTCTGGCACCGGACAATTCGAAAGAACATTAATTGTTGCCGATGAAGGCGCTTACGTTTCATATCTTGAAGGTTGTACAGCTCCGATGCGTGATGAAAATCAACTGCATGCTGCAATTGTTGAAATTGTAGCACATAAAGACGCGGAAGTAAAATATTCCACGGTACAGAATTGGTATCCCGGGAACAAAGAAGGCGTTGGTGGTATATATAATTTTGTAACAAAGCGTGGGATTTGTTTGGGTGACAATTCAAAAATTTCCTGGACACAAGTAGAAACGGGTTCTGCGATTACGTGGAAATATCCGAGCGTAATTTTAAAAGGAAACCATTCTGTAGGAGAATTTTATTCTGTTGCCGTTACCAATAATTATCAACAAGCGGATACCGGAACTAAAATGTTGCACATCGGAAAAAATACGCGCAGCACAATTATTTCAAAAGGAATTTCCGCTGGTAAAAGTCAAAACTCTTACCGTGGCTTAGTTCGTATCAGTAAAGGCGCAACAAATGCAAGGAATTTTTCGCAGTGCGATTCCTTGTTGATGGGCGATAAATGTGGAGCACATACTTTTCCTTATATCGAAATTCACGATAAGTCAGCAGTTGTAGAACATGAAGCTACAACTTCTAAAATTGGAGAAGATCAGATTTTTTATTGCAAGCAACGTGGCATTGACACTGAAAAAGCAATCGGATTAATTGTGAACGGCTATTGCAGAGAGGTGTTGAATCAACTCCCAATGGAATTTGCTGTGGAAGCACAAAAGTTATTGTCCGTTTCATTAGAGGGCTCAGTCGGATAAACACCTATACATTTCTCCTTTTTTGTCAGACTGAGTGTCCGACGCAGGAGGATGTATCGAAGTTTGGCAAAAAAACAGTCTGACAAAGTAAAAAGATTAGAAGAAAAATAAAATTATGATTAACATAAAAAATTTACACGCATCCATTGACGGGCAAAAAATTCTAAAAGGATTAAATCTTGATGTGAAAGACGGCGAAGTCCATGCAATCATGGGGCCAAATGGCTCAGGAAAAAGTACGCTTGCTTCCGTCCTTGCAGGCAAATCAGAATATGAAGTCGCAGAAGGAGAAGTATTGTTTAATGGGAAAAATTTGTTGGAAATGTCTGCTGAAGATCGCGCACGTGAAGGTTTGTTTCTTGCATTTCAATATCCAGTTGAAATTCCAGGCGTGAGTAATATTAATTTTCTTAAAACAGCAATCAATGAAATTCGTGCATACAAAGGACTAGGTCCAATTGAGCCGAAAACATTTTTAGCAATGGTAAAAGAAAAACAATCGTTAGTAGAATTAGATGGTAAATTAACAGGACGCTCTGTAAACGAAGGGTTTTCAGGTGGAGAAAAAAAGCGAAATGAGATTTTTCAAATGGCAATGTTGGAACCAACGCTTGCGATATTAGATGAAACGGATTCTGGGCTTGACATTGATGCATTACGAATTGTAGCAAACGGTGTAAATAAATTACGTGACCAAAAACGGTCATTCATTATTGTAACGCATTACCAGCGTTTGTTGGATTATATCATTCCTGATTTTGTTCATGTCTTATACAATGGTCGAATAGTAAAGACGGGCGGAAAAGAATTAGCGTTGGAGTTGGAAGCAAAAGGATACGACTGGTTAAAATCTGAATCTGTTGAAGCATAAATTATGAACGTAGCAGAAACTTTATCCTTCAAAAATGCATTGCTTGAAAATTTTGAGCAAATACTTCCTACATTATACGGTGATTCTCAAACTCGCCGAAATGCAGCTGCTCACTTTGAGAAAATTGGCTTCCCTAATCGCAAAACGGAAGACTATAAATACATTAATCCAGAAGCTGTTTTAAAACAAGGCTTTGGTTTTAATGCAACTGTGCTAAATGAATTAACAGCAAAGGATATTGCAAAATTCACATTTAAAAAAGATTCCTCTGTACTAGTTATAGAAAACGGTAAATTTTCAGAAGCACTTTCTCAATTCAAAAACTTGCCGAAAGGATTTACAATTTCAAACATTGCTGATGCAGTTATTTCGAATGAAGTCGCCAAAAAACATTACACAAAACATGCACATTTTGATGCTGACCCATTCATCGCTTTGAATACTGCAATGACCACAGGTGGTATTTTCATACATGTCTCAAAAAACACACAATCAAAACATCCTATTCAGATAATTCATATTTCTAATTTTGAAACGCCTTCTTTTTCTCAAACAAGAAATCTAATTATCATTGAAGAAGGTGCCGAAGCAATTGTGATTGAATCCTATGAAACAATTGGTCAGGTAAAAACATTTTCAAATCCTGTCACAGAAGTTTTCGTAGCGGCAAATGCAAAACTTGATCATTATAGAATTCAGTCGGAAGGTGAAAATGCCTTGCAGGTAAATACACTTCAAGCTTCCGTTTGCGGAAATTCAATATACAGCACCTACACATTTACCTTGGGGGGAAATTTTGTACGGAACAATCTAAACATTCTTTTCACTGAGAAAAATGGAGAAGCTCACTTATTTGGTTTATACCCAATTGCAAATGACCAGACAGTAGACAACCACACTGTTGTAGATCATGCAGTACCTAATTGCATGAGTAATGAATTGTATAAAGGTGTAATTAACGATAAAGCAAGCGCAACTTTCAATGGAAAAATATTCGTTCGGCCTGATGCACAAAAAACAAATGCTTACCAGACGAATAGAAATATTTTGTTGAGTGACAATGCCACTGTGAATACAAAACCTCAATTGGAAATTTATGCTGATGACGTAAAATGTTCGCACGGCACCTCTACAGGAAAAGTAAATGAAGACGCAATGTTTTATTTACAAGCCCGCGGAATTGGGAAGGAAAGCGCACGTGCATTATTAATCCGTGCGTTTGCTGAAGAAGTGGTAGACATGGTGAAAATTGAGGAGTTACGAAATTACATTGATAGTAAAATTGATACCCTGTTGAAATGAGCACAACAAAAGAAATGGGAAACCTGAAATTGAATTACGACGTCAATAAATACCGTTCTGATTTTCCAATTTTAACCCGCAAGGTGAATGGGAAACCATTAGTTTATTTTGACAATGGTGCAACATCTCAAAAGCCAAAACCTGTAATTGATTCCATCACTAATTATTATTCTCAGTATAACGCAAATATTCATCGTGGTGTTCACACTTTAAGTCAGGAATCATCCGCTGCATATGAACGTGCGCGTGCCACTATTCAAAAACATATTGGAGCAAATTCCCCGAATGAAATAATTTTCACTCGTGGCACAACAGAAAGTATTAATCTCGTTGCCTATTCATTTGTAAAAAACCGCTTAACTCCGGGCGATGAAATTCTAATTACCGAAATGGAACATCATTCCAATATTCTTCCATGGCAGATGCTTTGCGAAGAGAAAGGAGCGGTGCTTCGTGTGCTACCGGTGAATGAGAGTGGAGAATTGGAAATTGCTTTTTTGCAAAAAATGCTTTCTCCCAAAACAAAGTTTTTTGCATTCACACACGTGTCAAATACACTTGGGACAATTAATCCCGCAAAAGAAATTATTGAACTGGTGCATGCTAATAATATTCCGGTGCTATTAGACGGTGCGCAAGCCGTTCCCCATATGCAGGTAGATATCCGTGATTTAAATTGTGACTTTTATTGTTTTTCCGCTCATAAAGTTTACGGTCCAACAGGAGTCGGCGTATTGTTTGTTAAGGAAAATATTCTAAATGAAATGCCTCCGTATCAAACTGGTGGCGGAATAATTAAAACTGTTTCCTTCAAAAAAACTGTTTATGTTGATGGGCCGTTGAAATTTGAAGCAGGAACTCCGAATATAGAGGGTGCTATTGGTTTTGCCAAAGCGCTAGATTATGTAAATGAAATTGGAGTTGAAAACATTGCCCTGCATGAACATGAATTACTTTTATACGGAACTGAAAAAATAAATACAATTCCAGGAATAGAAATTATAGGAACTGCAAAAAACAAAGCAGGGGTTATTTCATTTGTAGCTGGGAAAATCCACCCTTTTGATTTAGGCACTATTCTCGATCAACAGGGAATTGCTGTTCGCACTGGACATCACTGCACACAACCTTTGATGGAAAAATATGGAATTCCAGGAACGGTGCGTGTTTCCTTCGGATTATATAACACAAAAGAAGAGGTTGATTTATTTATTACTGCACTTGAAAAAGCAGTTAAAATGTTGTCTTAAATGGGCATTACTGAAATAGAAAATGAAATAGTTGAAGAATTTTCCCTATTTGACCAATGGGATGACAAATATCAATACCTCATTGATATGGGAAAGTCTTTAGTGCTCGAAGAAAAATATAAAACACCTGATCGCCTGATTAGAGGTTGTCAGAGTCAGGTTTGGTTACATACAGCATTAGTTGATGGAAAAATTATTTACCATGCCGACAGCGACGCTATAATTACAAAAGGAATTGTTGCATTGTTATTAAAAGTTTTTTCTGGTCAGACACCAAAAGAAATTGTTGAGGCGCAACTAAACTTCATCAATAAAATAGGTTTAGCGGAACACCTCTCTCCTACTCGTGCAAACGGATTAGTGGCAATGATTAAACAAATGAAAATGGATGCATTTGCAATGCAATCTAATACAACAGAGAAATAAATATTATGGACGCAAACATTGTTTCGAACTATCCAGAATTAACACAGGCGGTAATTGATGCCCTAAAAACTTGTTATGACCCAGAAATACCTGTTGACATCTGGGAACTTGGATTGATTTACGAAATTGCTATAAATGATGACAAAGAAGTAAAACTCCTTATGACACTCACATCACCAAATTGTCCAGTTGCAGAATCTTTACCTGCTGATATATCGGACAAAGTAAGAACGGTGCGTGGCGTAAAAGGCTGTGATGTAAAAGTGACATTTGAACCACCATGGATGAAAGAAATGATGAGCGAGGTGGCGCAATTGGAATTAGGATTTATGTGACCTCGATACATTTTTCTTTTTTGTCAGACCGAGTGTCCGACGCAGGAGGATGTATTGAAGTCTGACAAAATCAAAATGGAAGAAATAATAAACAAAGTAGAAAACAGCGGATTAATCACGATCGATCTTGGAGAATTATATCTCCCCGGGGAACGTGTATTGATTGATATAAAAGACCAACTCTTTCAGGAATTGATTCTTCGCGAAAAAGATTTTCGAGAATTTATTAAATCGCACGATTGGTCGCAATACAAAGAAAAATACGTTGCGCTGACTTGTTCCGCAGACGCAATTATTCCGGATTGGACTTGGATGTTATTAGCTTCCGCATTGGAACCATTTGCAAAAAAAATAGTTTTTGGATCGATTGATGTTTTAGAAACCGTTTTGTTTGACGAAATTCTTTCCAACTTCAATGTTGAACAATATCGCGATGCACGAATTGTAATTAAAGGTTGTGGCGAAAAGCCTGTTCCTAAATACGCTTACATTGAATTGACTCGGAAACTACAACCAATTGTGAAAAGTATTATGTACGGCGAACCTTGTTCTACTGTTCCTGTATATAAACAGCGGAAATAAAAAAGGAGCAACATTGCTGCTGCCCCCTTTAATTTTTCATAATTCTGTGCAAAAGTCGAAAGGTCTATTTAATATTTATCACCTTTAAAGTTGCCGCATGATTCTGTGTTGTCAGTTTTACAAAATAAGCTCCTTCTCCTAAGCTAAGCGAATTAAAATCAACTTCGACATTGTGCCAGCCGATTGTTTCTTTTCCTTTTGCAAGAACAGAAATACGCTCGCCTAACAAATTATAAAGTTCCAATTGCATCTCTCCTGTTTCTGGCATTTGATAAGAAATTGTTGTTGATCCAACAGCGGGATTCGGCATTGCTTTCAACATTTGCGCTGAGAAATTTCCAATGTAATCCATTCCGGTAATAAAAATTACCATTGTTGTATCAAAAGTACCGCACGCATTTGTCTGTGTAAGTGTTACGGTGTAAGTTCCACCAAACGTGTAGGTGTGCATTGTTGGGTTATTTATTGTATCGGTTACGCCATCACCAAAATCCCATTCGAACCAAGTTAAATCTGTATTGTTATTACTGAATGTTGCGGTTTGTCCTGAAATGGATGTATTTGTGAAACCACTTCCTATCGGGCTGTGTTGCTGTGTTAATGTGATTGGAACTTTAACCCAGTTATTGCTTTCATCTGTTTCAATAAAATTATTATCAGGATCTGTAATTGAAATAATATAATAATCCCCATTACAAACATTCGTTAAATCAATATCCATTCCCGCTAAAGTCTGAGAATAAATATCAAGATTCCCGGTATAAATTCCCTGGTCTTGTCCACATCCTGTAACAACTCCAAATGGAGAATTTGGAATATTAGCCATTGTAATAATGTTACCCGCTGTGTCACGACAATAACCATAATCGCTTGTGCAATCGCCAAGGTTAATCAAACAGAAAGCTATTTTTTGTCCTTGCGCAATAATCGGCCAGTTCAAAGGATTCGCAATTAACGTGTCTTCTTTTCTCAATGTAAATACACTCCAATCATTAACGTGAACGTGACCATGAGATGGATGATAACTCATTGTTCCGGGTGTAAGCGTATCAAAAGATGTGATAACACTTCCATTTTTATGATAGAGCGTTTGAATTAATTGTTGCGTTGGAGGATTTCCATTTGGACAAATTGAAGTGTTACAAGGAACCGAAACTGTATCGCACCAGCAATTATTTGATCCGTGAATTTCCATAGGACCCCAACCAATGTTTGGTGTTGCATTACTCAGTGTGATTAATCCAGGTGTCTCTGTATGTTGCGCTGTAATAATATCTGCTGATGCTATCATGTCAGGAAAAAGATCGCAAAGCTGTGAACTATCGGGGCAAAAACATCCCATTCCGTTTGCCATAGAACATGGTCCTAAAGAAGGCGGTGGATCACTAGGAGGATTTGCACAAAAATTTAAACTCACACTTGAAATAATTCCAATGTCACTCGGAACTTCATCACATACACTGAAATACCAAGTACCATTCGGATCAGATCCGTTGTTGAGCTGATTAATAGAATTATCCGGTAAGTGATTTCCTGTGAAAGGTGCTCCTGATTGTGACAGCAAAATTGTTGCTGACATTGTAAAAACTGTATTGGTGAAATCATTTCCTCCTCCACCTTGGTTATTTGAAAGTCGAACAGAATCTCCACTTGGAGAAATTATCCATAAATCTAAATCGCCATCGTAAGTGTGGGTAATATTTACAGTCACAGAACATAGTCCGTAAACGGTATCCATTGTAACCGGAAGACCTGTGCAAACAATCGGAACAGCAGTACAATTGTTGTCTGTAATACCTGCGTTTGGATTAACGGTAAATGTTTGCGCCGAAGCTGCAAAACAAATAAACCCCGTTAAAAGTAACAGTGAGAGGTAGCGTTTTTTCATAGATTTATTATAAAAAGCTAAATATAAGAAATCTAGCCTTTAAATGAGAATTGAATATGAAAAGATACTAAAAATTGCACTATTTACGAAGACGGATTGTTTTTTATCAATGCAAAAACAATGAACCATAAAAAATCCTCCCGATTTCTCAAGAGGATTTTTATACGCATTTATATAATTAGTGAGCTACAGAAAGTTTCTGAATAATTCTTTGTTCGCCAGAAACAAGCGTTACAAAGTAAAGCCCATTTGAAAGTTTAGCTGTATTCAAATTGTAATTATAAGTCCCTACAGACATTGCTCCTACGTTGTCATTTGAAACAACACGGCCTTCCATGTCTTTTATCTCCACTGTTACATTACCTGCGTTTTTCAAAGTATACAAGAGAGTAGCGTTCTCTTGTGAAGGATTCGGGAACATCCCAACATTTCCAAATATTTGTTCGGTCTCATTAAACCCAGTTACCAATTGACCAAAACGATAAACTGTAGAATTTACTGGAGTGCTATTCAAAGTAACAGGGTTTAAGGCAAGATTATATACTGTCAGTGTTGGAGCTGCAGGGTTTGCACTCAACGCTAAACTATACAATAGTGTTTGCTGACCTGAATCTAATTGAATAATTCCAATTGAAGGCCCTGGGCTTAAAGAATCTAAGTAACAATTTAAAGGGTGAGTTATTACAGATGGACCAACACGCACCTCTATTGAATTATCCGCTTCATAAAACCATGTTTGAAAATTTACTACTGAAGAAAAATTTCCATAGGAAAAAAACTCGTTTTCGAAACCTGCGTCAGCGCATTGAACTTTAAAAATTCTAGTGCCGGGGCTTCCAATAGTTGTATAAGTTACTGGCGACTTTGAAACGAGCATTCCTGTATCTCTAAGCTGCGCAAAAAAAGTATATAGCCCCATGTTATCAATGCCATTGGGGAACGCAACAATTCCTGGAATCATATCCGCTATGCTTACTACAGTACCTTGAAAATTAAAATTAAATCCCATTGGTAAATATGCAATTGGTGTAGACATTCCCCAAGGCGTTACACCATATACATCAGTTCCTGTGATTGGCGTGTACGCCGCCTGAAATTGAGAAAAGACAAAGCTGTACGACTGTGCTTTAATGTTGCTCGTTCCGTAAAAAAATACAGAAATAAAAATTGAGAGTAGCGTTTTTTTCATTGTTTTTGTTTTAGGTTAGTTTTATGATTTTCTCTTTTTATTAATAAGCTCTAAAATTTTTTCCTTCCATGTAATAAATAAATGCCCGATTCACCACTTTGTTTCCACCAGGTGTCGGATAATCACCGGTAAAATACCAATCGCCTTTATGACCAGGACAAGCATTGTGCAATCCTTCGATTGTCTGGTAAATAATTTCCACCTCTGCATTTATACCAACAGGAGTAAGCAATTTAGAAATCTTAAGTGAAATTTCTTCGGCAGTAAATGGTTTATAAATCCCTTTCACCACATTGATTACCTGCTCAGCAGGAAGAAGATCCTGTGTTTTTGCTTTCTCATAAATTTCTGTCAGAATGTATTCTTTCTTTTGCTCTTTCAACAATTCAACTGCTGCTTGAAACGCAACGAAATCGCCCAACTTCGCCATGTCAATACCATAGCAATCTGGGTATCGAATTTGGGGCGCAGAAGAAACAATAATTATTTTTTTAGGATGAAGTCTATCAAGAATTTTTAAAATACTTTGTTTCAAAGTTGTTCCACGTACAATGGAATCGTCAATCATTACTAAATTATCGGTGGCCTGAATTACACCATAAGTAGTATCATAAATATGAGAAACCATTTCATCGCGAGAAGAGTCACTGCTGATAAAGGTTCTTAATTTTGCATCTTTTAAAGCAATTTTTTCAATACGCGGCTCCATGTTAAGAATTTCAGCAAGCGTTGAACCATCTATCTTTTTAAGCGCAAGTATCTTTTCCTTTTTAACGGCATTTAAATACGTATGCAACCCATTTACCAACCCGTGAAAAGCAACTTCAGCGGTATTGGGAATAAATGAAAAAACAGTATTCTTCATATCATAATCAACTGCATTTAAAACGGCAGTTGTTAACTGATTGCCCAGGCTTTTTCTTTCCTCATAAATATCCTTGTCGTTTCCACGAGAGAAATAAATACGTTCGAAGGAACACGATTTTTTTTCTTTTGGAGTACGAACTTGTTTCTCTTCATATTCTCCATTCTTCTTAATGATCAATGCACATCCAGGTGTCAATTCATGGATTTTTTCAATCGGAACATTAAATGCTGTTTGAATTTGTGGACGCTCAGAGGTTACAACAACAACTTCTTCATCGGCATACCAGTAGGCGGGGCGAATTCCATTTGGGTCACGCAAGACAAATGCGTCACCATGGCCGAACATTCCTGCCATTGTATAACCGCCATCCCATTTTTTACCCGCATCAGAAAGAATTTTTTGAATGTTCAAATTAGATGCAATGAGGTCGGTTATTTGTTTATTAGAATGGCCTTTAGATTTATAATTCCCAAACAAATGATCCACTTCACGATCTAAAAAGTGACCTATTTTTTCCATCACCGTTATTGTATCAGCTTTTTCTTTTGGATGTTGGCCTAATTCAACAAGCTGATCAAAAAGTTCATCAACGTTTGTTAAATTAAAATTGCCTGCAACAACTAAATTTCTGGTGATCCAATTATTCTGACGAAGAAACGGGTGACAATTTTCTACACTATTTGCTCCGTAAGTTCCGTACCTCAAATGTCCAAGTAATAATTCACCCGAAAAAGCTACATGCTTTTTTACCCATTTAGCATCCGATATTTTATCCGGATATTTATTATTTGCTTCAACAAATTTGTCGTTGATTTTTCCGAAAATATCTTTAATTGCAGTTGGAGCTGTGGAACGGTAACGCGATATATATCTTGTTCCGGGAGGCACATCGAATTTTATTGTGGCAACACCGGCACCATCTTGGCCACGATTGTGTTGCTTTTCCATCAAGAGATAAAGCTTATTCAACCCATACATGGGCGTACCATACTTATCGATGTAATATTGATACGGTTTAAGGAGGCGAATAAGAGCAATTCCGCACTCATGCTTAATTTGTTCGCTCATAATATATGCTGTTGACCCTTTTTTCTATCCCGAAATCCCAAAGTAAGTTAGGCCCGTGATTTAATTTTATCCGTCATTCAGAATACAAATTTACAATTAAAAAAATTGTTTTCGGATTATTGTTAAATTAAAGTGTATAATTCTCTTATTTTAAATTGAAGCGTAAATTTAATTGTATCATACATTAAATTAATAGCTCCATTTACCAGAAAAGGAATTGAAGAAGCTGATTCCCACTTTATAAGTAATTGCTGCTGTAGAGATATTATTATCAGCGGTTACAGCAAATATTCCAACTCGAAAAAGTTGTTTCTTAATTCGAATAATTCGTTCTAATCCTACAAAAAATTCTTGATGATAAAATTTTGAATTAGGAATAATAAGCCCCCCACCCCCAACCGCTGATGTAATTTTTAAATTCCTGTATAGCGGAATTTTACTGCCAAAGAAACCCTCAAAATGATGAATATAATTCAAGCGGAAATAAGCGTTCGGAGTATTTAATGTGGGTCCTAATAGTTGGAAGGAGTTCAATGGGTCAGAGAATATAAAACCGTCAGAACCTCTAAAATACTTATATTCCAATACGCGCAAATCTTTTTTATTAATAAATGCTCCGGCTTTAACACTCCAATTACTTTTTCCAAATCGTGCAAACTTGAACTCGTCAACAGAACTAAATTCGATATAATCAAAGTTAACCTCACTTTTAAAGAGAGAAGGAATACCCTTGCGATAAAAAAAACGAATTTCTGGATATTTTGTACCTACAATTATTTTTTTATTTTTCTTAATTATATATTTCTGTCGAAATCGATATTTTAATTCAAGCTTGATTTCTGTATTTATATATTCTTGAAATTCTATAGGGGTGTTTAGGTTTCCAAATAATTCATTGCGCCATATAGCGTCCTTAAGTCCTGCAATTGGACTTTGGTCTTTATATTGAAAAGTCAACTCACCATACAAGCCATTAATAATTTCCATTCGTTGCGAAATACTCAGCATTTGCTCTCGCACATAATTACTGCGCGAAAAAGCCGAGGAAATTGAAGCATAATTGTTCACCATTTCATAGGTATCCCCAAATCGCACAAAAGTTCTAACAAATTTTAAGGGGTAATAAGTAAGTCCAACACCCACCTTGGCACGAATATCCTCATTTAAAAATCCATAGCTAATTTCTCCATCTGTTTCAAGTAGCATGCCATCTTTAAAATCTTTATCAAAATCTCCCGCCAATTTGTGTCTATACCCTCCAGGCCCGTATAAAATAAACTGATTTATTAATGGATCAATTCCCCACCTTGTCCCTTTAGCAAGACTTCGATGACCAAAGCCATTGAGCAAAAAACTCCAAACATCAAGGTGATTATAAATTGAATCCCGCCTAAAAAGATAGGCCGGACTTTCATAATATTGATTCAACGAATCGGCTTCATGAATATACGTTAGCTCCTTGTCGTCAAGCGAAATTGTCCGATGCGCTATCCAATAAGCGCTGTCTTGATTAAACGCATCGTCATTAAAATGTTTCACTTCGTCGGTAAATGTTTTCGGAGGAATTACACCATTAACAACATAATCAGATTGCTCCACTCGACTGTTTCCAACAATGTTATACTTCCCTTCGTGAATAGTATACATAAACTCTCTACGTGTTGGAAGAAAAATAGCAGAATCAACTTCTGTATAATCTATAATCACACAAAACTCTTTGCAATAAATCAACACATCGGGATTGACACATAAATTTACTGAAACAATAGCCCAATTGTTTTTTTGAACGAAGATCAATCCGGAAAAAAGGGCATCAGAACGAAACAATGGACTTACTGAAATTTTATAAACTGTTGTCCCGTTTTGTTCGATTGAATCGAGCAAATCAAATTTATAATTAAGAAAAGCCGTTTTTGCTGCTGGCGATAACAAAGGACGAACGCTAAGTAAAGGAGCGCTTATAGTATTTTTGTAAAAATCAAAATCCATACTAGGTGCATCTGAAATAAACAAATACGGATTTTCAACAGAATATTGAACGGGTGCTATTTCATGCTCTCCGTAATCGATACTTCCAGAAGCACCTTGCCCAAAACTGCTTTTTTTATCAGAATAATCATGGTACGCTAGAATATTTTCCTTAAAAGTATTGGGTGAGAGAAAATGTGTTTCCGTTACAGACTCTATCAAATTTAACCTTTGGTCCTTTAGAACAGCATCAAGGTTATCGCCCTTGTTGCCTCTTTTTTTTGTGTTTGTAGAGTCTTTTATTGGGCTTGGTAATGTATTTGATACAACTACAGGAGTTTGAATTGTATCCCCTTTTTTTCTAATTACAAATTTTTCTAGTGACGACTTTTGATAGGTGTTGCATTTATAATTTATAACTCTAGCTGAATAATCGTCGCGAGCATCAATCACATGGTGCATAATTTCCTTTCCCTTATCACGATTACCAATAGCCTTAACTTCAAATGTGCTAAGTTCCATTAAAGATGTTTCCATCTGCACATTTAATATTAAAGGTTTGCCATCAATAATTACAACTGAACGTTCCTGTTCTACTAAACCTATTTGTGAGAAAACAAAAACATAATTTCCGGGTGGTAGTTCAATAAAATATCCCCCAGCAAGATTAGAATTAACGCCATAAGTAGATTTTTTTACCCCGACAACAACATAAGGAATCCCCTTACCATCGCTATCGGTAATTGTCCCTTTCACAATGCCCGCAAAAGAAATAAATGGAAAAGAAAAAAGTGTTATTAGAAATAGAAATTTGCGCATATAAAAAATAGTCCGGCAAAGTTAATGTTAATATGGAAATTCATATTTTTAAACAGAAGATTAAATTAAAAAGGGCAATTATTGTGATTAAAAATCGGATCTTTTCATTCCGAGCCATTCTAAAGCAGCGCCGCTCAAAAGCATTTCCTTCTTTGCTTCATCCCAATTCATTTGGCGAATCAAATTACCTGGCACATTTTCTCCTAATGGAAAAGGATAATCGCTTCCCATTGCAACACGGTTGGCTCCAAATTGGTTGACTACAAAATCAAGCATAGTTGGGTCATGAACAAGCGAGTCAATCCAGAATTTTCCAATGTAGTTTTTCGGAGCTATATTATTATCCAAGGCGACCAAATCGGGACGGCAATCGAAGCCGTGTTGTAATCTACCGAATGTGGACGGAAAAGATCCGCCACCATGCGCAAAAGCAATTCGTAGTTTCGGGAGTTTTTCAATTACACCTCCGAAAATCAGTGAGGCAATAGCTCGTGTTGTTTCTGCCGGCATTCCCACTAGCCAAGGCAGCCAGTACTTCTGCATTTCCTTTTCCCCCATCATTTCCCAAGGATGTATAAAAACGGACATGCCTAATTCCTCGCAAGCCGCAAAAATTTCAAAATATTTTTCTTCGTTCAGATTGTCCTGATTGATATTCGTGCCAATCTGAATTCCTTTTAATCCGATTTTTTTACAGCGCTGTAATTCTTGAATTGCTAAGCTAGAATCCTGCATTGGAATTGTACCAAGTCCGACAAAACGTTTTGGAAAGCGTGTTACAATTTCAGCTATGTGGTCGTTTAAAAATTTCGAGATTTCGAGACAGTCATTTGGTTTTGCCCAATAGGAAAACATGACGGGAACAGTGGAAAGTACTTGAACAGATACTTGGTGATGATCGCATTCGACAATCCGTTTTTCTGCGCTCCAACAATTATCTTCAACCTCTCTAAAAAACTTTCCATCATCGCCAATCATTCTTGCACAACAATTTTTATGATGGTCTAATTGAATAAAACCTCCATAACCGAATTTTTCATTCCAATGTGGAATATTTTTAGGTAAAATGTGGGTATGGATATCGATAGAAAAATTATTCATAAATAGTATTCCGTAATTCAGGCTGACGGTTTTTTTTCAATACTAAAAGTCGTTTTTATATTATACAATTTAGTGGCTACTAATTTTAGCTACTGCGGGCGGTTGCATCAGATGGCCACACGCTTTACAAGTTCGCAAATCATCGCTTCCATAAAATTTATCGAATACTCCTTGAAATTGTGTTTGAATATCTGTTAGTTCAAAGTATGCCTCATACAATTTGGAGTTACACTGTTCACAAAACCAAAGCAAGCCATCTTTTTCACCGATGCGCCGTTTTCGCTCCATTACTAAGCCAATGGTATTAGCTCCTCGCATAGGATTGTGAGGAACATTGGGTGGTAAAAGGAAAATATCTCCCTCGTTTATTGGTACATCAACAGCTTTACCATCTTCCTGAATTTTCACTGTAATATTTCCTTCAAGCTGATAAAAAAACTCTTCGCTTTCATTAAAGTGATAATCTTTTCGAGAATTGGGGCCGCCAACAACCATTACAATAAATTCCGTATCTCTATAAACCACTTTATTATTTATTGGCGGCTTTAATAAATGACGATTTTCGTCAATCCATTTTTTAAAGTTAAACGGACGAGTGACCATAGTGTTTAATTTTTTTATTTAGTTTTACGAATGTACTAATAAGGAAGCAAGGGACAAAGTAAAGAAGAATCTGTAAAGTTTAGATACTATCCCCTTGTAACCTATCTTTACACTATGAATCTAGACCTTACTGGTAAACACGCCTTTGTTTGTGGAAGTTCGCAAGGAATTGGCAAAGCAGCAGCAATGGAATTGGCAAAGCTTGGTGCCACTGTTACATTAATTGCAAGAAATGACGCTCGACTAAGAAGTGCGGTCGCGGACCTTCCAGGAAAAGTAAAACACGATTACATTATTGCTGACTTTTCAAACCCAGAGCAATTACGTGAATCAATCGGCAAGTATTTAAGTAAAGAAAAAACAATTCATATTTTAGTAAACAATACTGGTGGCCCTGCTGGAGGAACAATAGCAGAAGCCCATTTGGAAGAATTTACTTCCGCATTTTCAAATCATTTATTGTGCAATCATATTTTAGCGCAAGCTGTTTTACCTGGGATGAAATTAAATGGATATGGTAGAATAATTAATATTATTTCTACATCTGTAAAGCAACCTTTACGCGGATTGGGAGTATCAAATACAATTCGTGCCGCAGTAGCAAATTGGGCGAAAACACTTTCCATGGAAGTGGCTCCATTTGGAATTACTGTCAACAATGTTTTACCTGGCGCTACAGCAACACAAAGACTGGAAAGTATTCTTGAAAGTAAAGCTGTCAAAACAGGAATTACCAAAGAGCTTTTGACAAAAGAAATGCTACACGAAATTCCAGCAGGAAGATTTGCTAGCACAGAGGAAGTTGCAGCTGCAATCGCATTTCTTGCCACTCCAGCCGCCGCATATATTAATGGAATAAATTTGCCTGTAGACGGCGGGAGAACGGGGAACTTATAATTAACTATTTTTCAATTCTTACAACTATTAAAGTCACAAAAAATGGGATTTATTAAGGAATTTAAAGAATTTGCTATTCGTGGCAACCTTGTCGACCTTGCTGTAGGTGTTGTAATTGGTAGCGCTTTTGGAAAATTAGTAACTTCTTTAATTGAGGGAATAGTAATGCCTCCGATTGGAAAGTTATTGGGAAATGTAGATTTTAACAGTCTTCAATATATAATTCAGAAAAATACACCTGAAGTGAAAAATACGGATGGCAAAGTAGTTTTTGAAGCGATGCCAGAAATAGCAATTAAATATGGTTTGTTTATTAATACGCTCTTGGATTTTATCATTATTGCATTTGCAATGTTTCTTGTTATTAAGGGCATGAACACAATGAGACGCAAACATGCTATCGCAGCAAAACCAGAAGTAGAGCCGACTAAAGAAGAGTTACTGTTAACAGAAATACGTGATTTACTAAAAAAATAAACCTCTTCATTAAGCTAATTTATCCGCTGTAATTTTATTGGCTTTTTTATTTTGCAATTAGCCTAAATCCTCTTCCGTGGATATTCATAATCTCAACAGTTGGGTCATCTTTCAAATACTTTCTCAATTTGGCAATGTATACATCCATACTTCGTGAATTGAAATAACTATCGTCGCCCCAAATAGTATTAAGTGCGAAGGAGCGGTCAAGCACCTCGTTTTTGTGTAAAGCCAATAAACGTAATAGGTCGGCTTCTTTTGAAGTGAGCTTTTGAGGCTTATTCCCAAACTCTAATATTTGTCTTGTATAGTCGTACGCATAATCACCCACAGTGAACTGTGTTTGGTCCGTATTTAAAGCGCCTCCTTTTGTTCTGCGAAGTATTGCCTTTAAACGCAACAGCAATTCTTCCATACTAAATGGCTTGGTGATGTAATCGTCAGCACCTGCATTAAACCCTTCTATAGCGTCTTCCTTCATCGATTTAGCTGTTAGAAATACAATAGGGATTTCCCTGTTGATCGTTCTTATTTCCTTCGCTAAGGTGTAACCATCTTTAATGGGCATCATTACATCAAGCAAGCAAAGGTCAAAGTTTTCTTTTCTAAAATGTTCGAATCCTTCTTTTCCATTTTTTGCAAGCGATATAACAAATCCCTTTGCTTCAAGATAATCATGCAATAGTTTTCCAAGATTAGCGTCGTCCTCTACGAGGAGAATTTTGATTCCATTTGAAGTATTCATCTTTCTAATTTTTGTCTAATAAATATGGTAGTCTTACATGAAAATCACTCCCTCGACCTGGTGCACTATCCACCCACAATTTTCCCCCGTGTTTTTCTACAATTGCTTTTACATAACTCAGTCCAAGTCCAAATCCTTTCACATTATGAATGTTTCCTGTAGGAACACGATATAGTTTTTCAAAAATATTTTTTTGGTTTTCCTGAGAAATCCCTATTCCATTATCCTGTACACAAAACTCAATTCCTCCAACTGTATCGCGCGTATAAATTTTAAAAATAGGTGTTTGTGGTGTGTATTTAATCGCATTATCCAATAAATTATAAATAATATTCTGAATATGCGTGTGATCGGCATTAATAATAAACTGCGTGGCACGGAGGTCGCATGAAATTTTTCCGTTTTTTTTATCAATCACTAATTGAATATTACCTATGGCCTGATTAATTAATTCATGTAAATCAATGTTGATTGGCCTGAGTATGAATTTTCCCTTGTCGAGCAATGCCGTTTGCAAAACATTTTCAACTAAAATACCCAAACGTTTATTTTCCTCGCTAATCATTTTTAAATAACGATCGGTACGCTCTTTTGTCTTTAAAATATCATCATCTCCCAACACTTCACATGCAAGGGCAATAGTAGAAATTGGTGTCTTTAATTCGTGCGTCATATTACTTATAAAATCATTCTTTATTTCCGATAGTTTCTTTTGACGGAAGATAGTCGAGATTGAATAATAAAACAAGAAAACAATAAAAAGGATGAACAGTACGGATAGAATTAAGACAAACAACATTGACCTGATAACATACCCTCGCTCATTTGGAAAAAAAATAGACAATGTTTTTGATTGTGAAAACAAATTATTATCAGTTAAACTTACCCGATAGTGACTTGCAAGTAAACTATCCTTCAGCAAATTTCCAGAAGGGAGAAAATTGTCAAAAACAGGGTCAACTGAATTAAAAATAGCGTAGTTATACCTTGTATTAATTCCTTTATTCATTAATTCCCTACTTAGCAAAGAGTCAACCAGGGAAGTATCAATGAGCATTGAAAAATCATTGTAAATATTGACGCGTACCATTTCATCAAAAAAATTATTAAAAAGTTTTTTTGAATTATTCAAATCTGTGGTGCTGTTTGATTTGAAAGAATCTTTAGCAGTAACATCGAGATCTTTTTCTGAAATTTTTGAATTATATTTCTGTAGGGTGCTGTCACCAATCGAATCATAGCTGTTTTTTTTTCTTTGTCGCACCATACTTTTGGGGCGATCACTAAGCTGGCGATGCAATCGCAAGCCTATTTGAATATGACTATACTTTTTTGAAACCTCCACCATCGCCTCTCGTACATCGTGACTAAAATATTCTCTCTTTTGTTTTACCGCCCCATTAATCCAATAATATTGAATTACACAAAGCCCAATAAGTGCTATGCCTGCAAGAAAAGTAATGAGCTTGGGGGAAGCTATTTTCATTGTTTTCAAAATTAACAAAGCTCGCTCCTTCAAGCCCTATGAATTAACATATATTAACGAGTGAAAAATAACTTATACTATTCAATTTCAAAAAACCAAAGAATGCGAGAATTGGAAGTTAAAATGTAAAGGGGTATATTTGAAAAAAAAATGCGCAATCTACTTTTTATAAGCTGTTTCTTCACGGTAATTGGAATAAACGCACAATCGGTTCCTAACCCTGGTTTTGAATTTTGGAACACCTCTTCTATTGATAATCCAACTGATTACCCGCTTAACTCTAATCAAATGGCCAATATTCTTGGATTGCCATTTAATTGTAATAAAATTGCGGATCCACAGCAAGGAGCTTTGGCAATGCAATTGAATACCGTTAGCAATGCTAACGACACGTTAATTGGATATTTTTTCAATGGCGACCCGAATACGCTTACAGGAGGAATTCCATATAGCGGCCACCCTATTACTTTAACTGGATATTACAAAAACAATCAAATGCCAGGAGACACTGGGATTCTCCTAATTGTTTTCAAAGAAGGGGGAACAGCAATTAGTTTTGATTTTGCAATTTTCACAGGAACACATACTGCCTACACACCATTTACTGTTGTGCTTACGATTCCTCCATTTGCAAATCCAGACAGTATTATTTTTGGTGCAGCTTCAAGCAATGGATTTAATACAAATGGAATACCCGGCAGTATGCTTCAATTTGATAACATTACTTTTACTCTTACTCCCACACAACCAGCAAACATGAATGGAAGTTTTGAAAATTGGATTACAACTAATACAAGTACACCACAAGATTGGGCAACTGCTGGTGGGTTTACTTTCCAAACGACAGACGTACACGCGGGAACCTATGCGCTTTCATTGTCCACATTTGCGTATGACCCACAAAATTTTAGTCCATCGTATGCCTCCAATGGAACAATAACATCAAATGGTTTGAGCGGGGGAAGACCATACACACTTTTGAATGACACCCTTTGTGGATGGTATAAATTCACCGCAATGGGTATTGATAGCGGAATAGCTTTCGTGCAAACATCGCTAGCTACAAGTCCTGTTGGAATGGCGTTTCAAATTTTGCCGCCAAACTCTGCATATACTTATTTCTCAATTCCTTTTTCAAGTTTTACGCAACCCGACACACTATTGGTTGTAATTGCGTCGAGCTCTAACAACACAACGCTTTCAAACGTTGGAAGCGTATTAAAAATTGATGATTTATACTTAAAGTCTTCGCAAGTTGGAATTACAGAACTAAGTTGGAATATTTTTGGAATGGTGAAATTGTATCCAAACCCTTCAAATGTTAACTGTTGGATTGAATTTGACAATACTAAAAATGCTCCTGTTGTAATGACAATTACAGATGGACTTGGCAAAGTAATTTCAGAAATTAGTGTTGAAGAAACGGGGCATCAACGCCAACACATCGACACTTCCGTATTGAATAAGGGTTGTTATCTAGTAACACTTACTCAGAACGGGAAAAGCACATGCCGACCACTATTGGTAGACTAAAATAGTTGGTGCCAACTCTTCCAATTTATTTGCAATTACTCAGTCCGGTAATTCAGCAGTTATGCCAATTACAATTACTTGTACAAGGAAACTTTTTTTATCAATTAAAAATGGATTCATTTACAAATCGAAAATCTGTAATGATTAGCGATCTAAATCATTAAAATTAAAAAACCAAATCTTGTTGACAATTCCCCGCTTACCTTTGTGTTTGTAAAATTATGGAATACATAGCTTATCTAACAGCCCTGCTTATGGGCGTCCTTCTCGGACTAATTGGAGGTGGTGGCTCAATTCTAACTTTGCCGACTTTGGTTTATATGATGCATATTCCTTCGACGGAAGCTACAACATATTCACTTTTTATTGTCGGACTCTCTGCTTTTTTCGGCGCTTCTTATTACATCAAAAATAATTTCATCTGCTGGAAAACGATGTTGTTTTTTGGTGTGCCTTCTTTATCGGCAACATTATTTACCAGATCGAAAATTGTTCCTGCGCTTCCTGAAATTATTCACCTTTTCGGATGGGACATTTCAAAAGATTTTTTAATCCTGATTTTATTTGCGGTGCTCATGCTTGGCGCCTCTTTTTCCATGCTACGTCCGCCACAAGTTATTCAGCAAGGCGATTTTTCGGAAGCAAAAAAATATCGTTATGTATTAATTTTAATTAGCGGATTAATTATAGGAACCATTGTTGGTTTACTTGGTGCCGGTGGTGGGTTTTTAATTATTCCAACACTTGTCATTCTTGCAAACCTTCCAATGAAAAAAGCCATCGGAACTTCGCTGGGATTAATTTTCATAAATTGTTCTATTGGATTCAGCTGTGATCTTTACCATGGTATTCATCCGGATTGGGCCTTACTTTTGAAATTTACAGCCTTTGCCATTGCAGGAATGACAATTGGATTATACCTTTCCCGATATGTTTCTGGTTCAAAATTAAAACCTGCTTTCGGTTGGTTCATTCTTAGTGTAGGAGTTTATATCTTAGTAAAAGAATATTACATTTACCATAGCACTTAAATTGCAAACGCATGTACATCGAACAACTTTATACAAACTGTCTTGCAGAAGCTGCTTACTGGATTGAATCAGAAGGAGATGTTGCGGTCATTGATCCAATTCGCGAAACAGAACCTTACTTAAAAAAAGCGGCTGAACGCGGTGTGAAAATTAAATACGTTTTCGAAACACACTTCCATGCCGATTTTGTTTCTGGTCATATTGATTTAGCAAAAGCAACTGGAGCAAAAATTGTTTTCGGTCCTAAAGCAGAAACAAGTTATTCGGTACACAACGCTATTGACGGGGAAAAATTTCAATTAGGTAAACTCACATTTAAGGTTTTACATACACCTGGCCATACGCCAGAATCTTCCTGCTATTTATTGTTCGATGAAAACAATGAAGAGCATGCCATTTTCACCGGCGACACTCTTTTTGTAGGCGATGTTGGTCGACCAGATTTGTTAGACGGAAAAATGTCAAAAGAAGAATTGGCTTCCATGATGTATGATTCTCTGAATAATAAATTAAAAAAATTAGGTGACGAAGTGATTGTTTATCCTGCTCATGGCCCAGGAAGTTCCTGTGGAAAAAATATTGGCAAAGAAACCTGGTCCACAATTGGTGAGCAGAAAAAACAAAACTACGCGATGTTGGAAACTGATCGTGCTAAATTTATTCTTGCTGTTACCGATGGACTTTCTGCGCCACCCCAATATTTTTTCAGCGATGCTACCATCAATAAAAATGGGTACGATAATATTGAGGAAATTTTAAAACGAAATACAATTGCGCTCAGCGTTGAAAAAGCAAAACAAGCCATTGCCAATGGTGGCATGGTTCTCGACACAAGACCGGTTGATGATTTCGAAAAAGGATTTATCCCTGGTGCTATTTGCATTGGTCTTGATGGTCAATTCGCTGTTTGGGTAGGAACATTAATAAATATTAAAACACAACTGCTTGTAGTTGTTGCTGAGGGAAAAGAAAAAGAAGCCATTCTCCGTTTGGCACGTGTTGGATATGAAAATGTTATTGGATTTTTAGAAGGTGGAATGGATGCTTGGGTAAAAGCGGGAATGAAAACAGACACAATCAATTCAATCAACCCCGATCAATTTGCAAATGAAGTTCGTGATGGTAAGAATGAGAAAACAATTCTAGACGTGCGTCGTCCTGGTGAATATGAAAGCGGACATGTGGAAAATGCAAATTTATTTTGCCTTACAAACTTCTCAGATCAAAATAATTTGAAGAGTCTAAGTTTAGATCAACCCTACTTCATCCACTGTGCTGGAGGATACCGGTCGATGATCGCTGCCTCAATTCTGAAGACACAAGGATTCACAAATATTGTGAATGTAAGAAAAGGTTGGAGCGGAATTAAGGAGGAGAATCTTCCTCTGATAATTTCTGAAATCGCTAACTAATTTTTATCGCTAAAAAGAGCAATGAGGCTAATTTCTTTGCTTTTTTTATGCTTGCACCGAACTATTTCTGAATCAGAATTTTCTTTCTAATTATTGCATCATTCGTTTCAATGCTCAAAAGGTAAATACCGGCAGAATAATCTGACAAATCAATTTCAAGAGTGTTTGCTACATTTTTCTGTTCAATTAAAATTTCTCCCGAAAGATTATAAATTTTAATCCCGACACTTCCAACTAAAATTTCATTAAATGAAATCATAAATTCCCCTGATGATGGGTTTGGGTAAATTGTAATCCCCATTGAATTATCTATCAATTCAATTCCTGAAACTGAAAGTATGGAAATAGTAAAGAAAATTGTATCGGCATCACAGGAATTGCTTGCGATAAGTGTTACCGTATAATTGCCAATGCTTGCGTAAGTATGTGTTGGGTTCTGTGAAGTTCCGTTTGATGCATCACCGAAGTCCCATTGGTAACTTGTTGCATTTGTGGATGTATTCGTAAACGTAACTACGTTATTCACAGTCGAATTTGATGCAATAGCTTGCACAACAAGATTATTTGTATTCATAGCGGTATCAGAAATGCCTGTACTTAAATTGTAATAAGATCCGCTTGGAGAAACCTGTAACAGAACAGCTCTGACCATATATGTATAAATACCGGGATACATCAAACACAAATCAGTATAAGAAGTTCCTGTAATAATATTTTGGTTGACACACACATAACGAGTCATTGTATCGTTCTTCATGTAAATATTATATCCAAGAACAGTATCAACAGAAGCTGTCCACGTAATGTTACAATTCGTTCCAACTGTAGTAGCAATAACATTCGAAACAGGAGCAATGATATCATTTCTCAAAGTCGGATCTCCCATTAAAGCAACGTGAATAAATCTTCCTCCATAATTTGTAAAATAAAGAGAGCCATTATTTTGAGAAGTGTGCACATCGTAACCGATATTTTCACCAAGTGCCATGTGGTGAAATTGCCAATGGGGTCTTCCACTCCAAACATCTGTCAATGTTTTTCCTTGTGCAAGCGGCGCGCGTAAAAAATTATTCTGAGAATCCCAATCACCAAAATAACTCCCGAATAACATTGAAAAAACACCTTCAGTATTTGATGCAGCAAAATTTGTTGTTGTTCCGATTCCCCCCGCACTTGTATAGGACCCGCCTCCACAACCATATACCCACAAATAACTATTTCCTGTTGTTGTAGTGATGTAATCGTTTGCTGTTACATTTCCAGAACCAACAAGTGGCGAGAAATTTTTATATCCGCTAGCAGCAAGCGCTTCTCCTCCAAAGAATCCGAAATTATCATCAATCAATCCACGATGAACTGCGGTAAATATTTTATTTCTGTAATCATGGTCCTTGTCCAGATAATTTTTAAGCAATTGTTGTTCCGAAGAAGCAAATGCTGGCATATTTGATAAATCAACGCGTCCAATTTGCAATTCAAGATTTGTGGGAATAAGACTCTGGTCAAACTTTCCGTCGCCCGGAATATTTCTATTCCGAGGATCGCTGGCAACAATATTATTTATTGAAACGTCCGTCCATATTCCATCGATGTCGGCATAATATCCATCGGCAGGCCATGCGCCTAAGTGATCGGGATGCCCATCAGGACTAATGTCTCCACTATATGGAACTTTGATATTTCCCAATAAAAAAATTGCTTTTGTCTCAGTTGGATTAAGATTGTAATCAGAAACAATTGTCGCTTTAACTTGCGTAACAGAACTCGAAGGAGAAATATAGTGAGTGATCAGTTCCCAACCGTCTCCTTCAAAATCATTTTGCAATCTTATTATTTCTGGTGCAAGTGTGGTGATAAAAGAGGAATCCACAATTAGAATCAATATTCCACGAAATTCAGTAACAGGAATTTCAATTCCTGAATTGATATATCCGTATCCTGTATAAGCAGGGCCTGTTCTCACCACTTTATATTCATAAGAAATTCCAACGGCTACTGTTGAATCAATATATTGAGTGTCTGTCCCTGATAAAGTTGCAACAATTGCTCCCCATGTAGTCCATGTTTTTAATTTCCGATAAACTCGGTGTTGCGTCGCGGTGCTGTTTGCAACCCAATTGATCGTAATCATTGCCGGAGAATTTTGCACTATTGCAGTCAGCTCAACACTTGCATCCTGACAAGTCTGAGAATGTGTTTTTTCGATAAATAGAAAAATAAAAAATGGGATAAAGAGTAATTTCTGTTTCATGAGTTTTTATTAATGTTGAATGCTATAAAATAGTGTCATTTTAACACCCCAAATTCAAACCCCTTCCCCAACATCTCCTCAATAAATTTTGGAAGCGCAAACAACATCCTTTCTTTCGCTTTTTCGCTGTCATGAAAAACAACAATTGAACCTTCGCGAGAATATTTTAAAGCCGTTTGCAGGCAATCTTCGCCGCTCCAATTTTTATCAAAATCATAAGTAAGAACATCCCACAAAACAATTTTATATTTTCGTTGAATTGCTTTTCGTTGTGCTGGGCGCATTCTACCATAAGGAGGGCGAAATAATTTGGATGAAAAAACTTCGGCACATTGTTGTACTTCACGCAAATAACTTCGCGTAGTAGTATTCCAACCATCAACATGGTGAAAAGTATGATTGCCTAATGCATGGCCTTCATCAATAAGTTGTTGAAAAATTTCAGGATGTTTTTTCACATTTTCACCAACACAAAAAAAAGTTGCTTTGACATTAAACTTTTTTAAAATAGAAAGTACATCCGTTGTTGCACTGGGCACTGGACCATCATCAAATGTGAGGTAAATTTTTTTTTCTTTTTTATTCATCCTCCACAGCGCCCCACGAACTATTTTTCGAAACAAAAGTGGGGGGCGAATAAGGGCGCGCATATAATTTTTACCTATCTGCTTTTTTCGGTGGCGATGGTGACTCAATTTGAGCTGCATTCATCATAGAGTCAATCATTTTCTGATCAAACTGCGGCTGGCTTTGTTGTTTTTGTTGTTCATACTGGGCCTTTCTTGCTTCAGATTCTGTCTGAACCCCTATGGCTTTTAATCTTGGGCCATAATTTATTAAGAGGTCTTTTTGGCCGTGACGTTCTGCCGATTGCTGTAACATTTGTAATGCGCGCTGTAAATTTCCCATATCACTATCAAATGCTCCTCCTGCGTCTGGATTCGAACCCAGTGAAGAATAAAATTTAAATTCTTCCTCACACTGTGCAAAAAGTATTTTTGAAATTTTATTTGCTTGATCTATTCCTTTGGCAACATAAAATGACTCTACCATATATGCCATTAGTGGCTCATAAGGGACATGTTCCTTTGGCATTACTTCCAAACAACGGTTTAATACTTTAAGAGCCGAATCGTGCTTTCCCTCGTCGTTCAAGAAATTGGCAAGCGTAATCATTTGTAATCGTTGGTTGGTTGTGAATCGAAGATTGTTTTCGTCCATGTAAATCTTTTTTGTAATGTCTTCCAAGCCACCCCAAACAAAACCTGGGAATTCTTTTGAACCAGTAACTCCCATCACTTTTTTATACATGATATCAGTATTACAAATTACTGTGCCGGCGAAACTCTGGCGTGTTGCAACCATAGGAACCAATCGATAAGCAAGGCCTTCTAAACGGAAAAATCCTTCTAAATTTAAATAACTATCATTCCCCGCAGTAACAGCAAAATAAACAGGTCGCTTCCAATTATTTGTTGCCAACAAGTCAAGGATCATCAAATCTGCTTTTAACAAATACTGTTTGTTAATTGTCCACTCAACACGATCAAGAATTAAACTATCTGGTGTGTTTGCTGGAACTGTTCCATTTGCTTTTACTGCAGCTTTATCAACTGGAAGGTAAACTCTATTAGAAGGAAGTACAAAAACTGTGTCTGGATAACTTTCTCCATTATCATCAGGTCGATACTGAACTTCCATAGATTCATTCTTTTCTTTCACAATCAAGTCAATCAAGTCGCGAGCGCTAATTGGTTTTGCCACTTCCGGCTTTTCTTTGTCAAACAAAGACTGCTTGAAGAAAACCTGGTCGCTAGAACCTTGTCGGGTACGATATGCGGGAAGTGAAAAAGGAACTCGGTCTGATTCATAAGCTTTGCGAGAAGCTTGCTCAATATACCAATCGGTATTTAAGAGCGATAAATTCAAGACGCGAAGATCGGTGCGGTAACCTTCCACTTCTTGTACGTACCACAATGGGAAAGTGTCATTATCTCCATTTGTAAAAAGAATTCCATTTTTATCACAGGTGGTTAGATAATTTCTTGCAAAATCGCGTGCCGTATAACGATTTGATCTGTTGTGATCATCCCAACCTTGAGCGCACATAACATAAGGAGTAGTACAACACATAACTGTTGCCATACCTGCTGCAGCAACCTGTTTCAGTTTTACATATTTAACTAATAAATCATAAATAGCATATACCCCTAATCCGATCCAAAAAGCAAATGCAAAAAATGATCCCGCATAAGCGTAATCTCGCTCACGAGGTTGTAGTGGATATTGATTCAAATAAATTACAATTACTAATCCTGTAAAAAGAAACATCAAGGCAACCACAAGTCCATTTTTCCAATCAACTTTAAAATGAAACCATAAACCAAATAAGCCAAGGATTAATGGCAAGAAATAATATTTATTGTTCGCAAAATTTTCTCGCATCCGTTTTGGCACCTTGCTCATGTCAATACCGTCAATCTTTTTTACTCCGCCTTGCCAATTGCCATCCGTTATATTTCCGTGTCCTTGAATATCATTTTGCTTTCCTACAAAATTCCAATAGAAATAACGCAAATACATCCAATTCATTTGGTACCGAGCAAAATATCGAAGGTTCGCCCCGAACGTAGGCTTATCCATTTTTTTCATTTCGCCTGTCTGCCGATCTCGCACTTTTACACTTGATTTGTTATGCGCAAAATCACTCCAGTTCTCATATTCTTTAACATGCGACTTTTGCTGCGTTTCCCACATACGAGGAAAAACTGTGCATACAGCAGGATCATAGTTATATACTGTTTGTTTGCGCGAATCAACGATTCCGTACTCGCCATTTACCCGGTCCTCGCCATAAACAGGGCTTCCATCATCGGCTGTATTCTCAGCAGAAAGAGGGGCATTGAAATATTGACCGTAAGTAATTGGCCAGTCGCCATATTGTTCACGATTTAAATAAGCAAGAAGCGAAATTGCGTTTTCCGGATTATTTTCGTCCATTGGGGTATTGGCATTAGAACGAATAACAAGTACAAAAAAAGTTGAGTATCCAATCAACAAAACTGTAAAACATAAAATAACGGTATTCAGAATTACTCGGTGATCGCGATACTTAAAAATCAAATACCCTACTCCACAAGCGGTAATTAGAGGTAGAAATATATTGCCATAAATTAAAGCTCCCAGAAGAGTAAAAAAGAAAAACGCTGCTGTTATAGATAAAAAAATAGAATAAAGTTGCTGATTCCCTTTTGTTGTGTACATCAATCCAGAAATAATCATTCCTATCAGCAACAGAAAATAAATAATTGTTCCTGTATTAAATGGAAGTCCTATTGAATTAACAAAAAACAATTCAAAATTTGCAGCCGCGGAAACGATACCAGGAATAATACCACTTTGAATAACACCAAGCAATCCAACAGCGCAGAGTGTCGCAATTATCAATCCTTTACGAGTGGGTTCTTTATATTTTTTGAAATAAATAATAAATACAATGGACGGTATAGCTAATAAATTCAATAAGTGAACGCCAACTGAAAGTCCCATCATATAAGCAATAAACACTATCCACTTGTCGGATCGTGGACCCTCATCAGCATCCCATTTCAGAATCGCCCAAAACACCAATGCTGTAAAAAATGAAGACATGGCATAAACCTCTCCCTCAACTGCCGAAAACCAAAACGAATCACAAAAGCAATAAGCCATTGCACCAACTAATCCACTTCCTAAAATTGCAAACATGCGACCGTCAGTAAATTCGTCTTTCATTGCTGCAATAAGTTTTCTTCCCAACAGCGTGAGAGAGAAAAACATAAACATAATTGTACCGGCGCTTGCAAGGGCCGACATAATATTGACTGATGCCGCAACAAATTGTGGGTCACTCGCAAAAAGAGTAAAGATTCTTCCTATTAACATAAAAGTAGGGGCTCCAGGTGGATGGCCTACTTCGAGTTTAAAACAACAAGCAATGTACTCTCCGCAGTCCCAAAAGCTAGCGGTAGGTTCAATTGTGGATACGTAAACGAATGATGCTGCCAAAAAAATGATCAGACCAAG